>Ga0316197_10000917_pt1 | contig 20942 bp, 25 predicted proteins | sample OudBiesiAoxic_MG_FD_204939 | JGI IMG/M metagenome (GOLD analysis project Ga0316197, IMG submission 204939) | Coastal sediment microbial communities from Oude Bieten Haven, Netherlands - site A oxic | ecosystem: Environmental > Aquatic > Marine > Coastal > Sediment | place: Netherlands... | reverse complement strand
CTCGTCAGGGCCTCAGAGAATGCCGACGTGGCGATCTGTCCGTCGGGGACCAGTCCGGTGTACAGGATCGTCAGCACCGGATAGATGAAGAAGTAGCCGAGGAATACCGCCGGAATCGCGCCGATCAAGAGAAGGGAGCGTTTCGATCTCATCGAACGATCGTCGCCCATTCAGCGAGCCAGCGATCACGGTTCTCCTCGATGGCTGCCGGGTCCATGGTGATCGGGTTCGCCGGAACCGTGGCGTATTTGACGAAGACATCCGGGAGCACCGCATCTTCGTTTGCCGGGAAGACGAACATGTTGAGCGGGATGTCCTCCTGGAACGTTCGCGCGAGGAGGAAGTCGACGAGTTGCTGTGCTGTCGATTCGGCCTCAGTCCCGCTGAGGATTCCTGCGTACTCGACCTGGCGGAAGCAACCGTCCTCGATGATTGAGGTCGGTGCAGCGTCGAGATCGCTGTAGTAAACCTCGGCCACCGGCGATGTTGCGTACGACACGACGGCCGGCCGCTCGCCTTCCCCCGACCCTCCGGAGAAGTCGCCGTAGTACGCCTGCTCCCATCCGGGAACGATCTGGACGTCGTTCGCTACGAGGTCGCCCCAGTAGGCCTGCCAGGGGTATTCGCCTTCCTCTCCGAACGCGCTGATCGTCGCGAGGAGGAATGCCAGTCCCGGCGACGAAGTTGACGGATCCTCGACCACGAAGAGGCCGCGATAGGCGGGGTCGGCAAGGTCGGCGAGGCTTTCCGGCAGAGCGAGTTCGCGGTCTTCGAGCCCCACCGGATCGAGGTTGACACAGACGTCGCCGAAATCGATCGGCGTGACCTGGTCCCCGGATATCCGGAGCGGCTCGGGAGCTACCTCGATGTTCGTTGCCTGGTAGGGGAGGAAAAGGTCTTCAGCGATCGCTCTCGAGAGGAACGTGTTGTCGATTCCATAGAGGACGTCGGCGATCGGATTGTCTTTGGTGAGGATCGCCTGGTTGACCATGGTCCCGGCATCGGCAGATTGGAGCACGGTTACGGGTACCCCGGTCTCCTCGGCAAACGCCTCGAGAACACCCTCGGAGACCAGAAACGAGCCGTGGGTCATCAACACGACCTCGTCCGGCGTTGACTCGCCCGACCCGCATCCAGCGCCGACCAGCGCAACAACGGTGATTGCCAGCGTCAAGCGGAGTCGTCTCATGGGTTGTTCCTCTCGTGAATGATGAGCAAGGTTCCTTCCTCGACCTCGATGGAAGCGAGAGCGGCATCCATCACGTTGCTGACGCCCCGCGTGGAACCGGCCGACAGTGTCTCGGTGGTGAGGCTCCATCGGAGGCCTTCGGTGGTGATTCCGACGACGTCGGTGCCGGCCGGCACGAGAGAGAGCCGGTCGCCGGGTCGGCCGACGATGGCGGCCGAGCGGAGTGGTGTGCAGGCGGTGACGATGGCGTGTCCGTCCGTCCAGACGATCTCATGTACGAGCTGAGCCGTCGCGGCAAGGAGGCCCATGGAGCCGAGGAGATGATCGAGCCGGCCGGTGTGCGATCCGACAACAAGAATCCGCTCAGCTCCCATGGCGAGCGCAGCCTCGAACGCGAGCTCGAGATCCGTGGAGTCCTTGGCGGGCGGGTGTCGTTGCAGCGACGAGCCACTCCGGACCGCATCGTCGAGTACGGCGGTGTCCACCGAGTCCATGTCGCCGATCACGAGATCAACGGCGAGGCCGAGTTCTCTGGCATGGTGCAGGCCGCTGTCGGCAGCGATCACGTAGGCGTCGTCTGGAAGATCGAAGCTGCTTTTGCTGGCGATCGGTTCGCCGCCCGATAGGACGATCACCTGGTTGGTGTGGCTCTCCACGTGCTTCCTCCGCTGGCATGACCCAGTTCAGGTTCCGCGGGTCGGAGGCGTTCGCAGCTTCGCTGCACCGGCCGCCCTCTCAGTTCGGCGTTCCCGAACTCCCCGGAGTGGTCGACCACATCGTAGGCCGGTCCGGGATCGTGCGGGGAAGGATTGGGGGTTGACAGAATGACATCGTTATGACATCATAGTGATGTCACACAGACAAGCGGACGGAGCGAGAGGAACACCATGTTGTGCTACACCAATCTCGAGGCGGAACGAATCATGGTCGAGATGACGTATGGTTCAGACGATCAGAAGCGGCGTCGTTCGATGTTGCGGCTCACCGGCCGCACCGACGGGCGCTGAACAGGGAGATCGAGATGGACGCACGTGTCGTCATGACCGAGATCGAGGAATCGCTCAGCGCTCAGTTGAGACTCGCCGGCGATGATCCTCAGACTGTGGAAGCCGGCGAGGCGATCATGGCCGGTCTCGAGCCGGCCATCGACCGCGCCGTCATGCACCTGGCGGAACAGGCGGCAGGCGAGATCGACGCGCAGCTGCCACATCAGCGCGTCGGCGTGGAGCTGAGAGAAGGTGCACCGGTGCTCGTTGTTCACGGAAACGAAGACACGGTGAGAATCGACACCGACGATCTCGAAGCACGTATCACACTGCGGCTCTCGGAGAAGCTCAAGGGTGTTCTCGAAGATGCTGCGGGAGAGGCGGGAGAATCGGTCAACACGTTTGTTGTCAAGACCCTGGCGGGTAAAGCCAAAGAACGTGGCACCGGCCGTCGATACAGCGGGACGATCGAGACATGAGCACGTTGACGCGCGAGTTCGCAGTCGGCGACAACCCCGAGGTGGCCGTGACGGTCTCCTCTGCCGGCGTGTCGGTCGTCGAGGGCGACTCGGAGATGATCGTCCTCGAAGCTGAAGGCTCGGAGAGCGGACTTGAACAGCTCACCGCGATGCAGACCGGCGACGTCATCACCGTCAGCACGCGCAAGGGTGGCCGGGGCTGGGGACGCGGCAGACTGAAGATCAAGCTCACCGTTCCCGCGGGCACCGTGGTAGGAGTGCGAGCCGCCTCCGGCGACATCAGGATTCTCGGGCCGGTGTCCGACGTGACTATCGAGGGGGCCTCCGGGGATGTCCACCTCGCGTCGTTTGACGGCCGTGCCCGTGTCAAGACGGCGAGTGGAGACCTCACAGTCGGCAGCGCGGCGGGTGGGCTGCAGGCCGCGACAGCTTCGGGTGATGTGCGAGTTGACTCTCTCGACGGAGACCTTGTGGCCGCCACGGCATCGGGAGATGTCTCGATCGGATCGGCGGAAGGATCAGTGTCGGTCAAGACTGCGAGCGGTGATGTCGCGGTCCGTCGATTCTCCGGTGTGCACTTCGACGCGGCGACGATGTCGGGCGACATCGTCATCGGACTCGTCCCGGGCATGTCGATCGATGCCGATTTCCAGACCCTGTCTGGGAGCATCCGCAACCTCGCTCCCGCAGGGACGGGTGAACGAACCATCAACGCGACGATGCGGATCAAGACGATGTCCGGAGACATCACACTCCGCTGACTGAGGTTGACGCAGCATCGTCGGCGCACAGGTTCTAGGATCGACCGTATGGCGTTCGACCTCGCATCTCGGTTTGACCACGCGGCCGCATGGCCCCACGGCGAGGAGGAAGAACATCCGCTCGTCATCGGTATTGCGGGTGGTTCCGGCTCCGGCAAGACGACCATCGTGCAGAGTGTTGTGGACATCGTTGGACCCGAATTCGTCATCCAGCTTCCGCACGACGCCTACTACCGGGACCAGGATCACCTCACGTATGAGGAACGGACCGAGATCAACTACGACCATCCAGACTCGCTCGAGAACGAGTTGATGATCGAGCACATCTCCGCACTGCGGTCTGGACGCTCCGTCGACCGACCCGTCTACGACTTCGGCTCACATACACGCTCGGCCGAAACGCTGCGCGTGGAACCGCAGGCGGTCGTCATCGTTGATGGGATTCTGGTTCTCGCCGACCCGGAGTTGCGCGAGCTGATGGATCTGCGCATCTACATCGACACCGACGCCGACCTTCGGCTCATGCGGCGTCTGCAACGCGACATCGTCGAACGCGGGCGCACCGTCGATTCAGTGCTGAACCAATACGAGAAGACGGTCCGTCCGATGCATCTGCAGTTCGTTGAACCCTCGAAACGCTACGCCGACATCATCGTTCCCGAGGGTTACAACCCCGGCGCGATCGGGACGGTCACGTCGATGATCCGGCACTTCATGACGGAGCGAAACGCGCCCGTCTGAGTGCCTCATCGACGAGCGGGTTCGCAGCGTCGGCGTACATGGCGTGGCCCTCTCCCGATGCGTGGAAGAGGTCGCCTGCCCACGCCGCCCGGTCGTATTCGAAACGCTCGAACTCCGGACCCCACGCTCTGGACTTCGGGACACCGTAATGGAAGGCAACCCGGCCGATTGCATGGTCGATCGAGCGACCGCGTACCCGGGCGATACCTCGTGCAAGGGCTGGAAGACGTGGAATGGTGCCAAGGTCGCCGACGCCGCACACGGCCACGGCGGGGAATGCTTCGATCATCGTGCGCACAACCTGGTCGTAGGACGCTTCGAACCGACTCACGGGGGTTCCGCGGAGGGCGTCGTTCCCTCCAACGCACAACACCGCGAGGTCGGCGCCGAGCACGATCGCTCGATGGATTTGGCTGTCGCGAACGTCGTTGATCCTCGAACCGCCGATCGCCACCGAGATGAGTTCGACGTAATACCGGTCGCTGAGATGCCTCGCGGTTCTGCGGATCCATGCGTCGTCGAGCGGTTCAACGCCCGGAGCCGTGATGGTGCTATCGCCGAGGGCGATCATCCGCAGCGGTGGGAGGGAGGGGTCGCCGAACACTCCCGACGGGTCCTGGTCGGTGTAGCTCTCGAGGTCGGGGCGTTGGATCGCCTGCACCATCTGCGCGGCGAGGACACCACCGATCGCCATTGGTCGCCGCACGGTCTTCCAGAGCTTCTTGGCCATGAGCACAGGCTAACGGGGCCCAACTGTCACTTGGTCGACCAAGAGCGAACATCCGCGTACCCAGGGTTCTCCACCCTGCATACGGCGCCGTGAGCCCACAGAATCAAGCGGCTCGCGCACCGCGGGCTGGGTGCGCCGCATACGATGCGGAGAACCCTGGGTACGCGGATTCACACGTCGGCGGGCTTCATCCACTCGGGGGCGGCGGATCGGTAGCCGCGGCGAAGAAGCTCGCCCATGGCCGCGGAGTTCCGCCGCATGGCGCCGGCATCCCATCGCGCCGGGTAGCCGTTGCGTGACTGAGGTGTCAAAGCCGATTCAAAGGTTCGGTCGTACTCGCTGATCAGCTCGTCATCCGTCAGAATCCTGACCGGCAGCTCCTGAACGCTGCGGGCTCCCATAGCGCCTCCATCGCTCGGCATACCCTCCGCGTCGGCATCTGAGCCGTAAATCTTGAGCCGCCAGACGGGCGGTCACGGCAGTTGTCATGTGGGCTGGAATGATGGGGAGCCCTCTTGCTCCATCGTCTCGGCTCGCGCAGCACAGCAGCTCCCCGCCGCCTGATGTCAGGCGTGGCCCCCGTCACCGTCCCCGTGGACTTCCGCCCACACGCCCTCATCGATGCGCCGCAGGACCATCTCCCTGCCGCCGAGACACTCCGGTTCCTGCCACCACTTCGCGTTCGCCGCGTTGATCCAGTGCGGCCAGAGCGAGCCGTGTTCACACGGCTCGCCGTGATCCCGCACGTTGATCGTGTCGTTCGTGTCCACCCGCCGGCACCTCCCGGTCATGGACTTCGAGTCTGTCATGCGGCCGACGTGTGCTAGTCGTCGGTGAGTTCTGAGATGTGCTTCTTGTAGGACTGGCGGTCTCTCCATGACTCGCCCATCCCTTGGAGCATCTGCGGTGGCATCTCGTCCATCGGTACGACGAGGTCGCTCTTCACCGGCCACTCTTCCAGGAGTTCTGGGTGGTAGTCGGCGGGGTAGTACTCCGAGGGATCGATCTGTTTTTCTCGGACGAAGGGCTCCTGGATTTCCTCCCGGCTGGTGGGCGGATGTGGGACGACGAGTTGTCCACCATCGAAATCGAACTGTGGTGCACGGCTGTTCGGATAGTCGGGCAGGATGCCTTCACGGACCCAGATGTCGTCGGGCGTGACATTGACGACGATCCCGTCCGGCGCTCCGAAGTGGAAGGGGCCCTTCCAGTGTTCGCGAACCTCAGCGACGGTCTCCTCGTTGATGTAGGGATCAAAGGGCATGTGGGTCGTCATGAAGAGCCGAGGCTTTATCTCATTGGCGAGATACCCGGCCGCGTACCCGGGTGTGTGGTGGGTATCGATCGTGTAGCGGCCAAGGAACGGCGGCACGCCTTGCACCCCGGAACTGATCGCGACCAGCTCCGTTTGCACCTCGGTGATGTACACGTCGGCGCCTGCCGCATACTCGATGTCGAGTTCACTCGGGCGACCGTCGCCGGTCCACACGACGCTCATCCCATTCCAGTTGAGCCGATAGCCGGATGCCCCGTCCTTGGCGTGAGACCGCTGCCAGTGAATGACCTCAACGCCACCCTCGTCGTAGATCACGCCGCCGTTGTCCCGGAAGTCGAACTCGTTCACCTCGATGTCGTGTCCCTGGCCGACGGGGAAGACACTGAAAGCATCCATGTGCCATCCGAGCATCTTCTTCATCCCGTCCACCATCGACGCTGTCCCGTACTCCTCGGTGCGACCCGATGGGCCGAAGACGCGGAGCGGTTTGTGCCAACGGCCCGCCCAGCCACCGAACATGTACAGGTACGGCAGCGAGCCGAAGTGATCGATGTGCAAGTGCGTGATGAAGACCTTGTCGAGCTCGTTCAATGCGAATCCGGCCGCGATGTAGTTCGCAATGGAACCTTCGCCGAGATCGAAGATGAAGTTCTCGCCGTTGCCAAGCTGGACGAAGACCGACGTGTTCATCTGGCCGGGGCGGATGAACGGTGCGGTCCCCATGAAGATGATCCTGATCTCATCGGGGCCGAGCTTCTCGGTGCGAGGGAACCAGTTCGCCGCGCTCTTCAATCCGGGAGTCGGATTGATTCCCTCGAACATGAGGCCCTCGCGCCAACGCCCGAGTGGAACGCCTCCGGTGAGTGCCTTCTCGATATCTCCGGGTGGCGAAGGTTGGCGTTCATTGCTCATCGGTGGAGTCCTCTCCGAATTGGTGGTGTCGGGCCATCCTAAGCAGGGCCATTCGGCCAGCAGAACCGGCATGTTCCGGGACATCTACGACACGGTCGTCGAGCTGCGCTCCGACCAGGCGACCGTGATCCGGACCTTCGACTTCTTCAGCGGACCGCTCGCGGACTGGCGGGAGGTCGGGATCGAACCCGCGGGTACGGCAGATTGGGAGGCGCAGGCGGAGGCGATCCATGAGGCTGCCGACGAGTACGACGCGTTCAACGGCACCAATCACGATGAGGATCCCCGCGCAGGTCTAGCCGGGGACTGGTGGCCCGCCGAGAACGTGAGCGACCGAGACCACAATCCAAAGGGAATCGCCATGCCTTTCCACCGGCATGGCCCGGTCCCGAGCATTCGTCAGACGTTGAAGCGGAAGAAGATCAGATCACCTTCCTTGACGATGTAGTCGCGGCCTTCGAGCCGCCACTTGCCGGCATCCTTGGCTCCTAGCTCGCCGCCGTACTCCACGAAGTCGTCGTACGAGGTCACCTCGGCTCGGATGAAACCCTTCTCGAAGTCGGTGTGGATCTCCCCGGCGGCCTGCGGGGCCGTCGCGCCCTGCTTCACCGTCCACGCTCGAGCTTCCTTGTCTCCAGCGGTGAAGAACGTGCGCAGCCCGAGCAGGTGGTAGGCCGCTCGGATCACCTTGTTGAGACCCGGCTCGTCGAGGCCGTACTCCAACAGCATCTCGTCATGGTCGTCGTCATCGAGCAGCGCAAGTTCTGCCTCGAGGTTGCCCGAGATCACCACAACGTCCGCACCCTCATGCGCCGCGTACTCGTGTACTGCGTCGACGTAGGGGTTCTCGCCAAGGTCAGCCTCGTCGACGTTCGCGATGTACATGGCGGGCTTCGCCGTTAGGAGGAACAGATCGCGCACGATGAGGCGCTCGGCGTCGGTGAACGTCATCGACCGGACCGGCCGACCCTCCGACAGATGGTCTTGAAGGCGCTCGTATACCGCCATCATCGCGGCAGCGTCCTTCTCCCCGGCGCGTGCTTTGCGCTCCGCCTTGTCGATGGCCCGCTCCACACCCTCGAGGTCCGCGAGTGCCAGTTCCGTGTCGATCGTCTCGAGATCCGAGATCGGATTGATGTCACCGGACACATGCACGACATTCGGATCGTCGAAACAGCGCACCACCTGCGCGATAGCGTCGGTCTCGCGGATGTGATGGAGGAACTGGTTACCGAGGCCTTCGCCCTGCGAGGCACCCTCGACCAGCCCGGCGATGTCTACGAACTCGACCACCGTCGGCACGATCTCCTCGGGATGAACCAGCGCGGCGATCTTGGCGAGACGCTCATCGGGAACGAGCGCCACACCGAGGTTCGGCTCGATCGTGCAGAACGGGTAGTTTTCCGCCTGGATCTCACCGCGGGTGAGCGCGTTGAACAGCGTCGACTTGCCGACGTTCGGGAGTCCAACGATGCCACAGCGGATGCCCACGGGAGCCTTTCAGAAGGGGAGACGAAGACTAGGACGACTCGGATGGCACCACGCTTCCCTGGCCCGGTGCCTTCCCACTGTTTCGCCTAACGTCTGCGTGTGCAAGACGAGGCGTTGACCGCGCTCATCGAATCAAGTGACCTCGACGGCCTCGTCCGGTTCGTGGACGGCCTCGTGACCGCCCGCAACTGGAGCGGCATCGAGACCATGAGGGACCGGTGCCGCGAGGCGGTGGAGCGAGGGAAACAGGTGTGGGGCCCCGCAGAGTACGCCGAATACCGGCTCGCACTCGACGGGCCGCCGGACCGAGCCGTTGCGGTACTCGGAGACGGCAAGGGACGGTACGGTCCAGGGCCGTTGTGGGAGGTTGCAGCGTCGCGCCACTCGTGGAGTGAGCTGGAGCCGCTCGTCACCGTCCCGACGTTGCGGGCGTTGATCGGCCATGAACGCTCGATCTGTGGAGACGTGGTGGCTCCAGGTTCGATCGACGATCGCATCCTCGAGATACCGCCGACCATCGAACCGTGGGAGCCGCCGTACCCCACCGCGGTGTACCGAGCTGACGGTGCCGACTTCCCAGAAGGTGACCGAAGCCCACTTGAGTGGGTCGACCTTCCCGACGCCTTCGAGGTTGTCGACGATGAAGGGGCGGGTGAAGCCCTGCTGGCGCTGGTCCGACCCTGGTGGGACGAGTCGAGCGGCCACGCGGATGTCATCCAGGTGGAGGGTGACGCGCTCGGTGCTATCCGAGCTCTTGGACCCCATCGTGCCCGTGTTGCCGACGTGAATCTCGCCGAGGCGCTCTCGGCAATGGTTTGGACCGGCGCAAGTGGCGGTGCGTTCGGGAGCAGGCGCGGCACGCCGGTTGGCCGGACGTTGGCATGGTGGGTGCTCGCCGCTCTCCTCGGCTACGACGAGATCCCGGACGATACGTCGGTGCTCGATGAGGCTTCCGAGCTTCGGTGGGTGCTCTGGGACCCGGGAGATGCCGTCGGCGGGTGGGCGCTCCACCTCGCCGTGGAAGATCCGCAGGACGGGATGGCATGGGCGATCAGCGCCGTCGACATGGTGTGATCATTTGCCCGGCTGTGCAGACCTCGGAATTGCGGCGTAACGTCTGGGTATGACCGGAGGGCGTACGGTGGGAGGCGGGTCAGGGCGATCGCCGATCGCCGCAGCAGTGCTGTCCGCCGTCCTCCCCGGTGCGGGCCAGTGGTACGCCGGTCGTCGTCTCCGCTCACTGATCTTTCTCGTTCCGATCCTGCTCGCGCTCGTCGGAGTGGCGATCGGTGTGGCGACCGATTCGCTCGGGCTCCGTTCACTGCTCGGTTGGGTCGTCCAGCCGACCCTGCTTCGGATGTCGCTCGCGGCGAACGCCGTCGTGCTCGCGTGGCGGGTAGTGGCCGTCATCGACGCATACGTGGTCGCGGGAGGGCGCCGCCCATCTCTCGGCCTTGCCGCCTCGCTGGTCGCCCTTTTGGTCGCTGTGGTGGCAGCGCCGCAGGTCGCCGCCGCGTCGTACACGGTCCGCAGCATCACGCTCCTCGAATCGGTGTTCGTGGCCGCGGAAGAACCGATCCAGGAGGTCTTGACCGTTGAGATGATCCGGGAGCCCGAGCCGCCCGAGAAGCGTTCGGAACCGGCCGAGCCGGTGGTCTTCGAATCCAGTCGATCGGCACGCAATCTCGTATTCCGTCCGGGCATCGGCGATCCTGAAGCGGTTGAAGTGTGGGTCGACATCGTCGCCCCGCCAGTGCCGGAGGCGCCTCTCCTCCCGTATGAGCAAAGAGTGGCAGGGGACCGGCTCACCATGCTGCTCGTCGGCGCCGATGAAGGCCCCGGGAGGGAGGGATTGAGAACCGATTCCATGATCGTGGCCACCTTCGACATCGAGAGTGGCGAAGCTGCGTTGTTCGGTCTCCCGCGCAACTTCAAGCGAGTGCCACTGCCGCCGGAGTTCCAGAGTTCGTTCGTCAAACTCGAAAGGGAAGCCATTGAGGAGGAGGCGGTCGATGACGACGGCGACGGTTTCCCCGACACGTGGACCGACCGCAACGGCGACGGAATCCCAGACAAACCCCGGTTCAAGTCGTGTCGCTGTTTCCCGGAGATGCTCAACCGCGTTCACGAGAACACCGTGGACTGGTCGGATACCTACCCAAGCACACCGGATCCCGGTCTCGCCGCTCTTCGCGACGTCGTCGCCCACCTCATCGACCTGCGCATCGACTACTACGTCATGGTCAACATGGAGGGGTTCGTCGAGGTCGTCGATGCGATCGGCGGTGTTGATGTGATGGTCACAGAGCCGTATCACGTCGCAGTGTCCGCCCCGTCGGAGGGATCGCCGAAGGCGCGCGTGAACGTGGAACCGGGGATGAACCACCTCACAGGCCTTGAAGCCCTCGCCTACTCACGGTGGAGGATTGGCTCGTCCGACTACGACCGGATGCAGCGCCAGCGGTGCTTGGTTCGGGCAGCTGCCGATCAGCTGGACCCGTTGACGCTTGCCCGCTCCTTCCACACACTCGCCGACGTGGTTGAGCGCTCCGTCGTCACCGACATCCCTGTGGCATTCCTCCCGGATCTCGTCGACGTGTTGGGTGGCGTCAATCTCGAGCAGGTCTCCACCGTCGGGCTGGTACCACCCACGTACAACAGCGGCCGTACGCCTGGGGGTTACCCCATTCCGAACGTGAACCGAATTCGGGCAAAGGTCGCCGACGTGCTTGGAAGCGTGACGGTTGAAGCCAGCGATGGCAACACCAACGAATGCGGGATGTAGCCAGACGGCTGCCGTAGGAGCGCAGTGGGTTCAGCGTCCTGCGACGTTCCGTAGCCGGGTAGCTCAGCCGAGGTTGGCGCGTGCCGCCTGGGGATCGTCCACGGTCACCGCGAAGTGGAGGCCCTCGGCATTCGAGTGGAGCAAGTAGATCGAATCGATGTTGACACCAGCGTCGGCGAGCCGCTGCGCGACCTCAGCCAGAGCCCCGGGTTCGTCCGGGAGGAAGGTGTCGAGGACGAGACGCTCCTCGAAGTGGAGCCCGGCCGTCTGGAGGACCCTGCGCGTGGCGTCGGCATCGTCCGGCATGAGGCGGACGAGGCTCTCGCTGTCGGATCCGATCGCGGCGAGCGACTGGATGTGAACCCCGGCATCTGCGAGACGTCGGGCGAGGGTGGCGAGTTGGCCCGGCTGGTTTGCGAGGGTGACGGAGAACTCTTTCATGGCCCCATCCTACGCCAAAAGACCTCTGCGTGGATCGCGATAACGGTGTCGGGGGCGCGCGTCGGGCGCACGATCCGAACGATGACGGGGAAGAGGAGCGTGGCCACCATGGCGACAACCACAACAACAACGATCACGGAGCGGATGAGGCGCCGCCTCCGGATCTCCTCGATCTCCTCTGGTGTCAGTTCGTCGTCCACCCTCTGATTCTTGCGCATTCGTGAACCCATGCGAATCGAACATATGTTCGATTAGGGTGGTGTCGTGGCACGGTACGCAGAGCTCCACGCACATACGAACTACAGCTTCCTCGACGGCGCTTCCCATCCGTACGATCTCGTCGCTCGCGCCGCCGAGCTGGGCTACACGGCGCTCGCGGTCACCGACCACGACGGCTTCCGCGGTGCAGCGAAAGTCCACGTTGCCGCACGTGAGGTCGGCCTCCCGATTGTGTACGGGACGGAAGTGGGGATGGAAGTGGATGCCCCCCCTGCGTCGTCGCTTCGCTCCTCCGCGTCCCCCCCACTTCGTGGGGGGGACGTAACTAGGCGGGGGAGGATTCGGAGGATGCATGGCAGCAAACCGACGGACCATCCGGAGACCGATCATCTCGTTCTCCTTGCCCCCGATCCGGCGGGTTACGCCGCTCTGAGCCGCTTCGTCACACGGGGGCAGTTCCGCGGGCAGAAGGACCGGCCCCGCTACGACTACGCCGATCTCGACACCGCATCCCGTGACGGGAAGTTGGTTGCGCTCACCGGATGCCGTGACGGGGCGGTGCCGCGTGCTGCTCAGACCGGCAACTTCGCCGAGGCGATGGCGGCCGCATCGACACTGCGGGACATCTTCCCCGGCCGTCTCTTCATCGAACTCACCCACCACGGGATGCCGGACGATGACGAGCGCAACGATCTCCTTTTCGAGGTCTCCCGCCGGCTTCACATCCCGTACGTCGCAACAAACAACGTGCACTACGCACATCGGCACGACGCCGACCTCGCCGAGGTGCTTGCCGCCATCGGTGGGAGACGTGATCTCGACACGGCCGACGGTTTTCGTCCCGCGACCGACCTGCGCCACCTCCGTTCACCCGATGAGATGGTTGCCCGGTTCTCCCGGTATCCGGGAGCGATCGATCGCGCGGCAGAACTCGGAGCATCACTCGCGTTCGATCTCGACCTCCTGGCTCCGGAACTCCCCGACTTCCCGAAGCCGGGATCGTTCACGACCGAAGACGAATACCTGCGACACCTCGTCGAAGAGGGGGCTCGCGATGTGTACCCGGGTCGCGTGGACGGTATCGACGCTGCCGCCCGTCGCAGGCTCGATCATGAACTCGAGGTGATCGGCGAACTCGGTTTCTCAGGCTTCTTCCTCGTGGCGTGGGACATCGTCACCTTCGCTCGCTCACAAGACATCTACTGCCAGATCCGCGGATCGGGAGCCGACTCGGCGGTGTGCCGGTGCATCGGGCTGACACGCGTCGATCCGATCCGCCTGAACCTTCCATTCGAACGATTCCTCTCGGAAGAGCGCGGGCGCCCGCCCGACATCGATATCGACTTCGAGGCCGAGCGTCGTGAGGAGGTCATCCAATACTGCTACCGACGTTACGGCAGGGAGCGGGCAGCGATGGTCGCGAACGTCATCACCTACCGCGCGAAGTCCGTGCTCCAGGATGTCGGGAAGGCATTCGGCCTCACCCAGGCACAAGTGAATGGCCTCACGCGTTATCTCGATACCCGCGACCCCGCGTCGATCGGCAGTGCGGTTGATCTGCCAGACGGGCTGACGAGTGATCTCATCGTCGACGTGTGTGGCCGCCTCGACGGGTTCCCGCGTCACCTCGGCATCCATTCCGGTGGGATGGTCGTCGCCAGGCGGCCTCTGTGGGAGACGGTCCCGATGGAGTGGGGGAGGATGGAGGATCGCTCGGTGCTCCAGTGGGACAAGGACGATTGTGCAACGATGGGCATCGTCAAGTTCGACTTGCTCGCGCTCGGTGCCTTGAACGCCATGCACTTGACCGTCGACCTCATCGAGGAGATGCACGGTCTTGATATCGATCTTGCGACGATCCCTCAGGAACCCATCGTGTACGACCTGCTGACTCGCGCCGACACGGTCGGGATCTTCCAGGTGGAGTCACGGGCGCAGATGGCGACGCTTCCGAAGCTGAAGCCGCGGAGCTTCTACGACCTCGCGATCGAAGTGGCGCTGATCCGTCCCGGCCCCATACAGGGGCAATCCGTTCACCCGTTCCTCCGCCGTCGTAATGGACAGGAAGAGGTTCGCTACCCGCATCCGTCTGCAGAGCCGATCCTGAGGAAGACACTCGGCGTCCCGATCTTCCAAGAGCAACTGATGGAGCTTGCCAGGATCTGCGCAGGTTTCACGCCTGGCCAGTCAGACCGGCTGCGTCAGGCGATGACGCACAAGCGGGCTTCGGAGGCCATGGACCGGCTGCGCGATGAAGTGTTCACCGGAATGGCGAGGAACGGAATCGTTGGTGCATCGGCGGACGAGATCTGGGAGAAGCTTCAGGGGTTCGCCTCGTTCGGTTTCCCGGAGAGCCACTCCGTCTCGTTTGCGTACATCGTCTACGCCGCCGCCTGGTTGAAGTATCACTGGCCGGCCGAGTTCTTCGCGGGGTTGCTCAACGCACAGCCGATGGGTTTCTATACCCCCAACTCGCTGGTTCAGGATGCCCAGCATCACGGGGTTGTCGTGCTGATTCCCGATGTGAACCGGTCGGCGTTCGACTGCACAATCGAACCGATCGAAGCGAACCCGCAAGACACGGCGGAATACCTCAGGGGTGAGTGGAGGCGGGGGAGAGGCCCAATCGACGATCCTGTACGACCGGCCGTTGCACTCCGCATCGGGCTTCGGTATGTCAGGAATCTCGGCGAGGGTGAGATCGCTCGGATCGAGGCTGCCCGGATGACAGGTGGTGTATTCACCAGCCCGGAGGATCTTGCACAGCGAACGGGTCTCGCGCTCGACGCGTATGAGGGCCTCGCCGCGTCCGGGTCACTCGCCCCGGTTGGCCTTGATCGGCGAGATGGGATGTGGGCAGCCGGCATGTTGACCGAACTCGGGCCTGATCGGTTGTCGCTTCCCCCCGGTGACGACACCCCACCGCTCCCGGAGATGACAGTATCGGAGCAGGTCCAGGCAGACCTGTGGTCGACCGGCATTTCGACAACCCACCCCGTCTCACTTGCGAGAGACACGTTGCTAACCCACGGGTGTGTTCCAATCGACGCGGTCCTTGCCGACCGCCGGCACGGCACCAGGGCCCGGGTCGGTGGGATCATCACCCACCGCCAGCGTCCCTCGACGGCGCGGGGTGTTCGTTTCCTGAATCTCGAGGACGAAACAGGTCTGCTCAACGTGGTCGTGCTCCCTCAGGTGTGGGAGACCCACTACGAAGTTGCGAGGAAGGCGGTTGGGGTGGTGATCGACGGTGTCGTCGAACATGTCGACGGTGTGACGAACTTCGTTGCTCACCGTTTCGAGCGCTGGTCGGTTGACGGGGTCCGATCCCGAGATTTTCGATAATGCACTTCATATTCGACGGTCGATCTGCCGATGAAAACCTGTAGTCGTACATGGAGGACCGATGACCAAGACGTTCACCGGAGCGGTAATGCTCCCAGGAGAGGCGGGGAACGGCCTCGAGGCCACGCTGTGCCTCGACCCTGAGCGCGTGACCCTCACGGCCGGCGACAGTCAGCTCGGGTCCTGGGATCGGGCCGACTACCTGATCACGCCGGAATCCAATGGATCGTTCGGCTTGACCCTCGGTGGAGAGACTCTGGTCTTCCGCCCAGATTCACCGTCCGAGTTTTCGAGTACCTCCGCCGTCCCCTTGGCTGAGCCGCTCGCCGTCAAGGCTGAGCCCAAGCCAGAATCCAGATCCAAGTCCAAGTCGAAGTCGAAAGCCCCGGCTGCTGCGAACGAGGACTCCCACATCAATGCCGCGATTGCGAGTATCCGTCCGCTCAGCGATCCGCATGACGACGGTGGGCTCTCGAAGGGGTTCGTCACGATCATGACATTGCTCGCCGTAGCAATCTGCATCGCTGCGGTCGTGACCGCCGCGATGGTCTAGACGAAGCACCAACTCCAAAGGCCGACGTTCTTGTGGCCGGTGTTCCTCCTCCGGCAACGAGAACGTCGGCCGAGTCGCGACCCTCGAAACAGCCTCCGATGTCCTCTTCGGCACTCCGTTCAGTGTCGACCGGCTACCCAGCGGCGACTTTGCTCAGGATGTCGATGGCCCGCAATGTGTCATCCTCAGATACGTCGAGATGGAAGACAGCCCGAATCCGATTGGGCCCGACCGAGAGTGTGTCAACGCCACTCGCGCGGAGGGCGGCAGCGAACGCGAGCGCCTCGGGTACGTCGAAGAACACGATGTTCGTCCGGACGGCGTCGAGGTTCACATCCAGTCCGGGAAGCTCATCGATCGCTTCGGCGAACCGGCGGGCATGGGTGTGATCCTGGCCGAGCCGGTCACGGTTCGTGTCGACGGCGTAGAGGGCCCCCGCAGCGATGATCCCGGCCTGGCGGAAACCGCCGCCGAACATCTTCTTGAACCAGCGGGCTCGGTCGATCAGGGGTTTCGGGCCGGCGAGTGCGGAGCCGATCGGGGCGCCGAGGCCCTTGGAGAAGCACACGTTGACCGTGTCGGCAGTCGCCGCGTACGCGGCGAGGGGGACACCCGTGGCCGCCGAGGCGTTCCAAAGCCGTGCGCCGTCGAGATGGACGGCGAGGCCGAGATCCCTTGCAGCCTCGCTCACCGCTTCCATGTCCTCGAGGGGCCAGATCGTCCCGCCGGCCTCGTTGTGGGTGTTCTCCATCGTGACGAGCGTGGTCGGGTCGAAGAGCCCCGGGGGGAATTCGGGAGAGGGCCCCGGAGCCGCAGCGATGAGCTGCGCAGGCGTGAACACACCGAGTACTCCGTCGATCGGGACGATCGAGACGCCGGAGAGTGCGGCCGGTGCGCCGCTCTCATGAACCCGAATGTGGGATGCGGCATCCATCACGATCCGGTCGCCGTGGCGAGTGTGGACGCGAACGCCGATCTGGTTCGCCATCGAGCCGGATGGGACGTAGACGGCATCTTCCTTGCCGAGAATCTCGGCGACACGGGCTTCGAGCCGGATCACCGTCGGGTCGTCTCCGAGGACGTCATCACCTACCGGGGCGGACGCCATGACCTCGCGCATCTCGGGCGACGGCCGGGTTACGGTGTCGGAGCGGAGGTCGATCACTGGAGCGCCCACTCACTGTGGTCGAACATTCTGGGGTGAAGCGCATAGGCCAGAGTTCCGCGCAAACGAGGAGCGTCACCCCAGGAACCCGCATCGAGATCGAACGCCAACACGGTGGCAGTTCGAACAGTGATCCGCCCGCCGGTGATACGTTCCGCCAGATACGACCATGTGGGTTCGTGACCGACCAGCATGAGGCGTTCGGCGTCCGCCCCGCAGCGTGCGGCCACTTCGAGCGCCGCCTCCGGTCCGGCCCCGTAGAGGTCCTCGGCAATCTCGAGTGGCGAATCCCATCCTCCAGAGAGCCGTGCAATCGTTGCCGTCGCTTCGGCCCGCAGGGCCGGCGAAGAGATGACCCGGTCCGGGACCTCACCCATCTTCCGCAGGACGAGCCCCATCGTTGCCGACGCTCGTTCCCCGCGTCGGCTGAGCGGGCGGTTGCGGTCACCGCGATTCGTGGTGTCCCAGTCGGACTTTCCGTGACGCAGCAGCATGAGTCTTGGCATGGGACGAGGTTACCCGTTCGGTTCACCCACCCGCCGTCGACGCGAGGAGGACCTGGGCGAGGTAGTAGAGCGGCAGACCCCACACGCGGTTCGCGATCCCGGGAGCGACGAATTGGTTCCGCGCGACCGCAATGTCGGACGCGTAGAACAAGACGGCACCAATCGGGATGAGGATGGTGGCGCCTGCCCCGAACGCGCCGAGCGCCATCACGACCATCACGGTGATCACTACGACGTAGGCAACAACCGGGCCGGTCATATCACCCACATGTGGGCCGAGCCAGCGCCAGATGAATCGCCCGACGATCGTCATAGTGATCGCTGCCGCCGCGGCAACCGCTGCATCGACTCCGAGAACCCCGAATGCGGCCGAGTAGGCAACGTGGCCGAGGAGGAAGGAGACGAGGCCCCCCAGAAACGCGGGTCGAGAGGTGAACGTCAGGAGCAGGTCTCCTGCCCACGAGAACACGAGCGCCACAAGAACGATGCGGCCGTAGGTGTTCGAGAGCCCCCCAACCGAGAGTGCAATTGCGACGAAACCCGTCGACGCCGCCATCTTGAAGAGGCGAGCATTGGGCGAACCGGTGGCCTCAGCCCGCACGAGGAGAAACGCGCACGTGCCGGTGACTATCGTCACGAACATGGTCATCGGCGGCCAGCCTATCGATGAGCCCTGTAGCATCCACATCCGGACGAAGGGAGCCCGAATGCAGATCAGCGACACCATGAACGCTGCGTTCAACGACCAGATCACGATGGAACTCCAGGCAGCGCACAACTATCTTGCGATGGGGGCCTGGCTCGAAACTGAAGGTTTCTCTGGGATGTCGGCGTGGATGCAAGCCCAGTCGGCCGAGGAGACCACCCACGCCATGAAGTTCTACCAGTTCGTCCTGGATCGGGGCGGCCGGGTGGTCCTAGGATCGCTTGAAGCACCACCGGCCGACTTCGAGTCCGTTGTTTCGGTTTTCGCGGCCGCGCTGGCTCAGGAGCAGGGTGTTTCGGCGTCCATCAACAACCTCTACGCCCTCGCGAACGAGAACCGGGATTTCGCCTCGGCTCCGCTCCTCGATTGGTTCGTCACCGAGCAAATCGAGGAAGAGGCGACGTTCTCGCAGATCCTCGACGATCTGGCCCTCGCCGATGGCGGACCGCAGGCGATGTTGTTCCTGGATCGCGAGCTCGGAGCCCGCGGAACGGTCGAATAGCCGCACAGGTCTGCACGATCTGGCGGATGGAGATAGCCCGCGCACGCATCACCCTGCCGACGCGCCTGGCTGCAGACCCGGATGAATCGGCCATCGTTGTAATCCGACGTTTCCGCCTACTCGGCGCGATCGCCCGCGTACGTTTGGAGGTCGGATGAGACGGATGCCGTCTCCTGCCCGGCGACGGCGAGAGCACTCGGAGGTGCGCCGATGTTTCGCCGGATACTTCTGGTGGCCGCGTTGGTGGCGGTCATCGCCGGTGGTTGCTCCCAAGGCGAGGACGCTGCTGGAGATGACACCACCACCACAACGATCGCTGTGACCTCAACAACGGCTGAGGCAAACACCACCGCGACGACCACGACGGCTCCGACCACCACGGTCGCTCCCGCTCCGTTGGAGGGACACGGTGCGCTCGACGTATCCACGACGATGGTATCGGGCGAGTCGACCCGGGACCTCTGGGTGTGGGCTCCCAGCGAACCCGGGCCGTGGCCGGTGGTGTACGCGGTGCCGGGAAGCGGCGGTGAAGCGCGACGAGACCATCCCGTGCCCGTCTAAAGCCGACCAAGGCATAGCAGTGCTCGAATCGGCGGGCTACGACGTGGTGTTTGTGAAAGTCCCCGATTCCAACCACGGCGAAATCGTGTTCCATGACTATGACAACAACTGGGAGACACTCCCCGGCGACCATCCGGCAGGGCAGGCGACGGTTCAGGCGATCCTCGACGCCATCGAGGCCGCCGGGTAGCGGGGCACCTCGAGGTTTGGAGCGTATCCGCACCGGTAGTGCCGATTTCGACTACCAGCGGAACGCTGGGATACGTGGCATCGACTCCTCCGGAAGGCCATACCGCACGAGCACGAAGGACATCAGCACGGCGCCAAGATGTACCGGGCGCGACGCGTCAACGGAGAGCGGATATCGAGTGATACTCGCGAGGTCATCATCGAATCGATTCAGTTTCCACGTGTTCGCGCGGCCGATCATCGGCTCGTCCACCGGGGCGAGCACACATGAGTAGTCCTTCCCGTTGATGCCGTAGGTCCCGTGGGACATGCCCGCGAGGGCGACCTTGCGGCCGCTCGAATCAACGATGATGGGGGAGAAGGTTCCACCAATACCGATGGATCGTATCGTCCAGCGGTCCCCGTTTGGGAGCTCAACCCGCTGGCCGGTACCCAGGTACACCTTGATCCAGCCGGTCCGCCCCATCTGAGCCAGCACTTCGCCATCCTGTTCGAGCTCGAAGACGGGGAACTTCCAACGCCTGAGCCGCCGCACCGTCGCCTTGCCTACGAGCCAGAAGGCATCGTTGGACGCGGCAGCCTGTGGGGACACCGCCGCCGTCATAAGATGTACTTCGCCGAGCGCCGACGTTTCTCTGTCAAAGGCACCAAGAACCTCTCTGCACCGTCCATTCGGCGTCTCGTGGATCGCTACCCCGAACGTTCCCCACTTTCGCCCACACCGCACGTCTTCAACAGAGGACAAGGACCCGCTCGATGTGTCTAGGTCGGTATCGGCGGTCTCCGGTGGGCCCACGGCTGTGCGCGCTCGAGCTGTGCGGCCAGCGACAGCAGGATCTCCTCGGATCCGAATCTCCCGAGGAAATGTGAACCTACGGGCAGGTCATCAGGCGTCCAGTGGAGAGGAACCGACATCGCGGGAAGTCCGGCGAAGTTGCCAAGGGGCGTGAATGCCACATACCGATACACCAACTCGATCAACTCGTCCCACGGCAGCGTTTGATCGAACGTGCCGATAGGCACCGGCGGTGAGCCGAGGACTGGGGTGAGGAACACGTCGTGATCGGTGAGGAAGTCACCGGTGTGGTGGGCGATCGTCTGGAGGGAGGCTTCGGCGTTTTGGAGATCCGCCTGTGATCGGCGACCGGATCGCTCGGCGAGTGCGATCGTGAACGGCTCAAAGGCCGGCAACCCTGACTCCTTCTGATCGAGGAGGGCGATCATTCGCATCGTGCGACGGTCACCGATGAGGCGCCGTAGATGGCCGACGCCGGCCACACGATCGGTTGCGGCGTCGAGCACGAGGCTGAAGGCGTGCGCCGCAAGCGCCGCCCACATCTCGATGAAGGCGTCGGCCATTGCCGCCCCATCGATGCCGGGGTCGGCCTCGACCACGGTGTGCCCG
>Ga0316197_10000916_pt1 | contig 20962 bp, 21 predicted proteins | sample OudBiesiAoxic_MG_FD_204939 | JGI IMG/M metagenome (GOLD analysis project Ga0316197, IMG submission 204939) | Coastal sediment microbial communities from Oude Bieten Haven, Netherlands - site A oxic | ecosystem: Environmental > Aquatic > Marine > Coastal > Sediment | place: Netherlands... | reverse complement strand
CTCTCGTCTTCAGTCGGCCATCGGTGACCTCGCCGGACGATCGGCCGAGCAGATCGCGGCCAGCCTGACCCAGGCCGCGATCGATTTCGCCGGCGGGGACACGCGACAGGAAGACGACTACACGACAGTCGTGCTGAAGTTCCTGTAGTGGAGTCCGTGGTCGAGACCCTGGGTCCCATTCTGCGAGAGATCTGGCCGTGGGTCGTAAGTGTGGCCTACGTCTTCGTCGCCGTGTGGGCGGCCGGTCATGCCATCATTCACAAGCGCGACGTGCGGGCGGCGATCGGCTGGACCGGCCTGATCCTGTTCAGCCCCTTCGTCGGTGCGACCGCCTACTACTTTTTCGGGATCAACAGACTCAGGCGGAGGGCGGTCAAGCTGGCATCGGCCAAGAACGCCAACGCGAAGCCGACCGAACGTTCGGCCGCTCCTCTCGTGCAACCCCGTTTTGGCGAGCCCCTCGACCGCTTGAATCATGCGGTCGCACGGACGACGGGGCAGCCTTTGCTGGCGGGCAACGCGGTGATGCCCCTGGCCAACGGCGATGCGGCCTACCCCGAGATGCTGCGCGCCATCGCCGGGGCCGAACACAGCATCGTGCTCGAGACCTACATCTTCGACGTCGATCACGCCGGTCGAATGTTCCTCGATGCGCTGGCCGAGGCGACGGCCCGCGGGGTTCAGGTCCGCGTGTTGATCGATGGCGTGGGCAAGCGCTACAGCAGCCCTCCGGTCACGCGCGAGTTGCGCCGCCGCGGAGTTCCCCACGCCGTCTTCCTGCCCACGCGGATGCCCCTGCGCAATCCCTACATGAACCTGCGCAATCACCGCAAGATGCTGATCGTGGACCGCCGCGTCGGATTCGCCGGAGGCCTGAACATCCGCGAGGGTTGCCTGCTGGAACAGCCTTCGGCCCACCCCGTGCAAGACGTTCACTTTCGCTTCGACGGGCCGGTCGTGGATCAGATGTTCGCCGAGGCCTTCGCGGACTGGCACTTCGCTACGGGAGAGCGGCTGGAGGGCGCGTCGTGGGAATCTGCCACTTTCCATGCAGGAGACGTGCTGGCGCGCGGCATCCCCGACGGCCCCGACGATCACTTCGAGACGATTCGCTGGACGATCCTCGCCGCGCTGACCGCCGCCCACCGCTCGGTCCGCATCGCCACGCCGTACTTCCTCCCGGACCAGCCGGTGATCCACGCGCTGGGGCTGGCCGCACTGCGTGGCGTCGAGGTCGATATCCTCGTGCCCGAGGTCAACAACCTGCGCTTCGTCAAATGGGCCAGCACCGCGCAACTGTGGCAGGTGTTGATGCCCGGCTGCCGGGTGTGGTTGACGCCGCCGCCCTTCGATCACTCGAAGGTGATGGTCGTGGACGAGACCTGGAGCCTGGTCGGTTCGGCCAACTGGGACGCGCGTAGCCTGCGCCTGAACTTCGAGTTCAACGTCGAGTGTTACGACGAAACGCTGGCGGGCTGGCTGATGGAATTCACGGCGGACAAGATGGCCCGGGGCCGCCGAACTTCGCTCGCCGAGGTCGACGCTCGCGGCATTCCGGTGCGATTGCGCGACGGCATCGCTCGCTTGTTCGCGCCTTACCTGTGACGGGAACTTCGACGGACCGGCCCGAGATCATCCGGGCCGGTCCACGATCGATGGCAGTGGATCCTAGTTCCGGTCGAAGGCGAAGCGAATCAGGAAGCGGCCTCCGGTGGACTCGTTCGTCGCAAACAGGTCCAGGCCAAGACCGATCGGCCCGAGGTAGACGACGGCGCCGATCTTGCCCTCGGTCTTGCCGAAGACCTCGTCATAGAGGTCACCGAAGTCGTCGTCCGACGGCTCGGTCTGCGTCACGAAACCGTTGAGCTCGAGCAACGGGATGATGCGCCAGCGAATGCCGACGCGGCCGAACAGACCGTTCTCGTCGTCGGTGTCCGGGAAACCGAAACTCCAGTTGATGTAGCCGATCTCGGCCACCAGGTCACCCGGATTTCCGAACAGGCCATGCCAACCTGCCCCCACGTCCCAAGCCGTAATCGAGTCCCGGTAGCTGATGTCCTCGTAGTTCACAAAGAAGTGGAAGTTCTTCAGCCCGTATTGTCCGCCGACGAACCACCCGTCGCCGGAATCGACCACGTCTTCGAAGTCGCTGTTCGGCTCATCGATCAGCCAGCCACCCTGCACCCAGGAAAACGGCGGAGCATCCGCCATCGCGGCGGAACTCATCAACAGCATTCCAGCCATCGCGAACAAAAGCAGTCTCTTCTTCATGGCTCCTCCCTTTGGATTGTCGGGTTCTCTTCTGACCTTTCGCGCCACGGGGTGGCGCGGCCGGTGAGTATATACCTGTACGACATCACGAATTCGCGTCGGAGATGAGATTCTTGGTGCACGCGTGCAACAATGCAGTGGCATCTCGTGTTGGCGTTCGTGCTCTAATCACCTGGAACGAAAAGCGCCTCGGAGTGACGACGTGAACGAACTGACCGACGAACAGACCGAAGGCTTGCAAGATGCCCTACGCAAGCTGCAGGCCGAGATCGAGGGTTCGCTAAGGAGCACGCGCGAGGCCGCGCAGCCCGTCGATCTGGACGAGCCGATCGGACGACTCACGCGCATGGACGCGATCCAGCAACAGAAAGTGACCTCCGCCAACCGACGGACGAACGACATCCGCCTGCAGCAGGTCAAGCAGGCGCTGGCCGCGATGCGTAGTGGCCGCTACGGGGTCTGCCGCAGATGCGAGGACCCCATCGGCTTCCCGAGACTCGAAGCCCGCCCCGAGTCGCCGTACTGCATCGACTGTCAGGATGAGGTCGATCGCAAGCACGGTCTTTCCTGACCTGCCGATTCCATGTCGACCCCCGACTGGCACGTCTACTTGATTCGCTGCGGTGACGGGACGCTGTACACCGGCGTGGCGACCGACGTCTCTCGACGTCTCGAGGAACATCGGCGAGGCGAGGGCAAGGGCGCGAAGTACCTCCGCGGTAGAGGGCCGCTGGAACTGGTGCTGGAACGAACGGTGGGGCCGCGAGGCGTCGCGCTGAGCGTCGAGAGTCGGATCAAGAGACTGCGCCGCGCCCGGAAGGAAGAACTGATCGTCCGGAACGAGAAGATCGACGAACTGATCGTTCGGGTCACGGGCGGGGGCTGACCGATGAAGATCTGGGTCGATGCGGATGCCTGCCCCGCGGTGATCAAGACGATCCTGTTCCGGGCTGCGGAAAGAGCCCAGATCGAGACCACGCTGGTGGCCAACCGGTCCGTGAAGGTTCCTCCGTCACGCTTCATCCGCAGCATTCGCGTCTCGGCGGGATTCGACGTGGCCGATCGTCAGATCGTCGATCTGGTAGAGGAAGGCGACCTGGTCATCACGGCCGATATCCCACTGGCAGCCGACGTCGTCCAGAAGAACGCGCTGGCGCTGAATCCGCGCGGGGAACTGTACACGGAAGAGAACGTCGCCGAGTGTCTGGCGATGCGCGACCTCGCGGACCAGTTGCGCAGTACGGGCATCCCGACCAGCGGACCTCCGTCGTTCAGCAAGGGCGATCGCCAGGCATTCGCCAATCAGCTCGATCGCATTCTCGCCCGGCGCTGACGGACGACGTTGCTTTTGGCACGTCCTGTCGGCCCTTGATAACATGCTCGTTCCCACCGATACGGTCAGGCCCATCGTCGAGTGCCGCCGGAGTCCGCATGCAAGGGCAGAAGATTTCGCACTACGAGATCCTCGAGAAACTGGGCGAGGGTGGTGCGGGAGAGGTCTACAAGGCTCGAGATACGAAGCTCGACCGTGTCGTCGCGCTGAAGTTTCTCAGCCGGCGGGCCACCGCCACCCGGACCCAGAAAGACCGTTTCATTCGTGAGGCGCGCTCGGCGGCCGTCCTCGATCACCCCAACATCTGCACCGTCTACGACATCGACGAGAGCGACGACCAGCTGTTCATTTCGATGGCCTACATCGATGGCCGAACGATCAAGGAGATGGTGCGCTCGGGGCCGCTGACCCCGACCGAGGCCGTCAACATCGGGGTCCAGGTGGCCCAGGGGCTGGAGGCAGCGCACAAGCGCGCGATCGTCCACCGGGACATCAAGAGCGCCAACATCATGGTCACCGAGGATGGCCACGCCAAGATCACGGACTTCGGTCTGGCCAAGGTCGTGCGGTCGGCGGAGATCACCACCACCAACCTGGTGATGGGCACGCCGGCCTACATGTCTCCCGAACAGGCGCGCGGGGACACGATCGATCCACGGGCGGACATCTGGTCCTGGGGCGTGGTGTTCTACGAGATGCTTGCTGGCGACCTGCCGTTCAAGGGCGACCACCCGGCGGCCCTGATGCACTCGATCCTCCACGATGCTCCCTCGCCTCTGTCGTTGCACAGCCCCGACGTGCCGCACTCGTTGCAGAAGATCGTCGAAGGCACGTTGATGAAAAACCCCGCCGATCGCTACCAGAACATGGCCGAACTGCTTTACGACCTGCGCTCGTACCAGCAGGGACTGAGCATCGACACGCCGTCGGGGCCGCTGCGCAGCGCGCGGTCCCTGCCTTCGATCGCCGTGATGGCCTTCACCGACATGAGCCCGCAAAAGGACCAGGAGTACTTCTGTGACGGGATCGCCGAAGAGATCATCAACGACCTGACTCACGTGGACGGATTGCGCGTCGCCTCGCGCACGTCGGCCTTTGCGTTCAAGGACCAGGCCCAGGACATTCGCGGAATCGGCAGCAAGCTCGGCGTCGACGCGGTGCTCGAAGGCAGCGTGCGCAAGGCCGGCGACCGGGTGCGCATCACGACCCAGATGGTCGAGGTGGCCAATGGCTACCAGCTCTGGTCGGGGCAGTACGATCGCGACCTGCAGGACGTCTTCGCGATCCAGGAAGAGATCGCACACCGAATCGTCGAGGCGCTGCGCGTCGAGTTGAGCGAAAACGAGAAGCAGGCCCTGGCGCGGACCAGCACGACCGATGTCGAGGCCTACGAGTACTACCTGCGCGGACGGCAGTTCTTCTATCGCTCCAAGCGCAAGGGCATCGAGTTCGCCCTGGAGATGTTCGAGCAGGCGACCGCAAAGGATCCGGAGTTCGCGCTGGCCTACGCCGGGATGTCCGACTGTTACTCCTACCTGTACATGTACTTTGACAGCCGCGAGGAAAACCTGCGCCGCGCCGCCGAGGCCAGCGCGCGCGCGCTGGAACTGGGTAGCGATCTGGCCGAAGCCCATGCCGCGCGCGGCCTGGCCGTCTCGTTGAGCAAGCGCTACGACGAAGCGGAGCGGGAATTCGAGGAGGCCATCAGACTGAACCCGTACCTCTTCGAGGCGTTCTACTTCTACGCCCGCACCAGTTTCACGCAGGGCAAGCCCGAGAAGGCCACGCGGCTGTACGAGAAAGCCTGCCACGTCAGCCCCGACGACTATCAGGCGCCGTCGCTGGCTGCTTTTACCTACAAGGGCATGGGGCTGATCGACAAGTCCAAGGAGGCCTACAGCCGAAGTTTGGTCAACGCGAAGAAGAAGATCTCGCTGAATCCGGACGACTCACGGGCCTACTACCTCGGCTCGCACGCGCTGCTCGAACTGGACCGTCGCGACGAGGCGGTCAGCTGGGCCGAGCGGGCCTATGCCCTCGACCCCGACGACCCTTACCTGATCTACGGCGTCGCCTGTTTTTACGCGCAACTGGGAGACCCGGACCGAGCGCTGGACCATTTCGAGAGTGCGCTGAAGGCGGGATTCGCTCACAAGGAATGGCTCGAGAACGACACCGACCTCGACCCCATCCGCAACACGGACCGATTTCGCGAACTGGTCGGTTCTCTGGGTTAGTTCCTCGAGACGGAAACCTGTCTCCAGTTCGATCCGTCGCACAGCAGCGTCAGCATGTCGTCCGGCGTGCAGACGAAGTCGGCGTCGTCGCCTTCGAGACGCATGTTGCCCCCGTTGCACCTCACCCCGTCGCCGTCGCACAGGACCGCCGAACCGTTGCCGCAGACGACGTAAAGCAAGCGGCCGGTCCGAGCGCTTCCGCAGTGCTGCATGTCGTCCACCGTCGCTGTTCCGTTCAGGCGCACCATGTTGCATTCGCCGGGCCAGACGATGGGAGCGGCGGTGACGTCGTCGCACGTTCCCAGAAGCAGGTTGCCGTTGACCCGGGCGTCTCCTGCGACTTCCAGTTGATAGCGCGGCTGAGGCGAGTTGGCACCGATCAGCACGTTGCCGTTCTGATTGATGTGGAAGGCCGCTTTCGACGGGTCGGTCCTGAACGTCCAGCTCGAGGTGGGGTTGGCGTAACCACCCGCCCGGTCGGTGTCCATGTAGAAAAGGTAAGGCCGGTAGGCAGCCTGACCCGGACCGAGGAAATTCCAGTTGTGTTCGATCGCGCGCGTCCCGTCCACCGGAGCGTAGGTCATCTCCCACTGGGCCTTCATCGCGTATTCGTCGAGCACCTCGATCCCGCTCGTCACTCCCTCCCTGCAGTTGTAACAGACGCCGACCACATGATCCTGGTCGGGGACTCCGTCGAGGTTACCGTCGGCAAAAGTGATGTTGGAGTGGTAGTAGCGAACGAAGGTGTCTGGCGTCGGATTGGTGAATGGTCCGATGGTGATGGCCCGCTGCATCGGGATCGAGAGTCCCATCTGGTGCCGGGTCTCGGCAGAGAAGAGCAGTTCGCCGATGTCGTCGAGCCAGGTCAGTGCCGCGTCGGCGTCCGCTCCGTCGAAATTCAGCGCGACATCGAAGGTGGCGCCGTCTCCCAGCGTGGCGCCGGTCCGCGCCGTCAACGTCTCGGCCGAGACGTGGCCTTGCAGCGCTCCACCCTCGGCGCCGTCGAGGCTGGCCACACGGTAGGCGTAGCCCACCGATCCGATGCGGGTGCGGGGCAGCAGCAGTTCGTCGTCCGGCGTGTCCGCCACACCGTCAGGGTCGAGGCGTACCTCGATCCACACGGGTGTCAGTCCGTCGCCGAAGTCCTGCGGCGCCAGCTCGCACGGGCCGTCGTCACACAGCGCGGCCGGGGCTCCCGAGCCGATGAGGTGCGAGAAGATGCCCTTGGCCGACGGCACGACTGTGGCGGTTTCGTCGTAGACCCGCAGGCCGCTCGACGTCAGTGACGTGTCGTCGCCGCCCAGGTAGATGCGAAATCGCAGTTCCGTCGGCGTCATGATCGGGCCACCCCCGATCTCGATCAACCGGCCCTGATAGGAGATCAGGTCCGGTGCACCGGCCGACGACGGAAGCAGGCCGGCAATCAGTGCCAGCAGCAGCATCGAGACGGCGGTCATTCGCATGGCCATCATGGTTTCCTCTCGGGAGGTACGCCCCTCGGGGCTCCCCGTTCGTTGGACTCGATCACTCATCGGCCGCTCCGTTGACGAAGCCGACGTCGCCGGCCGTGTTCGTTCCCACGACGTGACCGGCGGCCATCTGGCCGACCGACGCCGTGTCGATGACGACGGTCGTACCGGCGCACGCCATCCCGCCGCCGTCGAGGACCTCGGTCAGGGCGACGGTCTCACAAGCGTCCCCCACACCGTTGTAGTTGTCGTCGGTCTGATTCGTATTCGCCAGGTACGGACAGTTGTCGCAGAGGTTGCCGACCTGATCCTGATCGGCGTCGAGTTGCTCGCCGTTGGGCATCACCGGGCAATTGTCGCAAACGTCGCCGACACCGTCCGCATCGAGGTCGGCCTGCGTCGCGTTGGCGACGACCGGGCAGTTGTCGTCTCCATCGTCGTAGGAGTCGCTGTCGGTGTCGGTCAGGAGCGGGTCGCTGCCCCAGTAGAGAACCTCGTCCCCGTCACCCAGTCCGTCGCCGTCGGTGTCCCAGTCGAGCCTCGAGGTTCCCAGGGCGTACTCCTCGAGGTCCGTCAGTCCGTCGTTGTCGTCGTCGTCGTCACACACGTCACCCAGAGAATCGAAGTCGGTATCGATCTGCTTGGCGTTCGGGTAGACGGGACAATTGTCGATCGGATCCGCGATCCGGTCTCCGTCGGTGTCCACGCACGGCAGTGGGTCTGGCCGCGGGGTTCCGTCCGAGGAGGCTCCGAACGGGCCTTCGCCGCCCTGGGACTGCTTGGTCACCAGGTAATAAGCCAGCTCTCCACGGGCGGGTATCGAGATGTCCATCGTCAACGGTAGGACGAGTCCCAGGCCCAGGCAGACGTGCTCGTAGGTCCAGTCCTGGCCGCTCGTCATGCGGCCCTTGTAAATGTTGTAGACCTCGGCGTCCGACTCGGGCTCCCAGGAAATGCGATCCTGCTCGTTGATCCGCACCGTGGGGCCGAGTTCGGTAGGCGGTTCGGCACCCAGCACGAACGACGTGCCGAGGACGGCGATCAGCAGACCGGCCCCCAGAAACCACCGCGCATCCCTGCGACTGTGCAAACCAACCAAAAAAACGACCCTTTCCCGTGCCGGGACGCAAATACACACCGAGCGGCCCAGCGGCCGCCCACGTGTCTAGAGATATACGAAGGGAGGTGCGGAACGTCTACCGGGTGGTGGTCACGAGGAACCCCGAAAGAGCCCTCCGAGCGCAGAAGCCAGGGAATCGTACTGATCCGGGCTGTTGTACAACTGGGCCGAGATGCGGATCAGGCGCTGGGGCGGGGCGGGCCAGGGGATCACCGGCACCTCGATCTTCCAACGATCGAGCAATTCCTGCTGCAATGGGTCGGCATACAGAGGCGAGGCCACGGGGGCGTCCGTCCCCGGGCGGAGCGGCACCGAGGCCAGCGAGCCGATCATCTCTTCGGGGCAGGGCGGGGCCGTGCCCAGCGCCTCGCAGATCGCGCGGCGTCCGTACAGGGTCAACTCGCGATTGTGTCGGCGCAGGGCCGGCCAGCCGCCGGGCAACAGCGCCCCCATGAATCGGATCGCTTCCGGCACCGACAGGAACGCGGACGGGTCGTCGGTCCCCACCCAGTCGAACTCGACCAGGTAGCGCGAACGGTCGGGTCGCGGCGAGTTGGCTCCGTGACTGATCGCTATCGGCCGCACCTCCGTCTGCAGGTCGCGCCTCACGTGAAGAAAGGCCGCGCCCTTTGGCGCGCAGACCCATTTGTGACAGTTGCCCGTGTAGTACGCCGCGCCGACGGCGGGGACGTCCAGCGCCAGCATTCCCGGCGCGTGGGCCCCGTCGACGAGTGTCTCGATGTCGCGATCGGCAAGTTCGCGCACCAGACGTTCGATCGGCAGGACCAGGCCGGTCTGGCTGGTGACGTGATCGAGCAGGGCCAGCCGTGTGCGGGGTGTCGCGCGATCCAGTACCGCATCGACGACCTGTTCCGCCGAGTCGAGCGGGAAGGGAACGCGGGCGACGACGACCCGCGCGCCCGAGCGCTGGGCCACGAAGTCCAGTACGTTGCGGCAGGCGTTGTATTCGTGATCGGTCGTCAATAACTCGTCGTCGGGTCGTAGCTCGAGCGAACGTAGCACCGCGTTGACGGCCGCCGTGGCATTGGGGATCCAGACCAGGTCTTGCGCGTCCGCGCCGACGAAGGTTGCCAGCTCTTCGCGGGCACGGTCGAGCAGGGGCTCGAGGTCGCGCACGAAGAACTGCACGGGTTGTCGTTCGATCCGCTCGCGCAGCCTGTGCTGGTATTCGAGCACGGCCGTCGGACAGGCTCCGAACGAACCGTGATTCAGAAAGACCGTCTCCGGGTCGAGTGCCCAGTGTCGGACGTGGCTCATCGCCGCATCATACGCGTTCGAGCAGTGTGGCGATGCCCTGGCCGACTCCGATGCACATGGTGCACAGGGCGTAGCGGGCCCTCCGGCGGTGCATCTCGTGCGTCGCCGTTGTCAGCAGGCGCGCTCCGCTCATGCCCAACGGATGGCCCAGAGCGATCGCTCCACCGTTGGGATTCACGTGCTCGGCATCGTCGGGCAACCCCAGTTCGCGCATGCAGGCCAGCGCTTGTGTGGCGAAGGCTTCGTTCAGTTCGATCAATTCGATCGCGGCCAGCTCCACTCCGGTCAGCGCCAGCAGTTTGCGGGTGGCCGGCACGGGACCGATGCCCATGATCCGCGGCGGCACCCCGGCGACGGCCGAGGCCACGATCCGTGCGCGGGGTTCGAAGCCGTGCTGCTTGGCCGCGTGCTCCGAGGCGACGATCATGGCGCAAGCACCGTCGTTGACCCCGGAGGAGTTGCCGGCCGTGACCGTTCCGTTCTTGCGGAACAGAGCAGGCAGCTTGGCCAGCTTCTCGAGCGTGGTCCCTGCCCGCGGATGCTCGTCTCGCTCGACGACCAGCGGGTCGCCCTTGCGTTGCGGCACGTTGACCGGGACGATCTCCTCGGCCATGCGGCCCGAGTCGATCGCCTCCGCGGCGCGTTGTTGCGAGCGAAAGGCGAAGGCATCCTGGTCTTCGCGGGCGACGTGGTGTTCTTCGGCGAGGTTCTCGGCCGTTTCCGGCATGGAATCGACGCCGTACATTTCCTTCATCTTCTTGTTGACGAAACGCCAGCCGATCGTGGTGTCCTCGATCGACACGGCGCGCCCGAACGGTGCGGCCGTCTTGGGGATCACGAACGGTGCGCGGCTCATGCTCTCGACGCCCCCGGCGATGATCAGCGAGGCTTCTCCAAGCCGGATTGCGCGCGCCGCTTGGACCGCGGCGTCCATTCCCGACCCGCAAAGACGGTTGACGGTGCAGCCGGGAACGCTGGCCGGCAGTCCGGCCAGCAGTAACGTCATGCGCGCCACGTTGCGGTTGTCTTCGCCCGCCTGGTTGGCGCAGCCGTAGATCACGTCGTCGATCGCCGCCCAGTCGGCTGACGTGTGACGTTCCATGATGGCCCTGATCGGAAGCGTGGCCAGGTCGTCCGTGCGCACCCCGGCGAGTCCGCCCCCGTAGCGCCCGATCGGCGTTCGCACCGCATCGCAAATAAAGGCTCCGGTCATGATTCCGTGTTCTCCTCGTGCGGCCGACGCCGACGGTTGACCAACGTTTCCAGCGTGATCGAGGCAAAGGTACAGCGTACCAGTTCATCGACCTCGTCGATGACTTCCCTCAACTCGCAGTCCGGAAAAACGTTGCACGGGTCGTCGCTGGCATCGGCGAGCAGGCAGCCCCCGGGTGTTCCCGACGGCTCGAACGCGTCGATGACTTCGAGCAACGTGACCTCGCCGGCCTTGCGCGCCAGCCTGTATCCGCCTCCGGTGCCTCGGGTGCCGACGGCCACGCCGGCCCGGACCAACTGCTGGAACACCTTGGCCAGTACGGCGCCGGGAATCGTGTAGCGCCCGGCCACCTGGGCCACGGTGACCTGGTCACCACCGTTCGCTCGCGCCAGTTCCATCGCGGCGTACAGCGCATAACGCGTACTCTTCTGGAGGTTCACGCGTCCTCTGAGCTGTCGCGAGGAAGGGCGTCGATGTCGAGGTCGAGGCAGAAACGCTGCGCCGGCACGAAGCCCTCGCGCTGAAAGAAGTGCAACAATTCCTGACTGTCCCAGCCGACCTCGGTCTGCAGGCGGGACACACCCAGACCGCGCAGGTTGAGACATAACTGCCGCAGCATCGCCGCACCCACGCCCTGTCCGCGGAAGTCCGAATGCACGCCGATCGTGTCGAGCACCGCCGCCGGTTCCATCGTGCCGAACTCGCCGTAGTAGACGCGGGCCAGCAGGAAGCCGCAGAACGCGTTGTCGAGTTCAGCGGCCAGCGAGATCTTGATTCCGCTCTCCACCAGGTTCTGCTGCAGCTTGAGCTTGAAGAACTCCTCGCGCCGCCGCCCGGTGAGCTTGGCATCGGTCAGGATGACCGCATCGAGATCCTCCGGCCGCAGGTTTCGAACGATCACCTTTTCTCTCACGCCAGTCGTCTCCATCGTCGTCTCCTCATCCCGTCAGTTGGCCTCCGTCGACCCTCAGCACCTGTCCCGTGACGTGGCCGCTCATGGCGCTGGCCAGGAACAGTGCTGCGCGAGCCACGTCCTCCGGTTTGCCGGTGTGCCCCAGTGCGGTTTCCTCGATCTCGCGTTCCACGAATTCCTTCGGCAGTCCGCTGCTCATCGGAGTCTCGATCAATCCGGGGGCGACGACGTTGACGCGGATGCCGAAGTGGCCCAGTTCGCGCGCGGCCGTGCGCCCCAGGCCGATCAGCCCGGCCTTGCTCGCCGTGTAGTTGGCCTGTCCGAACCTGCCGCGCTCGCCATTGATCGACGAGACCAAAACGACCGCACCGGCCCCCTGTTCACGCATCAACGGCGTCGCCGACCTCAGCAGGTAGAACGCCGAGTCGAGGTTGACCCGCAGCACGCGACTCCAGGCGTCATCCGCCATTTTCCACAGTACGCGGTCCTGAGTGATGCCGGCGCAATGAACCAGGCCGTCCAGTCGTTCGAACTTTACCTTCCAGTCATCGAACAGTCGCGCCACTGCACCGGAATCGGCCACGTCGCAGACCACCTCGGTCGCGCCCTCGAGATCGCCGCGCGGCGCCAGGTCGGCGGCGACGACCCGGGCGCCAGCCTCGACGAACAGCCGAACCACCGCCGAGCCGATGCCGCCCGCGGCCCCGGCCACCAGCACCACCTTGCCCTCGAGGGAAACCAGGGACGCCACGGTCTGTTGCGCCATCAGTTCGCTCCCAGACTCACACCCTCTTCGGCCAGTCGTCGCGCACGGAAGGCGCCCCACAGCGCGGCGCCCAGCGCCCCGGCCAGTACCGACTCCGGGTGGGCTCGGATCTCGACCGGAATTCCCTGGTCTTCCGCGACCTCGCGCATTGCCTCGAGCAAGCCGCGGTCGGTGGCCAGACCGCCGGTCACCAGCACCACGCCCCGGGAACCGACCGAGGCCACGAGCTTCATGTAGCGCCCGGCCATCGACTGATGGATGCCCTTGATGATGTTCTGCGTCGAGATGCCACGCGAGACCATGTTGATCACGTCGGTCTCGGCCAGCACCGCGCAGATCGACGAGCACGTCTCCGGGTTGTCGGCCTGGAGCGAGAGTGGACCGATCTCGTCGATCGTGATGCCCAGGTAGCGGCAGATGTTTTCCAGGAACTGTCCCGAGCCCGAAGCGCACTGGCTGGTCATGCGGTAGCCCAGCACCTTGGCGCGCTCGTCGATCGCCACCGCGCGCGCGTGCAGCGCACCGATGTCGATCACCGCGCGGGCTTCGGGGTCGATGAACAGACCTCCGCGCGAGTGTGTCGTCATGCTGTAGAAGTGCCCGGTGCGGAAGTCGACCAGTTCGCCCTCTCCTGTCGTCGCGATGTAGGTGAACTCGTCGCGCTGCAGTCCGGCTTCGGTCAGACATTCGTCGAACAGGTCGTCCACGACCTTCTTGGGATCCCGGCGCCGCACGCGTTCGTTGCGGCCGACGAGCATGCGCGTGCGTTCGTCGCCCGTGTCCTCGACCAGTGCGATCTTGACCGCGGACGAACCGACGTCGATGCCGGCGACCTTCAGCGTGTCCATCCGTGTTGCGCTCATGACGGGCTCCCTCCGTTGGAGCCCTCTTCTCGGAGCCACTCCCGTCGGGCGAACAGCGCGGCGCCCAGGGCGCCGGTGTAGATGCTGTCGGCAGAGATGTTGATCTGGACGTCTCCGTAGTTCTCGTGCACCAGCTGCGTCAGCGCGGCGACGGCGGCCTCGTTGCGGGCCACGCCGCCGGTGAAGGTGAACTCGTTGGCGATTCCGCCCGAGCGCGCCAGCAGCGACATCGCGCGCAGGATGATTGCGCGGTGCAGGCCGGCCAGGATGTCCTCGCGCTTTTCGCCCAGCGAAAGCCGTTCGCGTAGCTCGGCGCCGGCGAAGACCGTGCACGTCGAGTTGATGCGCACCGTGCGGCTGGCCTTGCAGGCCAGCGGACCCAGTTCGTGAACCCCGAGGTTCATCTCGTCGGCGATGTAGCCCAGGTAGCGGCCGCAGCCAGCGGCACAGCGGTCGTTCATCTGAAACGAGGTGACGATGCCGTTCCCGTCAACCTGGATCGCCTTGGTGTCCTGGCCACCGATGTCGAGCACCGTGCGCGTGTCGGAGAACATCGAGTGCGCGCCCAGACCGTGGCACAGGATCTCCGAACGGATCTGTTCCTTGGGAAACGGAAGGGTCTGGCGCCCGTATCCCGTGCCGACGTTGGCCACCGATTCGAGCACGGTGCCGGCCGAGAGTTCGACCGCGTCGGCGAGTTCGTTCCTGGAGTCGTCGAGCGTTTCCAGCGCGGTCCGGACGTGCATCTGGAAATCGTTCGATTCTCCCGGCAGGTTTTCGACCTCGAGGATCACCTTGTCGAACAGGCCGGCCAGCGCGTCGAAGCGGACCTTCAGCTCACGGGACGCCTCCTCGGCCAGTGCCATGAAGCGGCCGCCTGCCAGGTCGCGGAAGAAGTCGCTCTTGCGGCTGGCCCCCGCGCAGTACAGTTCGGGAGTCTCTTGTTCCATCTTGTTCAAGATGCCGTCGACCGCCTCGCCCAGTCCTTCCTCGTCTTTCTTGGGAGTCTCGGGTTGCAGCAACGGAAGTTCCGCGGCAGGACGGTGACCCTCGACGCGCCGGCGAACTCGCTCGGCGAACTGCCGCAGGTGCCCGCGGTACTGCTGCTCGCGGAAACGTCGTTCCAGTTCCGACAGCAGGTGTTGCTTGCGTTCGGCGGAGATCCCCGCGCGCTCGAGTTCGGTCGACACCAGTCCGAAGTGCGCGTCGATCAAGGCTTCGCTCAGCGCGACGTCACAGGCCACCTTGTAGCTGCTGCGACTGTTGGTGATGCCGCGCCCCAGGATGTCGCCCTCCGCGCGAAGGATGACGGCCTTGGTCGTCGTCGAGCCAAGGTCGATGCCTACGCAGTACTTCATTGCGTACCTCCCGAGCGCTTCTGTTCGATCATCTGGAAGTAGGATTCCAGGCGGTTCTTGATGTTGGCGGCAGAGAAGTACCGCGGATCGACCAGATCGCTTTCGATGAAGCCGCCCGGCTTGCCGGTGCGATTCTCCACCTCGCGCAGGATCATGAGCTGGCCGGCGCTGAACGAATTGCAGCTCTTGATCGAGTTGATCAGCAGTCCGTCGGCGTTGAACTCTTCGATGTAGCGGACCAGCATGTCCACTCGCGAGGGCAGGTTGAGGTTGGTGTAGCAACCCAGACAGTAGTCGGCCATCGTCTCCAGCGGGTGGTCGGGGTCGTGGCGAAAGCCCATGTCGTAGACGCCGCCGACCTTGGTGTAGGTCGAGGAGACGGAGACGGCGCCCTCGTCGGCGAACATCTTCCAGAACTCGCGAAAGCTGGTCCAGTTCGGCGGACCCTCGACGACGATGCGGAAACGCTCCTCGCCCATGTCGCCTTCGGGCGTCACCGGCCCCAGTCCGGCGTCGATCCGCTGCTGGACCTCTTCGCGCAGTTCGCGGTAGTAGGCCACGGCGTCCTTGGTCCCGCGGAAGGCCGTGAAGATCGGCCCGATGTAGTAGACGCCGCCGAAGTAGGCGTCGATCGGCGATGGCCGGTGCTTGGCCGATTCCAGCACCCACACCAGGTCGTCCTCGGCCTGGGCCGAGCGGGCCAGCATCTCCTTCAGCCGGTCTTCGTCGTAGGCCTTGCCCGAGACGCGCTCGAGTTCGGGGATGACCTTGTCCCGCAACTGATCGACGACGTACTTGCGCATGTTGTCGGTGATCTGTCCGTCGGCCTGGTAGGGCACGTGGAGCATCGCCACAGGGCAGTCGTATTCCTCGCGCAGGATCTCGAACCACTTCATGAAGGTGAAGCAACCCGTGTAGGACAGCAGCAGCAGGTCCGGGTCGGGCAGCCGTTCGCCGGTCGGACCGACGTTGCCCGACTTCATCATGCCCACGTCACACTTGACGTAGGTGCAGACGTCTTCCGAGTGGCCGAGCTTCTCGGCGGTCGAGATGTAGTCGCGCGACTTGCCGCGCATCGCCGACTGCAGTGCGTTGATCTCGGGTAACACCGGTAGCAGATCGAAGCTGCGCAACAACTCCGTCAGGTTTCCCGGTACGAAGGTGTAGGCCGACTTGTCTCCCGTGTCGGGTGCGGCGGCCAGGCGGCTGTAGTGTTCCGCGATCATCTGCTTCTGCCGTAGCTGGCTGCGGTCCTTCATCGCCGTGGGTTGTGTCATGCGTCTACCCCGCTCCACAGTTTGATCGAGTCGGCGAAGGTGCCCGCCTGCTCGCGAATGACCTGGAACTGGCTGTTGTTTTCCGCGTACTTGAAAGCCGTCCAGGGAACATTGTGCTTTTCGATGGCCCGCACGATCATCGGTTGGTCGAGCAACGCCGGATCGCAGAAGCTCGGGGCGCAGAACAGCACACCCTCGGCCTTGCTCTCGGCGACGCGATCCAGCAGCGCGCGCCCTTTTTCTTCGTCGGCGATGTAGCGTGTCGGGCTGGCGATCGAGTCTTTCAGGAACGCGTGGACGAGACTGTCCAACGGGTCGCCCTCGGTCGAAATCTCGCCCTGGATCCAGCGGTGGACCTGGACGAAGTCGTCATCGACGATGTAGCAGCCCGACCGCTCGAGCGTCTTGATCAGGCCCAGCGGCGGCTGTTCGCAGAACGAGCCCGTGACCAGCACCCGCGCCTGGTCCATCGGCTTGCGCGACGAGTCGGTCTGCACTGCGTCGCGGTAGGCCACCAGCATCTCGTTGAACTCCTCGACCGGCAGCACCAGTCCGGCGCGCAGCACGACGTAGAGTTCCGATGTCGGAACTTTCCAGGGCGTGTCTCGGCGTAGTTCGTACAGCCCGTCGATCAGTCGACGGTTCTCGTTGTAGACGGTGATCGCCTCGCGCAGCGCTTCCGCGTCGTACTTGCGGGCACCCAGAGCCTCCAGATCGGAGGAAAGCTGCTCCAGTTCGTGGCGGTAGAATTGTCCGCCGATGCCGTCGTCGAAGTTCTGTGGGACGTCGAGGTAGCGCGACAGCTTGTCCGGAAAGCGCAGCTTCCACATTCCGGACAGGTTGCGGATCACGTCGCAGATCGCGGGGAAGATCATGCCGTCCAGCACGTCCATGCTGCCGTTCAGTCCCAGCTCGATCGTGCTCCGCGGGATGTGACAGATGTACGACTGGTAGTAGGCGTCACCGCGGATGATCTCCAGGTCCTCGCCGCCGCCCATGATCCCCACGGGAAGCACGCCCTGGGCCGCCAGCAACTCGCGCGGGACGTAGACCGGCATGAAGCCGACGGCCTTGCCTCCCGTTGTGGCCTTCCAGTCCTTGACCGAACCCAGCTGATAGTCCCGGTACAGCGCCTCGGCGCGTTCCAGCAGCGGGCCGAGATTGGCCCCGCTCATGCGTTCTTCCACTGCGGCTCGCGCTTGGCGAGGAATGCGTTCAGCCCTTCGTTGGCGTCGGCTGTGGCCATCAGTTCCTCCACGTACATTCGTTCGACCTCGGCGATCTCGCGCCGGAAGCGCTCGCCGAAGTCGCGGCGAACGGCCCGCTGCGCCATTCGTAGACTCGAGGCGGACTTGGGCAGCAGATACTTGCGCACGTAGGCAAGCGCCGCCTCGCCCGGGTCGTCGGCAACCTCGTCGGCCAGGCCTATACGCAGCGCTTCTTCCGCCGAGACGGACCGCCCGCTGATGCACAGATCCTCGGCGGCCCCGCGGCCGACACGGTCGGCCAGTGCGGCCGAGGCCACCGGGGCGAAGACGCCGAGCATGATCTCGGGCTGTCCCAGCTTTGCATCGGGAGACGCGACCACGCGGTTACAGAAGAAGACCAGTTCGAGCCCGCCGCCCAGGCACTGCCCGCGCACCGCGGCCAGCGTGAAGACCGAAGCGTCGAGCATGCGCCTGAACAGGTCGTGAAATCCCCGCAGCATCGCCTGGACCTGGTCCGGCAGATGCTCTTGCACGCTGGCGCCGAAGGAAAAGTGCGGACCTTCGCCTTCGATGACGATGGCCTTCAGGTCGGGCGCCTGACTGGCCCGTTCGAAGATCGCGGTGAGGATCTGCACCTTTTCCATGTCGACGATGTTGGCCTTGGGCGTGGCCAGCAGTACGCGCCAGATCGCTCCGTCGTCGAGCGGCTCGACACGGACCGGGCCGTCTGCGGGTAGTCCGAGATCTGTGTCCGTCATCCTTCTTCTTCTCCCAGATCCAATTCCAGTTGAACGAAGCTGCCGCCGACGAAACCGTTCGAGCGGAAGAACGACAGCACCGGCACGTCGTTACGGCGGACCATCGTGCGCACCCGTGTGATCCCGTCACGCGCGAACTGTCGGCAGGCCTCGGCCAGCAGGCTCGAGGCGATCCCGCCGCGCAGCGAGCTCTGATCCACGCCGACCGCGAAGACCCAGCCGCAGGCTTCCGAGCCGAACTCGAAAGCTCGAACCTCGCCGAGCAGGTAGCCCTGCACGACACCGTCCGCTTCTGCCGCCAGACCGACGCGCATCGCGTCCTGCCCGCCGTTGAAAAAATCGCGAAAGACGCGTTGCCAGTACTCGGGTTTGCGCTGGCCCGTGTGAAGCGCGTCGATGCGCACCACGTCGTCGAGGTCGTCTGCGCGCAGTGCGCGAACCTCGGCCGCCAGGTCTGCCGGAATCGCGGTCATCAGTCGCTGGTGTCCTTGCCGTGCGCCTTGGCCAGCGCTTCCTCGATCAGGGCGTCGCCCCATTTGACTCCCTCGGCCAGACGGCGGCGCACCAGCAGGAAGTCGGCCTCGCGGCAGGCCTTGGTGCCTTCGTTGAAGGCGCGGAAGCCGGCATTGGCCTCGGTCATCATGTTCAGGCCGAGCCAGTTGCGGTTCGACTCGCGGTTGCGGTCCCAGTGCTCGAGCTTGTGCTTGCGCAGGCTTTCGATCGTCTTGCTCACACAGCCCGGCATCAGCATCGCCAGCGAGTAGGCGTAGCGGTTGACGGCTTCGTCGAGCGCCGAGAGGTCGACCTCTCCGCTCTTCATCGTTTCCTTGGCCGCTTTCAATTCGTCGCCGGAGCGACGTTCGCCGTGGACGATGTTGCCCATCTCGTCGAGCCAGCGGTCGGTGATGGCCATCGGGTTGGGCACGTACTTGCCGTCGACCTTCAGGGCCGGCACGATCTGGGTCAGCAGGCCGAGCCGCTGCGCCTTGTGCGCCGTCCACGGCTCGCAGACCGTGCAGCTGTACATCGCCTGCTCGATGCCGACGAAGACCGGCAGGAAGTCGGTGCTTCCGCCGTCCGGCGCGGATCCGTGGCGCGGGCCGGCCTGGCCGAACAGCGCCATGTCCTGCGCGATCGAGAAGTCGCAGGCCATGCCGATCTCTTGCCCGCCGCCGATGCGCATGCCGTTGACGCGACAGATCACGGGTTTGTCGCACATCAGGATGGCGCTGACCATGTCGTTGAACAGGCGCATGTACTGCTTGTATTCCTCGGGCCGCCCCGAGTAGTACTCGGCGTATTCCTTGGTGTTGCCGCCGGTGCAGAACGCCTTGTCCCCGACCGCGGTGAAGACCGCTGCGACGGCCCGGCGGTCGTTCGAGGCCTTGCGGAAGGACATGATCACGCCCTTGACCATGTCCGTGGTGTAGGAGTTGTACTGCTTGGGATTGTCCAGAACGATGTGGGCGACGTGCAGGCCGTCCACCTCTTTTCCTTCCCGGTCCAGCAACGGCTTGCACTCGTAGCGCACTCCGGGGAAGTCGATCGTTTCCATGATGTCGTGATGCTTGAACTCGAATGACATGATCATGACTCCGGGGTGAGGATCACGCGTCGCGAGACGCGCCGATCGTGAATGTCCTTGAACGTCTCGTTGATCGATGACATCGGCCGGAACTCGGTGAACGGTTCGAGCGAGATCTTGCCCGAGAGCACCAGGTCGACGATGGCGGGGTAGTGTTCCGGCAGGCAGCCCCAGTTGCCCTGGGCCGTCGCGTCGAAGGCCATCAGGTTCGAGAGTCGCAACTCGAGCCGTTTCGGTGTGAAGCCGACGACCGACAGGTAGCCGCCGTGGCCGATCAGGCCGAAGGCCGTCGATTGGCCCGCCGCGCTGCCCGAGCACTCGAAGATCTTCTGGCGCCAGGTGGGGACACCTTTCGTCTTGGCCAGCTTGCGGATCTCTCCGCGCAGGGTTTTGAAGTCCGTTTCGTCGGAGTTGATCGTCACGTCGGCACCGTGCTCGGCCATCATGTTCAGGCGGGCCTGGTCGATGTCGATGGCCACCACCGTGGCCCCCATTGTCGAGGCGATCTGCACTCCGAAGCCGCCGATGCCGCCCGCACCGGTGAAGATGGCCAGGTCGCCTTCTCCCAGGCCGCTGCGCACGATCGCCTGGTACGGGGTCGAGACGGCGTCGGCGATGACGGACAGGTGTTCGAGCTTCAGCCCGCGGACGTTGACCCCCGCGTCGTTCAGGTCGGGCACGGGGCACAGGCCTTGCGCGGGGACGCGCAGGTGCGAGGCGAATCCGCCGTGCACATCGCTGCCGGGGAAGATCTGGTTGGGACAGACCGGTCCGCGCCCGGCGTGGCAGGCGTCGCAGTCTCCGCAGGGGATGACGGCCGGGACCACGACCTGTTGGTTCAGCCAGTCGCCGGCGCCTTCGCCGGCCTCGACCACCGTTCCGCTGACCTCGTGGCCCAGCGTCAGGGGGAAGGGGTGCCGTGTGGGCACGCCGTCGTAGTAGAAACCGAGGTCGGTGTGGCAGACCCCACAACCGGCGACCTCGATGACAACCTCGCCCGGACCGGGCTTTTCCTCGCGCTCGGCGAGGACCATGGGCTCATCGGGGCTTTTGACGACCCATCCGGATACTCGCATTCGACTCCCTCGCTATAATAGGAATTCGGATGCCTAATTCTTATATGAAAGATGAGGGGAGATCAAGCCGAAATGGGGACATTCCTGATTTCCCGATGGGGCGCAGGAGTGACAGGTAATGCGCCAGCGCTCGGGAAATCAGGAATGTCCCCATTTCGCAGGACGTTTTGACCCGACGGAGGGCCCGCGTCTGGTGCTACGATGTCCGTATAGCAACAAAACGAGGAGGCTTTCATG
>Ga0316197_10000915_pt1 | contig 20970 bp, 18 predicted proteins | sample OudBiesiAoxic_MG_FD_204939 | JGI IMG/M metagenome (GOLD analysis project Ga0316197, IMG submission 204939) | Coastal sediment microbial communities from Oude Bieten Haven, Netherlands - site A oxic | ecosystem: Environmental > Aquatic > Marine > Coastal > Sediment | place: Netherlands... | reverse complement strand
TAAATTGAATATTCCTGAAATGCCCCTACTCTGGGTAACAGGGTTCTTTGCGGTTCTATTAGCCATTTATACTGCATTTTTATTTGCACAGGCCAAAGGAAGAGATTTCTGGCAGAGTCCAACCCTACCGCTACATATGTTGGTTCATAGCGTCATGGCTGGCGCGGCTATATTTTCATTGATTTCCTTAATTTTTGGCAGTGAAAACTGGATGGAAATTTTGAAAAATGTGATGATTTTGGCCGTGGTGGTGAATCTGTTTACCTTAATTACCGAATTAACCATCACCCATCCAACAACAGCAGCAAAAAGTGTAGTGCATATGATTACAAAGGGTCGATACAAAAATCTATTCTGGATTGGGACCGTAATTATAGGAAATATAATTCCCTTAATCTTGGTGTTTTTTAATCCAAGCGCATTAATGATTGCCATATCCGGGGCACTGATTTTAATCGGAATTTATACAACAGAAAAAATTTGGGTGGAAGCACCTCAGCGAATTCCGTTGGCATAGCATAATGCAGCGCGAAAGTTTAAGGCTTCGTGCTCACAATTGAAGAAGGTATTTCAAAAAAGTATTTTGAGATATAAAAAATCATAAATCAAGAATCATAAATCAAAAGAGCAATGGGCTACAAAAAACCATCTTTTATAGAAAATATAGCAGAAAAAATAGGTCTTATCCCTAATCTGCACAAAGAAGGCTATCAGGAATTCGATAAGGATATGCGTCATTTTACGGATGAGGAAGTAGCTCAGATGTATGAGAATTTTCCGCCTCCTGAAAAGTGGGATAACTGGAAAGAATATGACCCTTCTACCTGGCCTAAAAAGAATGAGAAAACCTATCAAATAGTACCAACAACATGTTTCAATTGTGAGAGTGCATGTGGTTTAACAGCCTTTATTGATAAAGAAACCCAGGAAGTTAAAAAGTTTGAAGGAAATCCTTACCATCCTGGAAGCAGAGGAAGAAACTGCGCAAAAGGGCCCGCCACTATCAATCAGATTAATGACCCTGACCGGATTTTATTCCCGCTAAAAAGAAAAGGCAAGAGAGGTGATGGAGAATGGGAACGCGTTTCCTGGGACGAGGTTCTGGATACTATTGGCACCCGAATTCGTAAAGCCATTCAGGAAGATCGTCATAATGAAATTGCGTATCACGTTGGAAGACCCGGGAAAGAAAAATTCATGAACTGGATTTTACAGGGATGGGGTATTGACGGACATAATTCACACACCAATATCTGTTCTTCAGGGGCGCGTTTTGGATATAACATTTGGTATGGATATGACAGGCCTTCACCTGATCACGCCGAGGCCAAATTTATCTTATTGGTTTCTGCTCATTTAGAGTCAGGGCACTATTTTAACCCACATGCCCAACGTATTATTGAAGGAAAGATGAATGGAGCTAAACTGGCTACCATGGACCCACGGCTATCAAATACCGCTTCCATGAGTGACTATTGGTTACCATCTTATCCAGGAACCGAGGCGGCCGTTTTACTGGCTATGGCCCTGATTATTCTGCAGGAAAATTTATACAATCGTGATTATTTGGAAAACTGGACAAACTGGAAAGAATATTTGCAGGCCCGTCATAGTGATAAACCAATAACCTTTGAGAATTATATCGCCGCAATGATTGATGAATACAAAGAATTCACTCCTGAATTTGCGGAAAAAGAATCCGGCGTCAAGGCCGAAATGATTATTGAAATCGCGCACAAAATAGGGGAAGCAGGTGAGCGTTTTGCTTCACATAACTGGCGAGCAGCAGGCGCCTCAAATTTAGGGGGCTGGGCCGTAGCTCGCTGTCTGCATTTCTTGACAGTTCTTACGGGAGCGGTTGGTGCAAAAGGAGGAACTTCTCCAAATTCATGGAATAAATTTAAACCTACCCAACCCAATCCTCCAAAACCTCAAAAGAAGTGGAATGAGTTGCATTTCCCAAAAGAATATCCATTATCATTCTTTGAAATGAGCCAGCTGTTGCCACACCTTCTAAAATCCGGGCGAGGAAAAATGGATGTTTATTTTTCACGAGTCTTTAATCCGGTTTGGACTTATCCTGACGGTTTTACATGGATGGAAATGTTTAGTGATGAAACTAAATTTGGATTACATGCCGCCTTGACTCCAACCTGGAACGAAACCGCTTTTTATGCAGATTTTGTCCTTCCTATGGGATTGGCATCTGAACGCCATGATTTGAATAGCTATGCAACCCATGGTGGTACCTGGGTCGCCTTCCGCCAACCTGTTTTAAGAGAAGCTGCCAGGAGAAATGGAGAGGCTGTAAATTTAACTTATGAATCAAACCCCGGAGAGGTCTGGGAGGAAGATGAATTTTTCATCGAGCTTTCCTGGAGAATTGACCCGGACGGCAGTATGGGAATCAGGAAACATTTTGAATCACCCTACCGACCAGGAGAAAAGATTACGATAAGCGAGTATTATCAATATGTTTTTGAGCGCGTCAAAGGTTTACCTGAAGCTGCCAAAAAAGAGGGTATGACAGAGCTTCAATACATGCAGAAGTATGGAGCCTTTGAAATTGAAAAGGGTGAATCCTATAAAATGAATGAGAAGTTGCTTTCTAAGGAGCAGCTTAAAGGATCGAAGGTTGATCCTGTAAATGATGTTATTACCAAGGACGGGAAAGCCATTGGAGTCATGATCAATGGGGAAGCTTGTGTAGGATTTCCAACCCCGTCTCGTAAAAATGAGTTTTATTCTCAAACCATGGTCGATTGGAAATGGCCGGAATATGCAACTCCTTCGTATATCAAAAGTCATATACATAACGATGTTTTAGATAAATCCAAAGGAGAATATGTACTTGTTCCTACATTCAGACTGCCCACTTTAATTCATACCCGATCAGGAAATGCAAAATGGCTTATAGAAATATCAAATCGTAACCCAATATGGATGCACCCTCAGGATGCTAAAAAGTGGGGATTCCAAACTGGAGATCTGGTTAAATTAAATACGGATATTGGTTATTTTATCGATAAGGTCTGGGTAACTCAAAGTATGAAACCTGGCGTTGTCGCCTGTTCACATCATATCGGTCGCTGGAGAAGGCCTCAGGATAAAATTGGAAATCGTTGGGCGACAAATACCGTAAATATTGAAGGTGATGGACATGGCGGGTGGAAAATGAACACAATTTCAGGAATTAAGCCTTTCGAATCAGAGGACAAAGATTCTAAGCGTATTTTCTGGAAAGATGGTGGCGTCCATCAGAATATTACCCACGCGGTACATCCGGACCCCATTAGTGGCATGCATTGCTGGCACCAAAGAGTTCGTATCGAAAAGCCTGAAAAAGGAGAAAAATATGGTGACATCTTTGTTGACACTAATAAATCACATGAAATCTTTAAAGAGTGGATGGCAATGACCAGACCTGCTCCTGGTCCAAATGGAGAACGCCGACCTTTATGGTTCAACAGAGCCTTTAGACCAGATGATTCTACATATTATATTGACGATAACAATAAATAAAACAGTAATATATTTTATATTTGCCCCATAAATTATATTGAAAATGAAAAAAGTTGTATTATTTATTGCTGTCTTAGCAATTGTCTCATGTAAAAATGAACCTAAAGATTATGTTACCTTTTCAGGTAAAATCACGGATAAAAACAGTGATTCTATTGTGATCAAAAAGGGAGATTATTCCAAAACCATTGCCGTTAATGAAGACGGTACTTTTAGTGATACGTTAAAAGTTACTCCCGATACTTATACTTTGTTTGACGGAGGAGAGTATGGATATCTCTTCTTAAAAAATGGATTTGACATTCATATGACGCTGGACACGAAAAGGTTTGATCAGACCATTCAATTTACGGGACCAGGTTCTGAGCACAGCAATTTTATTGCTGATAGATTGAGAATGAATGAAAAATTATTCAACCTTGATGAACTGATCAGTTTAGATTCTGTTCAGCGGGTTGAAAAATTTGCCTCCATAAGCAAGGAAATGAACGATTTTTATGCATCACATCCAGAGGTAGACACCTCTATCACGAACAGTGGTGCAAAAAATATCGAGAGAACAATAAATTCTTATGATTCATATATTGGCAGAGTACAAGCCTTAAAAAGAGAAATGCCTAAGGGAAGTATTTCTCCAACCTTTGAAGCTTATGAAAACTTCAACGGAGAAAAAACATCACTTGCTGACTTAAAAGGAAAATATGTGTACGTTGATGTTTGGGCTACATGGTGCGGTCCTTGCAAAGTAGAAATACCTCATTTACAGGTGGTGGAAGAAAAATACCATGGAAAGAATATTGAATTCGTCAGTATTTCTGTTGATGACCCGAAACGTAACGGATCATGGGAAAAAGCAAATGATAATTGGAGAAAAATGGTTGAAGAAAAGGAACTTGGAGGGATTCAATTATTCGCCCCTCAAGGCTTTCAATCGGAATTTATAAAAGATTATAAAATTAATGGAATTCCCCGATTCATATTGATCGATCCAGAAGGAAATATAGTGGATGCCAGTGCTCCAAGGCCTTCTAGCAAGGAGTTGATCAACTTATTTAACGAGGAAAATATTTAGCAGTATTGTATTGCTAATTTCAGAAAAGATAAAAATTCGTCTCAGAAGAAATAAAATAATGTAGGCTGAATGAAATTGATGCTTCAGTTTCGTGCCCCAATATTTCTTTTGGAATACTATACTTGATTGATGCTGTTCAGACTATTTCCTTTTCTAACATGGTTACCCTTAGCAAAAAAATCCTGGAAAGATGATTTGATTGCTGGATTAACCGGAACCATTATTGTAATTCCACAGGCGGTAGCATTTGCCATCATTGCAGGATTACCTCCTGTATATGGCTTTTATACTGCCATGATTACACCCGTTCTGGCCGCCCTGTTTGGCTCTTCCTATCACCTGATTTCAGGACCTACAACAGCTATTTCTATCGTAGTGTTTGCTACAATTAGTGAATTGGTGGATGTTACAAATGATTTAGAAAGTTATATTTCCCTAACGCTGGTGCTCACTTTTATGGCTGGAGTGATACAATTTGCCATGGGTCTGGCCCGAATGGGTAAGCTGGTTAATTTTGTGTCGCATTCTGTTATTATCGGTTTTACTGCCGGTGCTGGCGTATTAATAGGATTCAAGCAGCTTCAACATGTTTTCGGAATGGAAATGCCCAGAGGAAGCTCATTTTATGATATTTTAAAGAACATTATCTTAAATATTGACGAAACCAACTGGTATGTCTTTATCGTTGCCATCAGCACTTTACTAATAGCTATTCTTATAAGGAAGTTTGTTAAACCCTTATCAAGGTTTTATATGCTTATTGCCATGGTTTTGGGAAGTGTCCTGGCAATACTTTTGGGAGGAGAGGCAAATGGAATAGAAAATGTCGGAAAAATTCCTTCAAATTTACCTCCTTTTAGAATTCCGGATATAAACTTAACAAATGTTCGTCAGCTTAGTGGCGGAGCACTCACGTTAGCGTTATTAGGTCTGATAGAGGCTGTGGCCATTGCCAGGTCCATTGCTCTATCCTCCCATCAGAGGATAGATGGCAATCAGGAATTCAAAGGACAGGGAATTTCAAATTTAGTCGCTAGTTTCTTTTCCAGTTATATGGGATCGGGCTCTTTTACACGTTCGGGAGTAAATTATCAGGCTGGTGCCAAAACTCCCTTGTCCGCTATCTTTGCTGCCTTTTTCTTAATGATCGTCTTGCTATTATTCTCGGGCTACGCTTCTTATTTGCCTAAATCCGCCATGGGGGGTATTATCCTTCTTGTGGGTTATAATCTCATTGATTTTCATCATATTCATCAAGTCTTTAAAAGTAGCGGAAGAGAGCTTATAGTATTAAGTACAACCCTTTTCGGGACCTTGTTTTTTGATCTGGAAACCGCTTTGTTTTCAGGTATAGGACTTTCTTTATTTTTCTACCTGGAAAAAACGGCTAAACCAAATATTGCAGTGTTGGGCATAAATGAAAAACATCGATTTGTGAATATTATCCGAGATACAGAATCAATGGAATGCCCGCAATTAAAAATTGTGAGAATTGATGGCTCCATTTATTTTGGCGCCCTTGAAGTAGTTTCTGATTTTTTCAACAAACTTTATGATACAGAAAAGGAACTACATGTCCTTATTGTCGCCAGGGGAATAAATTTCATCGATTTGGCAGGAGCAACCTGGCTTACTCATGAGGCCAAAAAATGGCAGGAAAGAGGTGGAGGTATGTATTTTAGTGGATTAAAAATAGTGAGTCAACAGATCTTAACCAAAGGCGGTTTTAGAAAGGAAATTGGTGAGGAGTTTTTCTACACGGATAAACCACAAGCAATAAGTGAACTATATAAAAAGCTAGACAAAGACATTTGTGCCAATTGCAAAGTTCGTATCTTTCACGAGTGTAATTAGTTATAATCAATTCATTCAAAATCTATTTATTTTCCGATAGTTAATGCATTTTAAAAAGCATATCCCCATCTTAGAATGGTTGCCAAACTATAAAAAATCGTGGTTAAAAAATGATTTATTTGCAGGGCTTACTGTTGGTGTTATTCTTATTCCTCAAGGTATTGCCTATGCCATAATAGCTGGGCTTCCTCCTATTTACGGACTTTATACCGCGCTCATTCCTCAGATAGTCTACGCCTTTTTAGGGACCTCAAGGCAACTTGCCGTAGGGCCGGCCGCCATGGATTCATTGATTGTAGCCTCCGGGATAGGGTTACTTGCCGCAATGGGTACTGACCATTTTATCGTCCTTGCCGTTTTACTGGCATTTATGGTTGGGTTTTTCCAATTTCTATTCGGTATTTTTCAACTGGGTTTCCTGGTTAATTTTTTATCGCGTCCGGTGATCAGTGGGTTCACATCAGGTTCAGCCATTATTATCGCCCTTAATCAATTTGGCAGCCTTTTGGGAGTTGATCTTGAACGAAGCAATCAAGTTCAAACAATTTTTATGGAAATAGTCTATAAAATTGAGCATATACATTGGTTGTCTTTCCTTCTCGGCTTAGTATCCATCATACTTATCCCAGCCTTTAATCGAATAAGCAAAAAATTACCCGCTGCGCTGATTGTTGTTGTTTTGAGCATTCTTTCAGTCTATGTTTTTGATTTAGCTGATAAGGGAATCGATATCCTGGGAGATATCCCTCAAGGATTACCTGGGATCTCAATGCCTTCCTTCGATATGGGTCTAATGCAGGAATTGTCAGGATTGGCACTGACCCTGGCGCTCATAGGGTTTATGGAGGCGATCTCAATAGGAAAATCCATAGAGGCGAAACATAACGATTACCGCGTTAGCCCCAATAAAGAATTGATTGCACTCGGCTTTGGCAATATGATAGGGTCCTTTTTTCAAACCTTTCCTGCCACCGCGGGATTTGCAAGGTCTGCAGTCAATGATCAATCAGGGGCAAAAACACCTTTGGCTTCATTATTCGCAGCCGCCATTATCGCCTTAAGCCTGTTATTCTTAACCCCGGCATTTTACTTTCTTCCGAAGTCAGTTTTGGCAGGGATTATCATTGTTGCTGCCTATGGTTTGTTAGATTTTTCTATGCCCAGAAATTTGCTTTCCTATAATATCAGGGACCTTATTATTTTGGTTGTCACAATGCTTATCACATTATTTGTCGGTATAAAAGAAGGTATTTTAACAGGTATTATTCTATCATTGGTGATGTTGATATATAAATCAACTAAACCGCATATGGCTGTTCTTGGTCAAGTTCCTGGCACTCATTTTTTCAAAAATGTAGATAGATTTAAGGATTTAATCATAGATGAAGAACTTTTGATTATCAGATTTGATGCGCAATTACACTTTGCAAATACTTCGTATTTTAAGGATAAACTCAAAGAATTTGAACAAGAAAAAGGGCCCAATCTAAAAATGATCATTATCAATGGTCAAAGTTTAAATGCACTGGATAGTAGCGCCATATATGCCTTAGAAGAAATTCACGAGGATCTGACTTCTAAAGGTATAAAAATTGCTTTTGCAGGATTAAAGGGACCGGTACGAGACGCCATGGTCAAATCAAAATTAATGAAAAAACTTAGGTACGATCATTGTTTTATGAGTATCCAGGAGGCTGTTGACTGTTACCACAGTAATTGTTTTGAATTACCTAAGAACTATAGTTTTCAGGAATATACAAAACAATCTAATCGATAAAAAGGAATGATATTCAAGTAACAAGTGTTACATATGATAACCCTTCATTTACTAACTTTGATTAAATTAAGTCTAAAAATAAATAATATATTATGAAAGTCGAACAATTGTTTACAGGATGTCTTGCGGAAATGGCTTATTATATTGAGTCAAATGGCGAAGCGGCGGTTATTGATCCTTTGAGAGAAACGGAGCCATATTTAAGAATGGCAGAGGCGAATAAAGCAAAGATCAAGTATGTTTTTCTTACACACTTTCATGCCGATTTTGTTTCTGGTCAATATGACTTGGCACAAAAAACTGGTGCCAAAATCATATTTGGGCCCAATGCTACAGCGGATTATGAAATATACAATGGTAAGGATGGAGAGGAATTCCCTTTAGGAAAGGGTAAAATTACCTTGCTTCACACTCCGGGACATACCATGGAATCTTCATCTTATTTGATTACAGATGAAAATGGAAACACACCTTATGTATGTACAGGTGACTGTTTATTTATAGGTGACGTCGGTCGTCCCGATCTAGCCGTAAAATCTGACCTCACGCAGGCGGACCTTGCTGGTCATCTTTTTGATTCTTTAAGAAATAAGATTATGACCTTACCGGATGATATTATTGTATATCCAAATCATGGTGCAGGATCAGCTTGTGGAAAAAATATGAGTTCAGAAACTTTTGATACCCTTGGAAATCAAAAGAAAACAAACTATGCGCTTCGTGCGGATATGACAAAAGAAGAATTTATTAAGGAGGTGACAACCGGTTTAAAAGCGCCGCCACAATATTTTCCTAATAACGTAAGAATGAACAAGTCCATCAATAGGAATATTGATGAAGTCATTCATGATGGTTCAACTCCTCTTGATGCTGATACTTTTCACGAAATGAGTTTACAAAAGGATATTCTGGTTGTAGATACACGGTCCAAGGAAACTTATACTGAAGAAGGAACAGTTCCTGGAGCATGGTACATTGGCTTAGACGGTAGTTTTGCCCCTTGGGTTGGTTCACTTATAAAAGACATCAATCAAAAAATTATTTTTATTGCTGAGGACGAGACCAGAGTTAATGAGATTGCCACTCGATTTTCAAGAGTTGGGTACGATAATACAAAAGGCTATTTATTTGGCGGTATTAAGAACTGGATCGATCATGGGTATGAAGTTGATAAGATCAATTCTATTTCTGCGCATGAGTTTGGAGAAAAGCTTAAGTTGGGAACCATGGAAAAACCTTTGGATGTCAGAAAAGAATCTGAATACTTGTCTGAACACGTTGTAGGGGTTGACAATTTTCCTCTTGACTTTATAAACTCCAATTTTGCTGAAATTGATCCGAATAAAGAATACTTTTTACATTGTGCCAGTGGATATCGTTCATTAGTGGCCGCTTCGATTTTTAAGGCCAATGGCGTTGAAAATGTAACAGACGTTAGAGGTGGGTTTAATGATCTCAAAGAAACTGATACACCTATGACAGAATATGTTTGTCCAACAACCTTGTTATAAAGTATCATAATACAGTTAAAAAAGGGAGTTATAGGCTCCCTTTTTTTATGTAATATTATATATGATAATACATTAAACATGAAGAATATTAATTTAAAAATATTACTCTCAGTCTTTGTATTCATTAGCTTTATGGCTTGTGGTCAAAAAGAGAGTTCGAAGCAGGGTGAAACGGATGACCAGGCCGTCATCTCTCTGATTTCACCAGAAGATTTGAGTAAGATCAAAAAAGATGCACAGCTTATTGATGTAAGACAACCAAGGGAATTTGCTTCAGGCCACCTCGAAAATGCCGTAAATATGAATTTATATGCCCGTGACTTCGAAAAGCAATTAATGACGCTTGACAAAAATAAAGAAGTCTACCTGTATTGCCTGAGCGGTATAAGAAGCGCCAACGCCGCAAGGAAATTGAAAAAAATGGGCTTTGTAAAAGTCTATGATCTTCAGGGTGGGCTATCGAATTGGAATAATCAACAATACCCTATCACCAAAGATTAATATTCTTCTGGATTCTTTATATCGTGTATTGGTTATTACTCACCTGTTATCAAATCGGTAATTTTAATAAAAGAATAACTGAAGTTTACATAATGTAACATAAGTTACATTTTTTTGGTGGAAAGAATAATACCTTTAGAAGTATATAAAGCCTTCTATTCAAGGTGTTTAAACTTTCCTTTAATCGAACTAATACTTCACTATGAACAAACATTATCAATTGGTTATCATCGGCGGGGGTACGGCCGGGATTATGGTCGCGTCTCAGATTAAAAAAGCCAATTCAAAAATCACCATTGGTTTAATTGAACCCTCCGACACTCATTACTATCAACCTGCCTGGACCCTGGTTGGTGCAAACACCTATGATTTTGAAGATACAGCAAGAAGTATGTCATCAATTATGCCTTCAGGGGTTGACTGGATCAAAGATTTTGCAGATACTTTTGATCCTGAAAACAACAAGGTAGTTTCGAAAAGTGGAAATGAATATGGCTATGATTATTTGGTGGTTTGCCCTGGATTAAGAATGGCACCTGAATTGGTTAAAGGACTCCCTGAGGCGATGGAAAAAGGAATTGTTTGTAGCAACTATACAGACCCTAATCATACCTGGAAAACTCTTAAAAATTTCAAGGGAGGGACAGCTTTATTTACCATGCCAACTACCCCAATTAAATGTGGTGGAGCCCCTCAAAAAATAATGTATCTAGCTGATGAGCATTTTAGAAAAACCGGGACAAGGGGTAAAACGGACATTGTTTTCGCCATACCGGGTGGAGTGATTTTTGCAGTGAAACCAATCGCAGAGACACTCATGGGTGTGGTTGATAAAAAAAATATCAATGTCAGATTCTTCCATAAATTAGTTGAAGTAGATCCGGAAAAGAAAATTGCCTGGTATGAAATTGACAAAGATCTGTCGGCCGGAGGTTGTGTGGTCATGTCGGATGATGAAACTAAAACGCTTGATAAAGACATTCAGTATAACTACAAAGACGTCGAAGTCACCAAAAAAGACAAACGATTTGGGATTCATTTTGACTTTATGCATTTAGCACCTCCACAGGCATCTCCAACATTTATTGCAAATTCGGTTCTGTCGACGCCCGAGGGCTGGCTTGAAGTCAATGACAGAACCATGCAGCACAAAAAATATTCTAATATCTTTGGTTTAGGTGATGTGGCGCAGTTGCCAACCGCAAAAACCGGTGCCGCCATCCGGAAACAAGCACCAGTGGTTGTTGCCAATCTTATCAAGATGATGGAGAATCAATCCTTGTCAGAAAAAACATATAATGGTTATTCTTCCTGCCCATTGGTCACTGGATATGGAAAAATGGTTCTTGCGGAATTTGATTATAGCAAAGAATTCAAACCTGATCCAAAACTGAAACAATTTCCATTAATGATCAAGGATTCATCCAAAGAACACTGGCGTTTATGGATTCTTAAAAAATATCTGTTACCCTATATTTACTGGAATAAAATGTTAAAAGGGATCCAGGTATAGGTGCGGCACCGATAGTTAGAACTTAAAATTAACCCCCAGTAAAAAATTCAATTCTGCCTGTGGGTAATATCCTGCTCCGGTAATCGTAGTAACTTTATCCGGGTCGGTCCAGGTGTCATCATAGGTATAAAAATACCCATTTGAGACATACTTAACATTAAAAAGATTATTAACCAGGCCCGTGAATTCAATGGCTTTGAATAATTTATCTGTAACTATTTGGTAACTTATCTGAAAATCGTTTACGAAATAGGCATCCAGCTTAGAGGCTTCTAACTGGATATTACTCATATATTGCTCCCCAACATACTTCGTTAATAAGCTAAGACCCAAATTCTTTACGGGCTCATATTTAATATTGCTCGCTGCAATAATACTTGGAGAAAATGCTAAATCCGTACTGCCAAAATCAGTTAATTCTCCATCAAAATTATAATATTTATCTACGTTTTTATTGGTGCTAAGGGCAAAATTAGGTTGCCAGGTAAGGTTCTTCATAACCTTAAGTATAGCCTCTATTTCAAGACCCAAACGATAACTTTTACCAATATTATCAGCAATAGGGTTGCCCACATCATCAATATTTCCGGTAAGGACAAGCTGATCCGTATAATTCATATAATACAAATTGGTTTTTAGCCTGAATTTATCGGCATTATAGTGCCACCCCAATTCAAAATCATCCAAAGATTCTGGTTTGACATTATTATTGGCCAGATAATCCGCTCTTTTGGGTTCCTTGTGTCCCTTGGCATAGGATAAATAGAAATTACTTTTGTCTAAAAAATAATTCACCCCAAATTTTGGGTTGAAGAAATTATTCTGATCTTCAATGGCAATAGCACCAGGACCTTCATCAATTCCATCTACTTCATAATTTACGTATCTGTACTGCAGGTCTCCGAACAAACTCCATTGTTCATTCAAAGAAAGGTCCGCTTTCGCGAAAATGTTAACATCTGTTTTCTTACCCGTGTTATCATAAAACCTATCGTTAATCATTTGGCTGCCATACTCCGCCCATTTTACTTCGCCAAAATGATCCCCATCATATTGACTCAAAGCTCCTCCTAAAATCAAATTCACCTTGTCAAAATCCTTAAGGACCGAAAAAGTAGTGCCATAAAAATCATTATCGAGCCATTTTCTTTGAACAAGATCCGTAGAATTGATTTCTTCTCCATCAACAATTATAGGATCAAACCCATAGGTTGAAAAATCTGCATCATTCTCAAATTGTTCATAAAAACCTCTTCCATAGGTATAGTGAAAGGCTAAATTTCCTGTCCATTCGTTTCCAAAATCGTGATTGATATGTAACTGGTAGTGATCCTGTTTGTAATCATCCACCTGATTATCATAAAAATCAACTACGTCACCATTATCATTATAAATTTCTCCTGCAGGATTATATTTTCTGTTTGATTTCAATGTCTCTTCATCTATCCCATACCAGGCCTGATAGGTTACTTCATGACCCCCAAAGGCAATGGCTTTGATCAGCGTGTTGTCACTAAAAAAACTTGCCGACAAATAGACTGATTTCAAATCAGCTGAAGCTCTGTCAATATATCCACTTGATTGAATAGTGGATACTCTTCCTGTAAACTCAGCTTTAAATTTACCATCCTGATTTAAAGTACCTGTGCCGAACTGGGTATTTGCTTTAAACGTGTTAAACGATCCTCCTGAAAACCCAACCTCAGCAAAGGCCTTTTCTCGAATGCCATTTGTAGAAAGACTAAGGCTGGCCCCAAATGCCCCTGCACCATTTGTAGAAGAACCCACACCTCTTTGTAATTGCATGCTCTGTGTAGAACTGGCGAAATCAGGAAGGTTAACCCAAAAAGTCCCGTGTGACTCACTGTCATTTAGTGGTATTCCGTTTATGGTGACGTTAACTCTTGTGGCATCACTACCCCTGACTCTGATCCCTGTATAACCTATCCCATTTCCCGCATCCGTTGTAGTCACAACATTAGGTAAAAAGTTTAGCAACACAGGTATGTCCTGTCCCAGGTTTCTCGATTCAATCTCTTCCTTTGTTATATTGCTCTGTGTAAAGGGTGCCTTCTCATCTACTCTTGTTGCTTTGACCAACACCTCATCGAGGGCAATGGTATCATTCAACATACTTTTTTCCTGCGCATTAGACAAAAATCCAATACCCAACATTAGAATAAAAATAAAATGCTTCATTTCTTTCCCATAGGGACTTTTAATTCATAAAAAATCGAAATAAAGAGGTGAAATTCGAATTGATAAACTTTAATTTTCAAATCTCTGAAAATTAAATCCCTAAACAGCATTATCTGTTCCAGGTTCAATGGGTTTAATCTCAGCCTATATTGGGCACCCCTTTTAAGATTGCGACAAATTTAATCAACTATTCTCAATTAATGGATCAAAATTTAATTTTTAATCCCATTTCGGTTTTTGCCTTAATGATTTCTTGACAGCCATTTTTTTCTTTGACGCTAACCTTCTGGCCTTCATTGCTTTGCTGATTTTTGTAGGTATTCTTTTTTTAGGTCTTTTAATAACGGATCTCATAAGTTTTAAAAAACGCTGCGTTACGATCTCCTTATTCTCATGCTGGCTTCTGCTGTCATCACAGGTCAGGGTAAGGATACCGTCTTTAGACAATTTCGCAGACAATTGATGACACGCTGTTATTTTTTCCACACCAGAAAGCGCTTTCGTCGCTTTCATATTAAACTGTAAAACTACTTTTGAAGAAACTTTATTAGCGTGTTGACCTCCGGGTCCGCCAGACCGGACAGCTGTATAGCTAACTTCCTTTAATATTAAATTTTGATCCATTATATTTCCTTTGTCAAAATATTTCTGGAATACAAAGTCTTACAAGTCAACTGATGTAGAATAAGAATCAAGATCTGATCTCAAACTAAGAAGCTGATCTATGGCTTCAATAGCGACCTGCATCCGCTGCTTTATACTTCCATTGAGTTTGATATATGGTCGGTCATTTTTGATCAAAGCATTTTCAAACGCCTTATACATTTCATTTCTTTGATCCGGCCTGTCTCTGAGGTCATCAGCCTCCCAGGGTGTGTCTATATTTGTTAAAAGGTAAAGGTCATATTGGTTTTGAACGGCGTATTTATCTAGTTCAGGATGTACAAAACCACCATAATACTCTTCTGAATAAACCTTGGTTTCCAACAAGTCTGTATCACAAATCAACACCCTATCAGCTTTTTTGGCCAATTTATTTTCCAAGGCAATCTGCCCCTGGGCTATCGGAATCAGATCAGCATCTTCACAAGTCTTTCTTTCGTTATTCCATTTATCCTGTAAATATTCTCGTGCAAATTCTGCCACCCATACGGTATTATAGTGTTTTGCCAATAATTCTGACATGGTAGTTTTACCAGTAGATTCAGGCCCGAATAATACTATTTTAATTAAATTTGCGGGCTCTTGCCCAAGTGTTTTTTCCATGCTTTATAACCATAAATTGCGATAAAAGTAAATCCTAAATACTGTATGCTTGTAAAAGCGAGCCCCTTATATAAATACAAAGGTACAGATATGATATCTCCTATTATCCAATAGATCCAGTTCTCAATTTTTCTTTTGGCCATCAGCCACATTCCTACAAAAAATACGGCTGTGGTAATCGTGTCGACGTAGGCCGTCCAACTATTCCATTTATCATTAAAATGATAAACAAAATAAACAAAAATGACAGTCGCAACAAAAATAAGGATAGACTGCATTTTTTCCTTTTTGTTTGTTCTGGTGATAGGGGTCACATGACTCTCATCCACTTTGCGAGTCCAAATATACCATCCATAAACGCTCATTGCAAAATAGTAGCCATTGATCATCATATCTCCCAGCAATCCCCATTTGAATAGGAGGTAAACAAAAATAGATGTGCTGATCATTCCTGTGGGAAACACCAGTATCTTATTCTGTTTTGAATACCAGACTGAAAGAAATCCAAAGATTACTGCTACAATCTCTAAAACAATATCTATAGAATCATATCCTTGATATTGTTCAAATAAAAAATCAATAATTTGGCTCATGATGGCTTCTATCGTCAGTCACAATCTTCAATATAAAAACACAATTTCTTTCATTGAGTAAGGAACTGTGAATATTTGAATTTATAAATGACATTACTTCTTCAAAAGGACCAAAAATCTGAGTACTTAAGCCATTCTCTTCAATATGAAAAGAGGATTTTCTCAAGGCTTGAATAAATGCAATAATAGGTTCCTCAAAGTCCTTATGTAAAGGATACATGGATATATCAATGGATATGTTCATTCTTTTTAATTTTTGCCAGGATTTCATTATTTTCTTCAAATGCAGTGCCAATTACCACAAGGTCAGCGCCATTTTCATAGGCTTGAACCAGGTCTTCCTCAGATCTTATCCCTCCTCCAACAATTAAAGGAATGTCAACATTTTTTCTTACCGCCTTAATTACTGATGCCTGCACCGGATTCAACGCTCCGCTACCTGCCTCAAGGTATATAATTTTTTTACCCATATACATTCCCGCACATGCAGTATCTGTAATCTCTTGCACCTCTTTTGGTGACAGAGGCAAGGTCTCGCTTATTTTCTGAACCGAAGTTTCCTTACCGCCATCAATTAAGATATAACCCGTAGGAATCACCTCTAATTCTGATTGCCGAATCAGCGGAACTGCCTTAACGTGCTGATTAATCAAATACTCCGGGTTCCTGCCTGAAATCAACGACAAAAACAAAATTGCGTCAGCCTGAGATGAAATCTGGCTAAAGTGACCGGGAAAAAGTACAATTGGAATTGACGTTTGTTGTTTTAGCTTTGCCACCAGCTTCTGAGTCACTCCTTCTTTCACTGTACTCCCGCCAACAAAAATATAGTCAACTTCTGAATTGCGAATCTTAATCAGGGATTCAGCAATCAAATCGGGATCCGCCTTCTCGGGATCTAAAAGTATAGCCAGCAACTTTTCTCCCCTTTTTTTTGCTGCTAAAATATTTTGATATATCATGTTTATTCTTCCTTAAAGGCATCATCAAAAAAGACTATCCCGTTGGTTTCATTGAACTTCTAAGTTTTCTCAATGGCATAAACCAATGTAAACCCTTCTTTTATAAAATGAAAATTTATCTCGTACTCCTTTTTCCAGTCCCCAAATATAACTCTTCCTGATGATCTGCCTTCTTTGAAGAGAAACGGATCAATAGCGATATGATCATGAAAACTGAGCCCGCCATAGGGATATGTTTTATACATTGATTCCTTGGCTCCCCAAATCACGGTGAGCTGCTTTACCAGATCCTCATCAGATAAAGAATCATAATTGGTATTGACAAACCTGTGATGGATACTGACAATTTTTTCTCTGTTTTTTTCAATATCGATACCTGCTTCTTTTTTACTGATCAAAATGGCTGCAAAATTAAACGAATGGGTTATTGAAATGTGATTATCATCTCTTAACAAAGGTTTTCCATAAGAATTGTAATACAAGTCATGATCTGTATATCCCGCATGCCGCAACAGTTGTCTTACGCTCAAAAATCCCTTTTGATGCAACTCCGACTTCATTCCGTTTAATCGATTAACGCTTAATTCATTCAGTATCACTCCTTTTTGCAATTCATCTAAAGATTCTTCAATTTTCCAGACAAAAATAGAGGTGCCGTCTTCAGGAGAAATGGTTTTATAAATTGGCATGTATTGTTTAATAGGTATTTCGTATTTTTGCAAACTCAAAGCAAATATAAATAATATGAGTTCAGAAACATCGACATACGTAAAATATAAGGTTAAAGACATTAATCTTGCCGAATGGGGAAGAAAAGAAATTCATTTGGCCGAGGCTGAAATGCCGGGCTTGATGAGTCTTCGCGAAGAGTATAAAGATGAGCAACCGCTTAAAGGTGCAAGAATTGCAGGTTGTTTACACATGACCATTCAAACTGCTGTATTAATTGAAACCCTTGTCGAATTAGGAGCGGAAGTGACCTGGAGTTCCTGTAATATTTTTTCTACACAGGATCAGGCCGCTGCAGCTATTGCGGATGCAGGAGTTTCAGTTTATGCCTGGAAAGGGCTTAGCGAAGAAGAATTTGACTGGTGTATTGAGCAAACGCTCTTTTTTGGTGAAGACAGAAAACCTTTGAACATGATTCTTGATGATGGTGGGGATCTTACCAATATGGTTTTGGACAGATATCCTGAACTTGTTAATGATATCAGGGGTTTATCCGAAGAAACCACAACAGGAGTTCACCGTCTTTATGACAGAATGAAGGAGGGTACTTTGCCTATGCCTGCTATTAATGTCAACGATTCTGTTACAAAATCCAAATTCGACAACAAATACGGTTGTAGAGAAAGCGCTGTTGACGCGGTGAGAAGAGCTACGGATACAATGATGGCGGGGAAAGTTGTGGTAGTCGCCGGATATGGAGATGTAGGAAAAGGAACGGCCGCTTCTTTTAAAGGGACCGGAGCACGAGTTATTGTAACTGAAATAGATCCTATTTGCGCTTTACAAGCCGCAATGGAGGGATTCGAGGTTAAGAAAATGAATACAGTAGTGTCAAAAGCTGACATTGTCATTACCACTACAGGCAACAAGGATATCATTCAATCGCATCATTTTAAAGCATTAAAAGACAAAGCGATTGTATGTAATATCGGGCATTTTGATAATGAGATTGACATGGCCTGGCTGAATTCGACATATGGTGATACTAAAATTGAAATAAAGCCTCAGGTTGATCAGTATACTATTGATGGTAAAGAGATCATTGTTTTAGCCGAAGGCAGATTGGTTAATTTAGGATGTGCCACCGGTCATCCAAGTTTTGTGATGAGTAATTCGTTTACAAATCAAACGCTGGCTCAAATAGAGCTTTGGAAGAATTCTGAAAAATATGAAAACAAGGTGTATATGTTACCCAAATATTTGGATGAAAAAGTAGCGCGATTACACCTTGAAAAAATAGGCGTTGAGTTAGAAGAATTACGGGTCGAACAGGCTGATTATATAGGTGTTAAGGTTGAAGGACCTTATAAGCCTGAATATTACAGATACTAAAAATGAATTCGTTCAAATAAATAAAACTTCTGAGCATTTACTTGGAAGTTTTATTTATTTTTAATCCAGCATATATTTAAATATAGCATCATATGAAAAATATTTTAGTTCCCGTTGGTAGTAATGACCATGCCCTAAACACTTTGCAATATGCCATAGATTTTGCGAAAGTTCAACATGCCAGAATTTATCTGGTCCATGTATATACCAGTCCAAAAATTAGTGGAGCTGTTTTGGGAGTGGATAATATTATGCAGAGAGATAGCAAAGCTGTCCTCAAGGACCACTTGGATAAAGTAGATATAAAGGATGTTGAAATTATTACCAGTACATTAAAGGGTTACTCAATTATCGATACTTTGAAGCAATTAATAAAGTTACTTCAAATTGACCTTATCATTTCTTCCACGAAGAATGATGGTGCCAAAGACACCCTGTTTTTGGGTAAAATCACTGGCAACATTATTAAGGATACGGAAGTTCCTGTATTGGTCATACCTGCAAAAGTCAAATTCAAACCTATCAAAAAAATCTTGATGACCATTAAATCAGGGTCCATTAAGTCGTTGACCACACTTGATTTGCTTATAAAAATTAAGAAAACTTTTGATGCCAAAATTAACTTGCTTCAGGTTAAAACGCCAAAATTGGATGCGGCCGATCTGGAATTAAATAAAACCCTGGAATCACTCATTGATAAGTTGATCCCTACCAGTAATGCCACGGTTTATCAAGGCGTTTTGGAATTCTTGCATGAAGAAGATCCCGATTTACTTTGCGTTATAAGGAGAAAAAGAGGTTTCTTCAAGAAACTATGGGAAAATGACCGTGTTAAAAAAATTGATTTTGACAGCCATATTCCCTTGCTAGTTTTAAAAGGATTGTCGTAATTTGCAGTCGAATTATTATTGGGGTTATAGCTCAGTTGGCTAGAGTGCTTGACTGGCAGTCAAGAGGTCCGGGGTTCGAATCCCCGTAGCTCCACAAGAAAAAAGAAAAACCTTCTATCGAAGGTTTTTTTTATTTATGAACTTTTGAACCGAGGCTTGCTCGTGTGAAAAAAGTGAAGAAATAAAAATTCAAGCCCGCATGGGCTTGTTTTCCTTTTTTGTTGTTAGGCGCACCCCTCTGGGATCAACGCAGTTAATCCCTAAACTAAGTACTAAAATCCTTAATGTCAGTTTTTACTTGCTGATAAGCAATTTGCAGATTTATTTGCAGGATGGGAGGAAAAGTGATCATGGAACATAATCCTTTATAAAAACCAATCGTGATTGAAACTAAAATATCCGACGCGATAGCGGCTTTTGCTTTTTTGATTGCCCAGGGGCCCAAAAAGGGATCATGGAACATAATCCTTTATAAAAACCAATCTTGATTGAAACTAAAATATCCGACGCGATAGCGGAATTGCTTTTTTGTTGTTAGGCGCACCCCTTTGGGATCAACGCAGTGAACATTAGTACTTCTAATTCAACTTTAATCCATAAAAAAAGGGCGCCAAGCGCCCTCCAATTTCTTTTTCAAAATTTCTTCAATGGTCAAATTAAGTATGTAAAAAATATAGCATTACATCCCAACAATGCTCATCGCTTTTTTCAGCATTTCAGGATTATTTGAAATCCATTCAACAGCTGCAGAAGCTAATGTGCTGTCTCCCAAAACTGCTTCCATAATTCCTGATAATGAATCTTCATTCTCCCCAATGATATTAGCCATCGCATCTGAAGTATCTTCATTGTCGCTTAAAAAATCAATAGTCTCCTCCTGCAAATTTTCATCCTTCATTAACGCTTCTTTTATTTGGTTTTCCACATCTGTGGTTTGTGCTGTGGCAGTTGCCATTCCAGCTTCTTTGACATCCTCAGTTTCTATTGAAGGCAAAGTTTGTGCAGATATAGATGCTGAAAATATCGCCGCAACAATAAAAAATACAATTCGTTTCATAAATTTATAATTTTAAAGGTTAATTTAGTGCAATAATACTTCTCAATACTGTGGAAAAACTGAAGATAAGAACCCAGATGGCCTAAATATAAAAATATGTACGTACTGAGAAGATATTCATTTAAAAGAGTCCTGATCTGGACAAAACGAGAACTTTTTTTCTTTATAATCTTGGCTACCGTTATTACTGTT
>Ga0316197_10000914_pt1 | contig 20977 bp, 19 predicted proteins | sample OudBiesiAoxic_MG_FD_204939 | JGI IMG/M metagenome (GOLD analysis project Ga0316197, IMG submission 204939) | Coastal sediment microbial communities from Oude Bieten Haven, Netherlands - site A oxic | ecosystem: Environmental > Aquatic > Marine > Coastal > Sediment | place: Netherlands... | reverse complement strand
GGCTTCGCGAAGTTTGCTGCTGAAGCCATGATACTGATTGTCCTTGAGTTTGGGTTACCGTCTTTATTTCAGCCCTGACCTGTTCGTGCCACTGACAGGTTCCTCTCCGTTACACTATTCTGGCGGTCGGTCATTCAACTGCATTTGCGATCTCCCAGATGCTGTTGGATTGTCTTTAGCAATTCTTTGATACTCAGCGGTTTTTCGAGATAATCGTTAACGCCTGCCTCCAAACATTGCTCCCGGTCTCCTGGCATTGTCAGGGCGGTCATTGCGATAACGGGTATCTCCCCCAGCATAGAATCGGCCCGGATCTGTCGTGTTGCCTCCAGACCGTCCAGGTTGGGCATCTGGATGTCCATCAAAATGATGTCGGGGTGGGTTTCGCGTGCGGCAGCCAGTGCCTCGACGCCGTCTTTTACCGGGATCACCTGATATCCGCGAGACATTAAGACGTTGCTCAGCATGGTGGAATTGGCCTCATGATCCTCGGCCAGCAGGATCGTGGCACCCTTTCCGGACTGAAGGTCATCGACAGCAAACTGAAAATCTTCACGGGCACGTTTGACGCTGGCGGACCGTGTCCGCTCCGCGGTCCACGGCAGCGTCACCGTAAATCGACTGCCCTTGCCGGGGTCGCTTGCAACGGAAATACCACCACCATGCAGCTCTGCCATGCGGTAGGCGAGTACAAGCCCGAGACCGGTTCCAGAACCATGGCTGGTAAGGCGGCTATCGAGTTGAACGAAAGGTTTAAACAGTTTTCCCATGTCTTCTTTCGGTATTCCAATACCATTGTCCCATACCGTAAAGGCGGCGATACCCGACTCCGGATCCCCTTTGACCTGCACACCGATGGAACCACCTTCCGGTGTGAACTTGACCGCGTTGCTCAGCAGATTGACGAACAACTGCTTGAGTCGTTGGGTGTCACCGTGAACAAACTGAACCATGGAATCAATATCCGATGACACGTTGAGGTTTTTCTTCTGGGCGGGTTGACGTACAAGTCTCAGACTCGCTTCGCAGAGCAGGGGCACGGATACCTCTTCCAGCGTCAGTTTTATTTTGCCGGCCTCGACCTTCGCGACGTCCAGAATGTCGTTGATAATCGAAAGCAGGTGCTGCGCGCTTTCCTCTATATTGGATACAGCCCGTGCCGCGTCGCCATCCAGCTCACCGTACAGTCCATCCTTCAGCATCTCGGAAGTACCCATGATTGTGGTAAGCGGGGTACGGAATTCATGACTCATCGCAGCCAGAAACTCGTCTTTGGCGCGTGCGCTTTGCGCCAGTTCAGCGTTGGTCAGGTTCAGCTCCGCCGTGCGCTCTTCAACGCGCCTGGCGAGTAGTGTACGTTCCTCCTGCAGTGCCTTGTGCGCTTGTGTGAGCGCGCGTTCCGCCTCCTTCCGCTTGGTGATGTCAGAGAACAGGACCACGGCGCCGATCAGATTCCCCGCGTGACGGATCGGGTAGGAACTGTATTCAACCGGGAAACTTGTCCCGTCAGCACGCCAGAACATCTCATCGTCAACGTGACAGACCTTCCCCGTTCTGAAGGTATGCGTCGAGGGACATTCATCGAACGGAAAGAAGGTGCCATCCGGTTTGGTGTGATGCATCAGGGAGTGGATTTCTTTGCCGAGCAGGTCATCGGCACTGTGGAATTTCAGCATGCTCACGCCGGCGGGATTGATAAACATGCAATGACCATCGATATCCACGCCGTAGATTCCTTCCCCTGAGGAATCCAGCAACAGGCGGGTGCGTTCCACGCTTTCGCGCAGGTCGTTCTGATACTCCACCAAATTATCCTGCATGGTTTTCAACGATTCGAGCAACTGAGCTGTTTCGCCACGCCCGTAAACGGAAATCTCACCGGACAGGTTACCGTCGGAGATCCGCCTGGCGATGCCGGTGGCGGCGGAGATCGGCTTGCCTATGGCATCATCCGCAAACCACATTAACAAGACAACCGCCAGGGTCAATACCCAAAGCGCAGCCATCAGGATTCGTTTACCGGTCTTTCCGGCTTCGGCCTCGATTTCCGCAAGTCGTTTCTCTTTTTCCGCCAATGTATCGTTGACGACCCGATCCAACAGGTCGGTTGGTTCGCGGTCTATACCACGGACCAGCTTGTCCACGAGTATATGCGGATTATTGGGAAACTTGTGATAGGAAGAGAGGGCCTCACGGTATTGACTGCCAAGTTTCTGGTGCGCCTGATAAAAAGCCTGCGTCGTGTTTCTTATCTCCGAGGCCATGTCCAGCAATGGCAGCAGTGTTTCGAGTGCATTCCGGGTGTTTCGTTCCTCATCGCAGAACTGGTTCAGATAACGTTCGTAGAGTTCGGGTTCGTGTCCCCGCAAAAGCACATTTTTCCATTCCTGGACCTGTTTTTTGAAGTGGACCTGGGCCGATAGACTGGTGATCACGATCTGATTCGCCCAGCGACTGACCTGCTCGGCGCTCTTGGATGCCTGTCCGTAGGTTTGGAATGCATAGAGCCCGACAGCCAGATTGAAGGCCAGTACGATACTGAGAGAGAGTACGAGCTTGGTTCGAATACTCATTGTGGGTTGTCAGTTTCAGTTGCTTAAATTGAAACGTACTTCACTTCGTCGGAAAAATTCAGTTTAGAGCGGCATTAAACTGTTATGCCGATCGTCGATAGTGTAGCCAATTCCACAGTGAGTGCTTGTTTATTTGTCCAACAGGTGACAGATCCGTTTCGGAGCTGAGACCTATCAACCGGTAATCAACGGTGTTGCCATGACATTGAAACGTCTGGTGATGTCGATACTGAATTGTTTCACTCGAAGTGGAGGAAGGACTGATCCCAGGAAGAAAGGAAGAAAAACTACTACATTTTTCGCTTCGGCGCACAAACGCCGAATTCGCTATGCTCGGCGGAATAATTACCGGGCTGGATGGCGACGATACACCTTACTCGGACCAATGTGTATTAACGATCTACGCTCAGCGTGTTGGCCGCTGCCTGGTCCCCTGGAAAGCGATGTTGAGATCCTGCAGGAAAGGCGCTCTGCCTAACCCAGTTCTGCGCTGACCTGAAAAGGTTCCGTCCCGTCAATCCGGTGTGCGTCAATTCTACCGTGTTCGCTGGCTGTACCATTCAAATGGACAATTGTGACAGGAACAAGGCTTTTCCGCATAACCTTTTTGGACACCGAGCCCGCTACCAGCTTTGACAAGCTACTACGGCCGTTGCTGCCCATTACGATAAGGTCCGCGCCTGTCAGGCGTGCGATTTCAGGTATCCGTGTTGCTGGCAACCCGCTGACCACCATCATCCCTGCATTCGCCAGTACCGCACTATCAGGATGCTGTTCTCGTATGTCAGACATGAAATCCTGTAACATTCGCTCAGCAATCTCATCGATCGGGAGGATCTGCTCCCATTCATTTCTTCTTGTATAGCGATATGACCCGTGGACGTCCTCGTGAACGACGTGCAGAACGAGCAATGATTGAGACGAACACTCCGCAAGTTGCGCCGCAAACAGGAGTGCCTTGTTGGACACGGTGGAAAAGTCAATCGGCACCAGTATCGAATCTGCCGTCTCTGTAGTCAGAGTTTGTGACATGAAATACCTCCCTATAGCGCTACATTTGTGACCATTCTCCCTCATTTATATTACGGTATCATTACAGATTTGTGACGGTATGGTTTTCCGTATTCTTCTATCGTGGATGGTCGGCGATTTCGCGCTCAATCTTGCGTCGCGGATGTCAGATGGTCGTGGAGTCCAGTAGCGCTGGCCCTGGTATTCTGACGCGAATTGCCAGTGTCGTCCAATGCGGATTGATCGGATAGAGCACTAGATCGATTTGAAGAACAAGGCTGTCAGGAAACCCATCAGGGTCGCCAGCCCGATGATTGAGCCGCCTTTGAAATAGGCATCCGGCAGCAGGGTCTGGGCGATCATGGTGAGCATCGCGCCGGCGGCGAGGCCCTCGATGAGGGATAGGGCCAGGTCCCCCGCGCCGATAAAGAACAGGCTGCCCAATGCCGCGCCCATGCCGGTCAACAGCATCAGCGACGTCCACATGGTGATGATGCGGGTCACCGAGAACCCCTGCTGTTGCATACCGATGGAACTGAACAGCGCCTCCGGATAATTGGACAGAAACAGGCCCGCAATCAACGCCAGACTGATCTCGTGGTAAGTCAGGCTGGCGCCGATCACTAAGGATTCCGGAATGCCATCCAGGAGTATCCCGAGCCAGATCGCCAGCGGTGCGCCCTTGGTTGTCCGCAGTCGAGCCGCCATTTCCTCGGCGGCAGGCAGCAGCCGGCCGGTATCCAGATTCCTAACGGCCGTGCGTACCCAGCGAAAGGCGCGGTCGGAATCGAAGCCCTCCTGGCTCTCCAGGTAGGCCGTTACCTCCCCGTTCTTGAGGAACTCGCGGACCCGTCGTTGAACTTCCGGTTCGGTCTGCAGTAGTTCCAGGAAGTCGTGCCTGCGTAGTATCCAGGCAGTGGTCTTGCGGGTAGCGACGGCCGCGGAGGTGTGCCGAGCGCCGGTGAGAAATGCCATACCGCCGAAGGCATCGTATGCATGCAGGATGGTGCGCTTGTGAGTCGGGTCACCCGGGTGGATCAGGGAGACCTCGCCACTGGCGATCACAAACATGCGTACCGCCTGATTGCCCTTCGTGTAAAAAGTCTCCCCGCGTTTGTACTTCCTGCACAGCAGGCGGGAAGCTACGGCTTCAGCCACCTCGGCCGGCAACTGTTCCAGTAACGGTGAGCGGCGGATCTGTGCGGTGGCGGTGCAGAAAGTCGCTTCCTGACGCTCAAAGTGCACCATGGGTGGGAGGTGTCCCTTGCTGCCCAGGTGCTTGATTGCCGTTTCGATCCAGGCGGCAGTCTGTTCGGCATCCAGGTTTTGGCGTTCCTGCAGGTAGGTGGCGACCTCCGTGCCCCGCAGCCAGCGATGGACCGCCTGGCGCAGCCACGGCGAACCCTCCAGCAGGCTGTCGAGGTCCTTTCTGAGTAACATCCAGACGTTGGTGTTGCGGGTGGCCACGGGCAGGGTCGCATAGGGCATACCGGTCAGCACAGCCATGCGTCCGAAGGCGCTGCCATTACCCAGCACCTCGAAGCGCTGCATCTTGCGCCGCGGGTCGCGGAGTTCGACCTCACCGTCGGCAATGATGTAAAGCGCATCGGGTGGGTCACCCAGGTGATAGAAAGATGCGCCTGTCTCGCAGCGGTGTGAGCGCATGGCATTGGCGACACGTTTGAAATCTTCGGACGGCAGGTTGCGGAAAATATCGATACGTTTCAGATTGGAAAGAATACGCTTAAAGCGCTGGTGCTCCTGGCGCCGCAGATGGTAGATGGTCGTGGAGGCCTTGCGGAGAAATCCCCCGTAGTCGTTGATGATCTCGTTCAGCACAGCGAACAACAACCCACCGATGACGCAGCCTGTGGCCAGTGAGACGTAGTGGCCGCGATCGAAGGCCGGGGCGACAAGGTCGAGGGTCAGTGCCGCCAGCAGGGCGCCGCCGCCGAAGGCTACCAGCGCCGCTGCGGTCCGGTCACCGGGTTTCCAGAACAGTGCAGTAATCGCACCCAGCGGCAGGGAGCAGGCACTGATGATGCCCATGTTGAATGCCGTTGCTGTAACCAATCCATCCATGCAAGTTTAATCTGGTTTATAATAGTCAAAGTCTGTGATGCTTGTAATATCAGTATCCCGCAAGATACAGCACTCGAAGATGATGGAAGCCAGTACCATTTACCAGGCCACTACAGCGGTTGGCCAACAGAGTGTGTTGCCCTTTTACGCCAGTAGATAGTAACCACTGTTGCCCGGCAAATTCTACGCGTGTTTCAGGCCATTGTGCAGCGGCAATATCTGCACACAAAGAAGAATCTGTGACGGTTGTGAGTCGGCGGAAGCTGGCAAGAAATCGATCCGTTGCTTGTTTTTGACACGTCGCACATATAGCGAAGCCAGCATAGATGGCAACAGTGCACGGTATAGACGGAGCCGCCGTCGCTAATGGTTTGCCTGGCAGGGCAGGCCATCGCCGTCATTAATCGGGATCGACCTCACGCCGGTGCGGGTGTTTTTCGCGGTAGCAGGGCGCTGCGCGCTCTGGGGCCCTGTATCAGGTATTCCCACCGTGGCCCCTATCCCGCGTGATTACTATGCCGATCATGAGCAGGGCGGTAATTAGCAGCGAGAGCAGGCCCGCATTCAACAGATTTTCATTGTCCATGAACACCGATAGAATCAATATCACAGTGCCGGAGACGCCGGTGACCGCGGACAAAACAAATAACATCCAGTTCATTGCCCTTGTCCTCTATAGAAACGCAGTGGACAGACTACGAAACAGACCGAAATGGAGTTAATCCCCCTGCGCCAATCCGTTGGCCGAGGGGTGAATCTGCTCATCTGCCGGTACAGGAGGCCACGGCCCGGTCGGCGGTGTAATTACCGTTCCATTATCCTATGATGAACATTGTGTTTCATCATGAAACCCGCTACTCCGGTCGTGCCTGGGCAGTGCAATCGCGACAGGGAAGTGGCCCGGGGTTTTAACCGGAGAGGATCGATGTCTGGCGATATCACGCAACAAAAGAACCTGCAGAGCCTGTCAACGGAGGAGTTTTTCTATTTTTTTCTGCGTTTGCGCAAAGGCGAGATCCGCAGGACTGTCTCAACCCTCAGGAATCGCTATCCAACCGAGACCGCACAGCAACTGGCCGAGCGCCTGATTCAGTCCAAAATCAGGTTGTCGCTGCTGGGTGGTGCGTTGCTGAACCTGCCCATGCTGCTACCAGGGGTAGGGCTGGTGATGAAGATGATCGGTACCGTCGGCGCCACGTCTGTATTAACGCGTCTGCACCTCTACCTGGTCCTGGAAATTGCGCTGGTATTTGGCAAGGATATCGACGACAAGGCCCGGGTTGCAGAAATGGCTGCTGTTGCTGCGGCAACAGGCCTCGGCGCCGCAGCGCCTATGCTGGTGAAAGTGCTGGGGGTGCATCCGGTGTATACCTTGCCAGCGGGGGCACTTTCGGCGTCAGCAGCAACCCGGATTATTGGTGACACAGCAATCAAACTTTATAGCGGAGAGCTGAAATCCCATTATTTTTCATCGGCTCCGGCATCGGTTTCGCAGTAGGCGGCATGATTATGGCGGATATCCTTGCCCTGTATGATATAGACGATATATTCAGCCAGGTTGCGGGCATGGTCGCCGATGCGTTCTATAGAGCGGATCATGAGCACGGTGTGAATGGCGTGTCCGACATTGCGGGCGTCTTCCAGTAGATAAGTGGCCAGTCGACGCAGGCTGGACTGGAACTCGATCTCGAGTTCGTTATCCTTGCAGATCAGCATTGCCGCACGTTTGGCGTCCAGTGTATCGAAACTCTCCAGGGATTCGTGCAACATGGCGGTGACCTGTTGCCCCATGATACCGACGTCGCGCATCAGGTTTTTCCCCGGCAGGGCGGTGTCGCTGTCGTAGATAGCGAGGGCGAGATTGGCGATACGGGCCGCTTCGTCGCCGATGCGTTCCAGATCGGTGGTTGCTTTGGAGATCGCAATAATTACACGCAGGTCACGGGCGACGGGCGCCCTTTTTGCGATGACAGCAACAAGGTCGTTGTCCATTTTCCTTTCCAGCTGATCGACCTCGTGCTCGCGTTCCACGACATTCTGGGCGAGCGTGGCGCTCCTGTCGTGCAGGCTCTGCAGGGCAAGATTGACCTGGTCCATCACCAGGCCCCCCATCTCCAGCATTTGCAGGTGCAGACTGTTCAGTTCGCCGTCATAGCGGTGAGCGGTATGGCCTTCCAGAGACCGGTGCATCTTCACTTCACTCCCTTGTCAGCGTTATCAGGTACACAGACGGAATCAACCGAAGCGGCCGGTGATATAGTCTTCGGTTAACTGATGTCTGGGTTTGGTGAACACCGCCTGGGTGTCACCGACTTCGATCAGGTCGCCGAGGTGAAAATATGCGATGCGCTGGGAGACGCGGGCCGCCTGCTGCATGGAGTGGGTGACGATGCAGATGGCGAATTGTTCACGCAGTTCGTCGATCAGGTCCTCGATCCTTGCCGTGGCGATCGGATCCAGCGCGGAACAGGGTTCATCCATGAGGATGACTTCCGGGCCGACCGCAATGGTGCGGGCAATGCACAGGCGCTGCTGCTGGCCACCGGACAGGCTGGTGCCAGGTTGATCCAGACGATCCTTTACTTCATTCCAGAGCCCCGCCTTCTTCAGGCTGGATTCGACGATGTCGTCGAGCTCCGACTTGCTCTGCACCAGACCGTGGATGGACGGACCAAAGGCGATATTCTCCCAGATGGATTTGGGAAAGGGGTTGGGTTTCTGAAATACCATGCCCACCTGGGCACGTAGTGGCACGACATCGATATGCTTAGCATTGATGTCATAACCGTCCATCATGATCTCACCGTTAACCCTGCAGTTGGCAATGGTGTCGTTCATGCGGTTCAGGCAGCGCAAAAAGGTGCTTTTGCCACAGCCGGAAGGGCCAATCAGTGCGATAACCTCATTATTGCCGATATCCAGAGAGACATTGTTGATGGCCTGTTCGCCACTGTAATACACACTGACATCCGTACAGCGCATGCGCGGTTCAACGACGCGGATTTCACCGATGGTGTCGCGCTGGTCCCGATCTATGGTAGCGGTATGATTTATGCTAACCGGTTCCGGTATCTGAGTAACCGGAATAGTTGGCTGGGGTGTTTGTATCTCTACATTTTCCATAGCGATTTCCTTGCATCACTTGAATGTCTTACGTGGTTACCAGCGCCGTTCAAAGCGTTTGCGCAATATGACAGCCAATGAATTCATGACAATAAGAAACGTCAGCAGTACCATGATGGCCGCCGACGTGCGTTCGACAAATGCACGCTCCGGGCTGTCGGCCCAGAGATAGATCTGCACCGGCAGCACGGTGGAAGGGTCGAACACACCGGTCGGTACATCGACAATGAAGGCGACCATGCCGATCATCAGCAGCGGCGCCGATTCGCCCAGCGCTTGCGCCATGCCAATAATGGTGCCGGTGAGCATGCCCGGCATGGCAAGCGGCAGGACATGATAAAGAATGGTTTGCATCGGGGATGCGCCGATGCCGAGTGCTGCTTCGCGGATGGACGGCGGCACCGACTTGAGGGCAGCGCGGCTGGCGATAATGATGGTTGGCAGTGTCATCAGCGTCAATACCAGCCCGCCGACCAGCGGCGCAGATCTTGGAATGCCGAACAAATTGATAAAGACCGCCAGACCGAGCAGGCCAAACACAATAGAAGGAACGGCTGCCAGGTTATTGATATTGACTTCGATGATATCGGTGAGTCGGTTTTGCGGTGCAAATTCTTCCAGGTAAACAGCGGCTGCGACACCGATCGGGAACGACAGCACCAGCGTTACCAGCAAGGTCAACAGAGACCCCGTCAGGGCGCTTCTTATCCCGGCCAGTTCGGGTTCCCTCGAGTCCCCGGCGGTGAAGAAAGTGGTGTTGAAACGCTTCTCAATGCGTCCATCAGCTTGCAGGCGGTCCAGCCAGGCGAGCTGATTGTCCTTGATGCGCCTGTCTGTCTGCAGGGCCTCACGGTCGATATGGCCTTTCATGAACATATCCACGTCATCGTCAGCCGGTACCCACACGGATTGCCGGGTTCCGATCAAGCCAGGATCGCTCAATACCAGGTCGCGCAGGGCGAAATCGGCGCCGGAACTGACCAGCGCATAAAGGGCACGCTTGTCACGCCGTTTACTGACTTCAGGAAACGTCTCGCGCAACGATTTCTTGATCAGTCCACCATAATCGGCAGTTGCGAGTTGTTGGGCGTTGCGGTTACCCTCCGGGTCGAGCAAGCCGGCGTCGAAGGTGACGTCCAGGCGGACAAAGGTCTGCATAAAGGCACTGTAACCATTGCTGACAATACTGGTGAAAAGCAGTGTCAGGAACAGCAGGCCGAGTCCAATGGCAAGTCTGCCATACCAGCGGAAGCGGCGCTCCGCTGCATAGCGTTTCCCCATGCCGGCGTTGACGATATCGATGGTGCGTTGGCGGGACGCAGCCGGATCCTGAGCCGGAATTTCAGATGGGTTATTCATACTGTTCCCGGTACTTGCGCACCACGGTGAGGGCGATGATATTCAGAACCAGGGTGACGGCAAACAGCATCAGGCCCAGCGCGAATGCCGCCAGTGTCTTCGGGCTGTCAAATTCCTGGTCGCCGGTGAGTAGTGTGACGATCTGCACCGTGACTGTTGTTACCGCTTCGAGCGGGTTGGCGGTCAGGTTGGCCGCCAGTCCGGCTGCCATGACCACGATCATGGTTTCACCGATGGCGCGCGATATGGCAAGCAGTACAGCGCCGACAATACCGGGCAGGGCAGCAGGAAATATGACCTTGCGGATGGTTTCGGACCGCGTTGCACCGAGGCTGTAAGCGCCGTCGCGCAGCGCCTGGGGCACGGCATTGATGACGTCATCGGACAGCGATGAGACAAACGGAATGATCATAATGCCCATGACCAGACCGGCGGCCAGCGCACTCTCGGAGGCGACATCCAGGCCCAACAGGCCGCCACTGTCACGAACAAACGGCGCAACAATCAATGCGGCAAAGAAGCCGTAGACCACTGTCGGGATGCCGGCGAGAATTTCCAGCAGTGGTTTGGTGCTGGCGCGAACCCTGGGTCCGGCATATTCGGCCAGGTAAATCGCCGACATCAGGCCGATCGGCACCGCCACCGACATGGCGATAAAAGAGATAAGCAGGGTGCCCGCGAACAGCGGGACTGCACCGAATGCACCGGAGGATCCGACCTGGTCTGAGCGAATAGCGGTTTGCGGGCTCCATTCCAGACCGAACAGGAAGTCGCTGACCGGTACCGAACGAAAGAAAATGAGCGCTTCGAACAGGACAGACAGGACGATGCCGATGGTGGTGAGAATGGCGATGCTGGAGCAGACGATCAGCAGGCCGGTAAAGATCGCTTCCACCACATTGCGGGCGCGTTGCTCGGGTTTGATCCTGGTCAGCGTGAGCGTAGCGCCAGCAATGGCGAAGCTAAGTGTCACGACCGCCATCGCAGCATGGCTGATGTTGACCAGGTTCTGATAACGCGCCGCCGCCGCCTGCACGTTGGCGTCTGCCTGGCGGGAAACGATATTGCCGCTGACCAGGTTTTTGATGTCGTTAACCAACAGATTGAGGTGGTCGGTCCCCACACTGTGGAGTTCGTCAGGCAGTCCGGCCACCACCAGCTGGGTAATCAAGGCATTCTCGAATGCCAGCCATGTTGCCACGATCAGCAAGGCCGGCAGGCCACACCAGATGGCCGTGTACAAGCCGTAGTAGACGGGCAGCGAATGCAGCTTGCGGATAGCACCCTGCGCCACCGAGAAGGCGCGTCGCCGTCCCAGGTAATAAGCCAGAGAGCTCAAAATCAGCAGTGTCAGAACGAGGACAGACGGCATGGGTCTTGTGTACCGCAGTTGGCAAACAGCGAGTGGCGGCCGGATGTCGGTCGCTACACAGCCTCAGTTAGTTTGACAGCGCCGATCACATCAACATGGCCGTCAGATTGTCAGCGTCGTCGGCAAATTTTTTGCGCTCGTCCGCAGGCATCGGGATCAGTCCGCGGTCGCTGAGATAGCCTTCATCCCCCCACGCTTTTTCGCTGGTAAATTCAGCCAGGTATCCCTTCATCCCCGGGATGACTTCAGCGTGGGCTGCCTTGACATAGAAGTAGAGCGGACGCGAAATGGGGTAGCTGCCGTCGGAAATGGTCTCGAACTCCGGTGCTACACCATCGATGGCGGAGCTGCGAATCTTGTCCCGGTTCTGGTCCAGAAAGCTGAAGCCGAACACGCCCAGGGCCTTGGGATTGCTGGCCAGTTTCTGCACAATCAGGTTGTCGTTTTCACCGGCCTCCACGTAGGCGCCGTCTTCGCGCACCGTGTGGCAGATTGTCTTGTAGCGATTCTTGTCCGTCTTCTTAAGGGCTTTGATCCAGTCAAAGTTCTTGCAGCCGCCTTCCATCGCAAGTTCCGCAAATGCGTCGCGGGTGCCGGATGTTGGGGGTGGGCCAAGGACTTCGATAGCCCGGTCCGGCAATGCTGCATTGACATCCTTCCAGGTCTCGTAGGGATTGGCGACAAGCGTTTTTCCGTCGTCGGGATTCGGTACTTGCTTGGCGAGCGCCAGAAAGATGTCCCTTAGGGTCAGATTCAGCGGCTCGGCCTTTTTGGAGTTGGCAATGGCGATGCCGTCATAGCCGATTTTTATCTCGACGATATCCGTGACACCGTTTTTCTGGCAGGTGTCGAATTCTGATTTTTTAATGCGGCGCGAGGCGTTGGTGATGTCGGGATACTGAACGCCGACGCCGGCGCAGAACAGCTTCATGCCGCCACCCGAACCGGTGGATTCAACCGTCGGCGTCTTGTATTCCGTGGTTTTACCGAATTGTTCCACAACCACAGTCGCGAAAGGGTATACGGTGGAAGAACCCACGATGCTGATGTGATCCCGCGCCGATTGTGCGCTGGTGATACCGGGGACGGCAAGCGACAGGGCGGCGGCCAGCCCGATAATCAGTGTGTGCATGTTCATGATTTCCGTTTCCTGCTGGGTTGATAAAGGATAGTTTTAGATCCGGTTCCCCGAACGGGGTTATTCCATCCACTTGCCATACCTGATGCGCAGTTGACTGTTTGAAAACAACAAATTGAAAAAACCGGAGCTGCATTAACAGATACTGTATTGGCTTCAACGGATACAATCGTACAGCAGGAATATTACAATTTTACTACAAGGTGATATTGGTGTTCCTAAGGCTGAAAACATCTGCTGTTATACTTCAGAGCGGATACGATTATCGTGAGCCTTGTCAGGCATATGGCTGCAAACTATCAGTGAAGGTTTTTAATAATGACTATTCGCATCGGGATTAACGGCTTCGGACGTATGGGCCGGCTTGGTTTTCGCGCCGGCTGGCAAACACCGGAGTATCAGATTGTTCATGTCAACGAGATCAGCGGCGACGCACACTGTATGGCGCATCTGCTGGAGTTCGATTCGCTGCAAGGGCGCTGGGATCATGAAATACAGTCGGATAGCGAAGGGCTGACGGTCGACGGCAGGCACATTGGTTATTCAAGCCTCGAACAGCCAGGCGATGTGGATTGGGGCAGCAAGGACATTGATCTTCTCATCGACTGTACCGGCAAGTTCAAGAGCGAGTCTGCGCTGCAGCCATACTTTGAGCAGGGTATAAAGAAGGTGCTGGTTTCGGCGCCGGTACCCGAGCCCGCGTTGAATGTCGTCTACGGTATAAACCATGGTCAGTACGATCCCGACAAACACCGCATCCTGACGGCCGCATCCTGTACCACCAACTGCCTGGCACCGGTGGTTAAAGTCATGCACGAAGGATTGGGCATTCGGCACGGAGCCATGACCACCATTCATGACATTACCAATACACAGACGATTGTCGACAAGGGTCATAAGGACCTGCGTCGGGCACGCGCCTGTGGACAGTCTTTGATCCCGACCACGACCGGGTCTGCCAAAGCCATCACCAGCATTTTTCCGGAACTTCACGGCAAGCTGAACGGTCTGGCGGTGCGCGTGCCCTTGTTGAATGCGTCTCTCACCGACTTTGTGTTCGAAGCCGGGCGCGAAACCACGGTGCATGAAGTCAACGCTTTATTCAGGAAAGCCGCCGAGGGCGAACTCAAGGGTATTCTCGGTTACGAAGAACGGCCGCTGGTGTCGATGGATTACAGGGGCGATCCGCGCTCTTCGATTGTCGATGCGCCGTCAACCCTGGTCATCGATGGCACCCAGGTCAAAGTGTTGGCCTGGTATGACAACGAATGGGGTTACGTTAACCGCATGATGGAATTCGCGGCGCTTATCGCACGGAGTCTGTAGCCGTGGAAAGCGGGTTGCGCCATTACATGGTGGTTACCGGTGGTTACTGGGCCTTCACCCTGACCGACGGTGCTATCCGCATGCTGGTCGTGCTGTATTTCCACTCGCTGGGTTATTCGCCCTTTGAAGTGGCGATGCTGTTCCTGTTCTACGAGTTCTTTGGCGTGGTCACCAACCTGGTGGGCGGCTGGTTGGGATCGCGTATCGGGCTTAACCTGACCATGCACATCGGTATGGGGCTGCAGGTGCTGGCCCTGGCGATGTTGATGGTGCCGGAAGCCTGGCTGATGGTGCCCTATGTCATGACGGCGCAGGCCTTGTCCGGCATTGCCAAGGACCTCAACAAAATGTCCGCCAAGGCCAGCGTGAAAACGCTGCTGCCCGATTCTGGCAGCGAATCGCGGCTGTTCAAATGGGTTGCGGTGCTGACCGGTTCCAAGAACGCGCTCAAGGGTATCGGCTTTTTTCTCGGTGCCACACTGTTGCAAGTGGCGGGATTCCGGGGCGCTCTGGCGGTGCTCTCGGCCGGTCTGCTGATGGTGCTGTTTTTGACTGCCGCTCTGTTACCCAGCGGTCTGGGGAAATCAAAAGCCAGGCCCAAGTTCACCGAGGTCTTCTCGAAAGCGCCGGCCATCAACTGGTTATCAGCGGCACGCTTCTTTCTGTTCGGATCGCGCGACGTCTGGTTCGTGGTCGGGCTTCCGGTGTTTCTTTATTCGGTATTGGGCTGGAGTTTTATGCAGGTCGGCGGCTACCTGGCGCTGTGGGTGATCGGCTATGGCCTGGTGCAGGCCAGTGCACCGAAAATGCTGCAACACAGTCACCAGGGCCGAGGACCGGATGGGGGCACGGCGCGATTCTGGGTGTTTGCACTGGCGCTGTTCCCGGCCGCCATCGCGCTGGCCCTGCAGGCCGGGCTTGGGCCGGGCTGGGTGCTGGTGACAGGGCTGATCGCCTTCGGCGTGGTGTTCGCGATCAATTCCGCGGTCCACTCTTACCTGATCGTGGCCTGGTCGGATCACGATAAAGTGTCCATGAACGTGGGTTTCTATTACATGGCGAATGCCGCGGGGCGGCTCACCGGGACGGTGCTCTCCGGCCTTGTCTACCAGCAGCAGGGCCTGGTCGGCTGTCTCTGGTGGTCCACGCTGTTCGTGCTGGCTGCCGGATTGTTATCGCTCAGGTTGCCGCGACTGCGGGTGGGCGATCCAGCTGAACAGCGCACCGCCTGATGAGTCGCCGGCAGTGTTTTTCGTGGCGGTAGCGGTTAATTAGTCCCAGGGTCCGATTTTGTTTCTGAAGTGCGCGGGGCCTGACTCTCCGGGGCTGCCTCCATGTTTTCAGCAAGGGTGTCACGTATTCTGCTCGTACCGGTATGGCCGGGTTTTACAGCAGGGTGCCGCACCCTGCGTCCAAGCGCGTAACCCAGCAGGAATAGGCCGATACCCACTGTTATTCTATAGAGCATGGCCAACCTCCTTAATCAAATTTACCAGCCTTCGAGCGGGCTGAATTCCTTTTCTGCTTCGGTCTCTTCGTCTGCCAGTCGCTGGTACTGATCCCTGATAAAGTCGGCGCCGTATTGCCTTTCCATGCGTCTGACAATGAAGTGGCCTTTGGCGACGTCCTGGTAATGATTTATAAAGATCAGGTTGAGCAGGGCACCGCTGAGGGCGCCCGCGATCGGTACCATTTGCGCAGCCGCCTTGTCGGAGATAACTACGCCGAAACGGGCCGATATCGCACGGATCATTTCGATGGCAGCCGGAATATGAGGGCCCTGGGCGTTAGCGGCGTATTCCAGAATGTCCCTCTCGAAATATAGGCCCAGGGCAAACCTCAGCCCGTAGTAACCCAGGTCGGCGTCTTCGTCCTCCCTGGTGCGTCCGCCGAGGGCAAAGACCTGCACACAGGCCAACCGGGCATCTTTGCAGCTCAAATCCTCGCCCTCGCTTCGTGCGATCTCTGCGATAGACCGTAACATAAGCGTCGTTGTAAGCGGCAGTTCGGCCATTAGGGTAAGCGGTCCGAGAAAGCCGCCGGCTGCGCCGGCACCCGCGGCAGCAAATTTATGTAACCAGTTGTTTGCGCTGGCCGCGCCAACGTTGTCCAGGGAAGCAATGGCCAATCTCAGTGACTGGCGAATGCTCACTTCGGCGGTTTTATCCAGACGTCTTCGCCAGGTCTTGGGTAGCAGGCCAAGACCTTCTTCGATCGGGGAGGCCAGTCGGCTGGTCAGTCGCGCTGCCAGAGAAGGGTGCTCCAGGTGTTGATAGGCCCAGCGGAGTTCCGCCAACTCTTCATCAGATAGCACAGTAGCGGACCCATTCATCATGATTACTCTGTCTCGAAACACCCAAGGTTGCATTTTACGCGACTGACATGGCTTTACAAAGTGGCCGAAGGTGACAACGACTCCTGCGGGGGCGCTATAATCAGAATAGAGGACTCGAAACCTGGGTGCTTGCTTACACCAGCCTCAGTCATTAACTTTAGATCGTTTGGTGAACGCGTAGAGGAGAAAACAGTATGGACAAGAGTACGAAAAATGCACTTCTGATCTGGGCCGCTACCATTGCTGGTGGTGCCGGTGGTTCGTGGGCGTCCACCAGGATGGGTGCGACCCTTGGTTTGCGACTGGGTCCCTGGGGGGCCGTCGCTGGCGCGCTGATCGGCTCCGTGGCCGGCGCGACCTTATCCAAACGTCTGTTGGGTGATGTAGAAACCATGCCGGAGGTTGAGCTGGAAAAGCACTGAGAAAACACCTATCTTTACCGTCGCAGCTTACGGGCGGTCACCACGGTGTGGCTGGTTGATCGGAAGCAGACGTGTATCAACAGGAGAGAGCATGATGGCTTCAGCAAAAAAGACGGGCAACAAGAAATCGAAGGCAAAGAAAAAGACTTCAAAGGGAACGGCGAGTTCTTTGAAAGATACGGCAGCGGGTTTCCTTGACGAAGTAGAGAAACACGGCAGCGCGCTGGCGGGGGACGTCAAGCAGCTTTTTGATACCTTGACCGATAAAGTCTCGGGCCTGGCCAGCACTGCCGCCGAGACCACGACGGCGGTTGCGGAAAAGGTCACGGTTAAAGAACCCGCCGAGTTACTCCGGGGTCTGTTGGAAGATGTCAAGGAGGTGGGTGAGGTCTCGATCAAGACCATAGCAGAGCGCTTTGAGGCGTTACGTTCCCACGCCGAGAAATCCGTCGCCAGCTTTGGCGAGAAGAAGGTCAGCAAGAAAAAGGCAGCCAAGAAAAAGGTCGCGAAGAAGGCAGCCAAGAAAAAAGTTGCCAAGAAATCCGTGACCAGGAAAAAAGCAACCAAGAAAAAAGTTGCCAAGAAATCCGTGACCAGGAAAAAAGCAGCCAAGAAAAAAGCAGCCAAGAAAAAAGCAGCCAAGAAAAAAGCAGCCAAGAAAAAAGTTGCCAGGAAGAAGTGAGCGGGCCCCTGCAGGAAAGCCTGCGCCGACGCGTGGCTTCACCGCGGCCCGGACCTCCGTGGCCGGGTAGCGGCTTAACCCCAGCTTGTCAGATGCTGTTGTTTATCATGGTTCCTGCGTGCATCCGGTCATAATCGTTATTCCGGCGGCGGCGTTGATTTTCGGGCCTCGCTTATGGGTCAGGCACGTGCTGAATCAGCATCACCGCGGGGACGATGATGTTGCCATGACAGCGGGAGAGTTGGCCAGGCAGTTGCTTGACCGTCAACAGCTCCACAGTGTGCAAGTTGAGACCACCGACATGGGTGATCACTATGATCACCATAGCAAAGCGGTGCGGCTCAACAGGGACAAGATCGACAGAAAAACACTGACTGCTGCGACCACCGCCGCCCATGAAGTCGCCCATGCGCTTCAGGATGCATCAGGCTATGGCCCATTTGTATGGCGGACGCGTCTGGTGAAGGTGGCGCAGGTCACGGTGGAGGTAGGCTCTGTGATGCTGCTTGCGGTGCCCGTGACCGCACTGGTGACCCGCCGACCGGTGCCCCCCGTGGTTGTCGGTACGGCAGCGATTTCCGTTCTGGGGGCCGGTGTTGCCACCCAACTGGCGGCGTTGCCTTCCGAACTGGACGCCAGCTTTGGCAGGGCCCTGCCCATGCTGCAGGACGGCGTCATCAGCGCCGGGCAGGCCAGGGATGCCAGAAAAATACTCGTCGCCTGTTCCCTCACCTATATTGCCTCTTCGCTGGCTGCGGTGTTGAGTCTGTGGCCCTGGCTGGGTCGTGCACCTCTGACTCCATTGAACAGGCCTGGTATGATTGCCTTGGTCGATGCGCCTGAAATAGGCATCGAGCGGGGACAGAAAAAACGCACTCTGCGGACGCATGAATACCGCGTACGGTCAAAAAAACGAAGAACACCGGGGCTGGTGGAAGACTTGGTTCGTCAGTTCGGAAAGCCGCTGATTCGCAGCTGGTTCCGTTTTGTCTATACGCGTTAACAGCCTCTTGTCAGGTTTCGCTACTTGCGTACTGCGAGAACCGAGCAGGGTGCGTGGTGGGCGATTCGGGTGGTTACCGAACCCAGCAGGAATTTCTTGATCGCGCCCTTGCCCTTGTGACCGAGCACGATCAGGTCGCTGTCGAGTTCGGTGGCCGCCTGGAGAATTTCATCGCTTACGTCAGGCGACTCACGAAGCTGGGTTTCGACGTGTTGCGTCGTGTGGCCTATTTCTTTCTTTACTCTTTCAAGCGCTGCCAGAGCCTGTTTTTTCTTTTCCAGCCAGAGCCAGCTTAATCGCTGGCGAATATCCTGGCGATACATTGTGACCAGAGGCAGAACGGTCAGGGCGGTCACTTCAGCCAGCTCGTCCAGTGGCAGTGAAGCACAGAACTCAGCAGCCCTCCTGGCTGGAGCAGAGTCGTCATAAGCGAGAAGCATGCTTAGGGGCTTACCGGTTTCCGCGCAGTGTAGATCATCTTTCTTGACGATCAGCACGGAGCAGGGTGCGTATTGCAACACGTGATCAGAAACGCTGCCGAGCAGAAAGCGTTTGATACCGCTCATGCCGTGCGAGCCGACGATAATACAATCACTGTCAAGTTGTTCGGCGAGACGGACGATCTCTTCTGCCGGATGACCGATACGCAGCTCCCTGGACTCTGACCATCCTGCGCCTGTCAGCCGTGTCGCTTCCTCAGCCAGTAATTCCTGTGCCGCAACCTGCACAATTTTCTCGGTTTCCTCAAGTTCATCCCGCTGTTCCGCATTAATGCTACTCATTGCCTCGTTTTTGAATACGTTCCTGTCGATCACGGTGAGTAAGGTCACTTCGCTGTTTTTGGGGAAGGGAAAACGCAGCAGGCAATCCACTGCCGCCCGGGCGCTTTCAGATCCGTCGGTTGCCAGTAGAATCTTCATTCTTCGGTGCCTTTTAGCGTTAGAGGGAAACTCGAACATTACTCAATGAACTAGCGCAGGGTGCGCTGTGCGCAGCCTATACACTAGGATATCTGAATGCCGGGATAACGTAAATTAATGAGGGGTTCGTTAGCGCGTTCATCAATGGGCGGCACCGATATTGAGGGCATACTGAAGAAACACATAGCCGCCATACACGCTCAATAGCCAGACACCCTGCCAGCGGCGAAATTCGGTTTTGTTCATGCTGATAAAGACGCGGAATGAATAGAGAATAATGAGCATGGCCGGGAAGTGAAAGTAAAAGAAATTCTCCGGGATGGCAAGTGGCGCGGCGACCGCGGCGGCACCGATCACAAACAGTACATTGAGCACGTCGGCCCCGACGATATTGCCCACCGTAATCTCCGGATGTCCCTTGCGTATTGCGGCAATGGCCGTCATCAGTTCCGGCAGCGAGGTACCGAAAGCGACCATGGTGGCGGCGATGACGTCTTCCGGTACACCGAACCGGGAGGCGATCTCCGAAGCGCTGGGTACCAGCACGCGCGCGCCAATGACTACCAGCAGCAGACCGCCGACGACCAGCAGCCAGCAGAGACCCAGCCCCATCAGTTCCTGCTGTTCCTGTTCGTCCTCTTCCTGCGTCATCCCGTCGCTCTGTTTGGCCCATAGATAAGTGACGTACAGATAAATGGTCAGCAGACAGAGGAAAAAGATGCCCACCCATCTGCGCAGCATCGGTTCGGATTCGGCGGGGGTATTGAGCAGGATCACGACCGAGATGACGACCAGCAGGGTGGCCGATCCCACCTGAACCCAGCCGGTGCGGTTGAGGATGAATCGGTTCACCGGTACCGCTACCAGCACGCAGGTCAGACCGAAGATCAGGCCGGTATCGGCGATAATCGAGCCGACGCCGTTGCCGAGTGCCAGCCCCGGATTGCCCATGTAGGCCGCCATGACGGAGACAAAAGCCTCCGGCAGTGTCGTGCCCAGCGAGACGACCGTAGCACCGATGACAATCTTGGGCAGCCCGGTTCGTTCGGCGAGATCGACCACGCCGTCGATCATCCAGTCAGCACCCTTGGACAACAGGGCGATACAGACAGCAATAATGATCAGCAGGGTACTGGTGGAAAGTTCGGCGACAAACTGCTGAAGCAGGGTTTCATCTCCAATCCACTGCAACACAGTGCTAAGCATTTTCCCCCCCGCTGTGTAGGTATTGCCCGGTTACGAGCCCTGGTGAACGAGTGCGCTAAGATACACGCTTCCGGCCCGAAGCAAAAAGATTAATTACGTTATTATTGTAGATTTGAAGTTGAGCTTTTGGAATTGAAATGTTGAAAACCTGCTGCAACTACTTACTGTCGTTCAGTTGTAATAAAATTGTAACAATTGCAGAGTACATTCATGAGTTCGCTTCGATGAAATACACTGCTGTATGCGGCCGACTCAAGGTAGATAGCAATGCTCACGGCAAAAAATCTGCGAAACCCGGTTCATTTCACCACTCTTTCTCCACAGCAACACCGGCAAGCAACGACTGGGGGCGCAGGGCAAATCACTCCGATGGTGTGTATGTTCATGGCGAACAGCAGCAATGGGCTCTGAAAACATAGGTCTTG
>Ga0316197_10000913_pt1 | contig 20994 bp, 23 predicted proteins | sample OudBiesiAoxic_MG_FD_204939 | JGI IMG/M metagenome (GOLD analysis project Ga0316197, IMG submission 204939) | Coastal sediment microbial communities from Oude Bieten Haven, Netherlands - site A oxic | ecosystem: Environmental > Aquatic > Marine > Coastal > Sediment | place: Netherlands... | reverse complement strand
TTCTGGCCCGACGACGATGATCTGATCGAATGGTATCTCAAGACGAATGCCAACCTCGTTCAGGCGCTCGAGTCAGCGTCGCCGGACGATGACATTCCAACGTTCCTCCCTGCACCATCGCCCCTCGCGATGTGGGCACGGCGCCAAGCCCACGAAACGGCGGTTCATCGGTTCGACGCCCAGCACGCGAGCGGGGCCGAAACCGGATTCGACCCGGTATTCGCCGCTGACGGGATCGACGAAATGGTGAGCGCTTTTGCGCCGCGTGCCAACGAATTCCCGGTCCCGATGACGCAGACCATGGTCGTTCACGCGGACGATACCGATGACCGATGGCACCTCACCCTCGCCGCTGACGGCATCACCACAGTTCGTGGCGACGGACCTGCAGATGTGACCCTGACCGGAGACGCTTCAAACCTCTACCTCGTCTTGTGGAACCGCGGCAAGGACTCGTCGATCACAGTCGAGGGAGAGCGTGACCTCCTCGCCCTGTGGCACGACAACAGGCGCGTCCGCTGGTTCTAGACGACCGGCAACTCGTCGCACTACTCGGCGTGCCCCATCTCCACCTGGGATCGGCGCTATCCGGTTGGGTGTCTTTCGCCGCGGGCGGCGTCGCTCGCGAACCAAGAGGGCTCGTTTCTACCAGTGTGAGCCACTCGCGCCACGCTGGTCGAGGGAGTGCCGAACCACGACCCCGTTGCAGAGACTCCCCGCCGCCTCGCGACGCTTCCTGTCAGATCCGTCTGCCGTTGGATCTCCCCGACATGCGCGGCGACACCTCATACGGCGAGTGACGCGCCGTGATTATCCGAGCACCCGGGAGTGACCCGTGCCAAACGACGCAACGTGATCGCTGATCGTTGCATGTCCTTTGACGCGAGCCGTTCCCTTGCTCGGAGGTGAGGTGTGGAGCGACAGATCGATCCGGGGCGTATTCAGTTGTGGGATCGGTTCGCGACCGGTGATCCGTTGCTGAGGTCGGCCGGTCAACCCTCGACGTTCAGCGGGTACCTCCACGCGACCCGCTCGGTCACCAAGTCCAAGCCCACCAGGACATTCAGGCCCGGGACCGAGAAGTCGATGGTCCAGATTGTTTCAATGCGTGAGTCAACGGTCGCGAATGAGCCGAGTTCCATCCACGGAGGCTGTTCGATACTCGTGTACGCCTCGAGGTCCTCCCAGGTGGCTCCGTCGACCAGCCACCCGTGGGCCGCGATCATCGAGTGTTCACTGTGGTTCTCGACGATCATCGTGAACTGCCCCGGGGCAACGGTGGTGGGACCGTCGTAGGCCCAGCCTTCGGAAGAGATCGTCAAGGTCGCATCGGTCTGCCACTCCGACGCTGCGACCGCCTCGCTGGTGAGCGTCGTGAGATACTCGGTCTCGAACGCCTCGCGATCTGCAGCCATTGCCACCGATGCCGGACGGCCGATTCCGGTGGCCAGCGTTCCTGCGCTCGGCGGACCGCCACCTTGTAGGACCGTCACGTCGAGGTCGTGCCAGACGGCAACGTCGGGTTCGACCATCGCCACTGCCGCGAACTGGTTCCAGAACGACAAGCCGCTCGCGACTGAGCCCGGGTTGAGCATCAGCAGGTCATAGACAGCCTGGGCCTCAGGGGTTGTCAGGTGGGCGGCAAGCTGGTCGGCGAAGAACGAGGTCATGGGCACACGGTTGGTCGCGTCCAACGGCACGATCGAGACCGGCAAGTCGGTGGCGAGCACCTCGGCGTCGGTGACCGGATCGATCCAGAGATTCCATTCGGCGTTGGGATTCTCCAACGTGTTGCCCGCAGGGTCCACCGCCCCGCCCATCATGAAGACGCCCGCTAGATCGGTCTCGAGGTCCGGGTGATCGCGCAGCGCCTGTGCCAGATTGGTGTGCGGTCCGAGGAGCAGCATCATCGGTGGAACCGGTGAGTCGTGGGCGACTTGGGCGATCAGGTCGGACGCCGTAGCGGCAGCGACCGATCCACCCGGGGGCAGGATTCCCGACGTCGCCATCGCGTTCATCCCCGAGCGCCAAGCGGCGGGGAACCCGTTCGAACCGTCCACCGGCACCTCGGAGCCACAGGCCACCGGCACCGATTCCGCTCCGGACACGGCGAGAAGGCCGGGCACGATCGACACGCCATCCTCGCAGTAGGCGACCCCCGTACCGCTCACGGTCACGGCCAAGATCTCGATATCAGGTCGTCGAAGCAGGTACGGGATCGCCATGGCGTCGTCAAGTGAGACGTCGGTGTCGATGATGATCGGAAAAGCGTCGAGAGAAGGAACCGATGCCGGTACCACCGATGTCGTCGTGGTGGTCGTTGCCGCAAGCGTCGCGTCAGTAGCACCGTCGCCGGCGTCGCCGCATCCCGGCACGAGCATCGAGATCACGGCGAGCGGGACCAACCAACGGGAGGGTGTTGACCGCATCTCTGGAACCCCTTCCGGTCGTCAGGCTTCTCAGTCCTCTCACCCAAATAGACCGTCACCGACCGGAAGTGGGCGACACGGTCGCCTCAGTCAGGTGCTCGAGAGTCCCTCCACGGCTGCTCGCGTGCCGCTGTTGTCCGCTCGCCGAAGGCGGAAGCCGAGACGCCTCTTGGCGGAAGCGCCTCCGCGCAATCGTCCGAGCGGCGGGGAGCGACGATTTAATGTGGGCGCCCTTTGGATTGCCTTGAGGTCGGTGTGTGACGCTGGGTCGTGAAAGGAGGTTTCCATGACCAGAGGAAACACGAGATCGATAGCGGTTGTCCTAGCGATCGTTGCGTTGTTGGTAGCGGCGGTGCCGGCAGCGTTTGCCGCTTCGTCGAAGGAACGCCCCTTGAAGGAGAACCTCGTCGGGCATGCGACGGGAATTGTCTATGCCGAGGACTTCGAGACTGGGGACACGTTCGATGGGAGGTGCAGCCAGGCATCGCAGTGGATCAGCACGAGTGCGGGCACCGGGAAGATCAGTCACCTGGGCCGGGTGTCATGGACGACGGAGCACTGCTTCCAGTTGTTCCTCGGCACGTTCGGGGACGCGGTTGTGGTGATCACGTCAGCGAACGGTGACCAGTTGTACGGAACGTATGACGGCGTCATGACGACTGATACAACGTTTGCCGAAGAGATGATCATCACCGGCGGCACCGGCCGGTTTGACGGTGCGAATGGAGCTATCGCCGAAACAGGTTGGTTCGACCCTTCAACCGGCTACATGGAGGTCACCGGCGACGGTTGGATCTCCTATGACCCATCCCGCCGATCCGGCCGCCGCTGAAGCTACGACCAAGCCTCACACCGTTTGGGGGAGCCCGCTGGAGGCTCCCTCAAACCGCGTGACCGGGTCGTTGGAGGCCGGTCACTGCGGACCTGGTCGGAACGGCCCGCAACGGCGAAGCGTTCGACGAACGTGGTGTCGAGTTCAGCGTCTGCGACGAGACCGGGCGGTACCCGTCGGTCATGGTTCGCCATCTTCTCAAGGGTGAAGAGGTAGTCCCGAGGCTCAGCGAAGGGAGCTAGCCCTGATCTCCAATGGAACCCCACCAACACCTCGATGAGGAATCCGTAGACTCACAAAACACATGCAGTTCTCTGTGTTGGGTCCGCTGGAGGTGCACGACAGCGATGCGGCTCTGCCGCTCGGCGGTCCTCGCCAACGGTCGGTCCTCGCCCTGCTCCTCCTGGCGGCAGGGCGGGCGGTATCGACAGACCGGATCATCACACAGATCTGGGGCGACGATCCACCCGACGGTGCCCGCGATTCTCTCTATACCTATGTCTCGAATCTGCGGGGAGTGCTCGGCCGAGACCGCATCGTGCGGGGCGATGGTGGCTACCGCCTGGACCCGCAAGACGACGACACCATCGACGCGATCGAGTGCGAAGCCGGCCTTGAACGCGCGCGACGCCTGGTGGGGTCGGAGCCGGCTCACGCAATCGACCTCATTGAATCGTCGCTCGAGGGGTGGCGCGGCCGACCATACGAGGGATTTGAGGATCTCCAGCCGGTCAACCTTGAAGCGGCGAGACTCGAGGAGATACGCCTCGGAGCCATCGAGGACCGGATCGAAGCAGAGCTTCGCGCCGGGGGGAAGCCGGCGGTGAGCGACGTGGAACTGCTGAGCAAGGAGCACCCCTACCGGGAACAACTCTGGGAGCTCCTCGCGCGCTGCCTCTATCGGGCAGGTCGGCAGGCCGAGGCGCTGCGGGTCTTCACGCGGCTCCGGAGAATCCTCGCGGAGGAACTCGGCTTGGAGCCTTCCCTATCGATTGTCCGGCTGGAGGAGCAAATCCTTCTCCAGGATCCGGCGCTTGAGCCCGACGCCGCTCCGCCCCCGACCAATCTGCCGACCCCAGTGAGCAGCTTCGTCGGGCGGCATCGCGAGCTGATCGGGCTCAGCGACGCCATCCACCAGGATCGCCTCATCACCATCGTTGCACCGGGGGGTGCCGGCAAGACCCGACTGGCCGTCGAAGCAGGATGGAAGCTCCGAGGAGGCTTCCCCGACGGGGTCTGGCTGGTCGATCTGGCACAGGTTTCCGATCCCGACGCCGTTGCCGAAGCGGTCGCCGCTGCACTACACGTCGTCACGTCGCCCGGCGGAGACCGTCTCGAAGATCTGGTGAGACGGCTCCGATCGCATGTTGCTCTGATCGTGTTGGACAACTGTGAACATGTCGCGATGGCGGCCGGCGAGTTGGCTGTGAGGCTCCTGCAGGCGGCACCAGGGTTGAAGGTCTTGGCGACCAGCCGGCAGCCTCTCGGCCGAGAAGGCGAGATACGGTTCCCCCTCGACGGCCTCAGCACAGCGTCCGAGGGAGCTCCACCCGAAGACGCCGAACAACTCTTCGCAGTTCGGGCTGCTGCGGTTCGCCCCGAGTTCACTCTCGAGGGGGCCAACCAACGGTCGGTCGCCTCCATATGCCGCCATCTCGACGGGCTCCCGTTGGCGATCGAGCTGTCCGCTGCTCGGGTCGACGTGCTGACACCCGCCGAGATAGACCACCATCTCGGGGAGCGATTCCTCCTGCTGGCCGACCAGCCGATCGAACGGCCGGCGCATCGATCTCTCCAAGCGTCGCTCGATTGGAGCTACGACCTGCTCACGCCCGACGAGCAGGCGGCGTTCGACTCGCTCGGCGTCTTCGAAGGACCGTTCTCGGTCGGGGCGGCCAGAGCCGTCATGGGGTCTTCGTCGGAGGTCGCGGCCATTGAACTTCTTCGTCGGTTGGTCGGCGCGTCACTCCTCCAGACGGTTCAGGGATCGCCGTCGCGCTACCGACTCCTCGAGACCATGCGCCTCTACGCCCGCGATCATCTGACTGATCGATGGGACGAGATCACCGGCCTCCACGACGGCTACTACCGCGACCGCTGTCGCGAGATGCGGCCCGCAGCCTTCGGTCGCGGGCGGGTCGATGCCCATGCCGAGATTGAACCCGAACTGGCCAACTACGACATGGCCTTCGATCGGTTCTGGGACCGTGGCAGCGTTGGCGACGCGCTCGAGATGGCCTGGCCGCTTGGTCATGTGTGGATGTTCACCGGGCGTCTCAACGAGGGAGGTCGGCGCCTCGAGGCGGTGGTGGATGGATCAGCAGACTTCGCGAGTCGGCCGCGCGCCGACGCGCTGAGCGTGGGCTCATTCCTCATCTCGTGGACGCAGCGGTACGAGCGGGCGATCGCTTGGTCCGACGAGGCCATTGCCATCTACCGATCCATCGACGACGAACAAGGGCTCGCCTATGCACTCGCTCGGAGGGGCCACTTCGCGTTCTCTGTCGGCGATGTTCCCTCCGCCCTTGGATTCCTTCAGGAGAGTCTCGATGTCTGCACCCGAATCGGATACGACGACGGGACTGCCTGGCCGCTCACCTTGTTGGCTCAGGCGCGTCTCTGGGGAGGTGACGAGAGCCCTGAGGTTCGGCGGATGTTCGAAGCAGGCCGGGAGCGGTTCATGGCGATGGGGGAGCCGCTCGGGCAGGCCCATGCGAATATGTTCCTCGGCAATCTCGGAGATGGGTCGGTCGAGCATGAGTTGCGATACTCCCGCGAGACGATGGAACTGGCCGAGCGATCCGATGCCGATCCACTGATTCGGCCGGCGGCGTTTCACAATCTCGCCTTCGGCGTCTGGCATGCGGGTGAACTCGATCGCGCCCAAGGCCTGAACCGGGTCGCCGCAACTACGGCCCTCGAAACGAACTCAAGCGTCAACTCCGGGATGGCGTTTCTTCAGGCAGCGTTGTTCGCCGGTCTGCGAGGCGAGCCCGAACGCGCCGCGGTTCTCATGGGAGCCGGACGCGCCTGGTTCGTCATGCAGATGCCGCCGTTCTATGAGCGGCAGGTCCAGCCTGGCGTCGAGAGCGCGACGGCGGCACTCGGCGACAGCCGCTATCGGGAGCTCCATGAGCACGGAGAGGCGATGAGCGTCGACGAAGCAACGGCCTACTTGCTCGGGGAGTAGTGCCGCACCGTGTCCAACCGGTGGGATGATGGCTGTGGCTCGGTCCGCCTCGGGGGTCAGGGCGCTTCGATTCGCCTTTCGACGCTTGGAGAGAGCGTCGCCGCTCTCCAATAGGGCATGACCTCACGCGGGTGCGTCGTTCGGTGGTCGCAGCTCTGGCACCGATGCGCCTAGCGGGGCTGTGACGCGGCTGTGATCGAGGTTGTGACAGCGGTGCGGACTGGATCAGGGAGGTCCGGAGCGCTATTCAGGCGTGTTGTGAGGGCGTCCTTGTCGACCGGTTTGTTGTTGGCGAGATCATGGCAGAACTGGTAGTCCTTAGGCCGCCCCGCCGTTGCCTTGGCGAGCCAGAGATCGGGGAGGTCGAGGCACGAGGCGACCACGCCGCCGGTCATCGGTGACTCGTATCGGACAAGTCGATCCCTCCAGCCTCCTGGAAGCACCGCGGTTGTCTCGCTCACGCCTGCTGCCGAGGAGGCGAAGGTCGAGTTCGGATTGCAGGCCCGCGCGCGCTTCGGTAGGAGCTAGGTTGCGGTCGGTGAAAGCGTCCAGCTTCCGACTTGAGCGGATGGATTGCTCTGCTGAGGAGCAGATCGTGCGTATGGCCCTTGATGACATTGAGGGTGTGGATGCGATGGAGTTCAATCTGGACGAGCGGACGGTCACGGTCGCTCACGACACCGATGCTGCGGTCATCGAGTCTGCGCTCGACGCTCTGAACCTGAAGATGACCCCGCTGGCTGACGTCATCACGACCTCCACGCCTGGGCCGGACGACGCGACAGAGCGACGTGTGTTGGTCACCGCATTGGCGATCAATGCCGCGCTATTCGTCGCGGAGTTCGCCGCGGGCGTTGTCAGTCGATCGATGGGGCTGCTCGCCGACTCCCTCGACATGCTCGCCGATGCAAGTGTCTACGCATTGAGCCTGGTCGCTGTCGGGGGATCGACCCTCCGGAAGAAGCAGCTGGCCGCCGCCAGCGGCTACCTGCAGCTTGGGCTCGCCATCTTCGGTCTTGTTGAGGTCGCTCGACGGTTCCTCGTGGGTGGGGAGGCTCCAGACGCTCGCACCATGGTCGTCGTATCCCTTATCGCCCTGGCAGGGAACGCTGCAACGATGATGATCCTGAGGCGAGCCAGGAGTCCCGAAGCTCACTTCCAGGCAAGTTGGATATTCACGGCCAACGACATGAAGGTGAACAGCCTTGTAATCATCTCCGCGATCGTCGTCGCCATCACCGGAAGCGCTGCTGCCGACCTGATCGCCGGTGCCGCCATCTTCATCATCGTCGCCAACGGAGCGAGAAGAATCCTGAAGCTCGCCCACGCTTGATCGCTTCGACCTCAGGGGGTCGTTGCATCTCCTCCGGCTCGTGCGTCGGAGCCGTCGCATGGTCACCGCACCGCAGACATCACCGTCATGTCCGCCACTCTGCGCCCGTCGGAGGCCAGCACTGTCAGAGGTTCCCACATTGGTGCATCCGTAGTGTCCTGCAGTACCGAGAGCTAGGCAAGTGCTCGGATACGAAAGGAAAGATCATCATGAGACGAATCGTTCTGCTGGCCGTCGCGGCCCTTCTGGCCGTCGCGGCAATCGCCCCTGTGGCCGTTGCTGCCGACGAAGGCAACTTCGATTTGACGGTGAAGCATCGCATCAACGGCAACCCCCTCGGTTTCGACCGCCAGCTTCCGGTCGATGTGTACGTCGACGGGGGCCTCGCTATCGAAGACTTCATGTTGTCGGATACGGTGAAGACCCAACTCCCCGCCGGCGACTACTTCATCGAGGTGAAACTCGCCAACACCAGTGCTGTTGTCCTGGACCTCCAGACAGGCGAAGTGCCTGAGGGCGCGAAGGTCGAGATCATCGCCAAGCGTTTCGGCCAAGACATCGGTCTCAAGATCAAAGTCAAGTAGCGCCGATCCATTCACGACAGCAGCGGGCACCGGACACGTTTCTGGTGCCCGCTGTTTCGCGCTCTGATGGTCCCCCGTCCGCTCTCGAAGACGCCAGCCACGCGGCACGAGCGCCCATCATCTCCCGGCCTCGGGCCGCCCAACTCCGCGGCGAGGGTGCGCTGAGACACAGGCTTCGGTACGCGCTGCCATGAAGGCGTGGCAATCCAGGGCGGATACTCGGGGTTCGAACCCCACGGAGGCGCCACCCGGTGAGCCTCAGAGGATCGCGCCGCTTGCGTCGAACGCCAGCGTCGGCACAGCGGCGCGTGCTGACGGGGAGTCGCACGATTCTGCAGGCTCGCCGTCGAACGACACGAATCATCGGAAGGAAGAGTCCAGTCTCGCTGGCTCGATGCCGATGGATCACCATGCGGTGGTTTCTACTCGCGCTGATTCTGCTCTCCTTCCAGGCATCGCCCGCCATCACGGTGAGCCCAGGCTCTGGCCAGCCCGGTGCGTCTCTTGTGGTCAACGGGAGCGACTTCACCGCCGGAGCGAGGGTCAAGGTCTACTGGGACGGCGCGAACCTCGGTGGCACCCTCAGAATCGCAGCGGATGGAACCTTCAGGTACTCGGGGAACGTGCCAGGTGATGCCGCGATCGGGTCGCACACCGTGTCAGCCCGGACGATCGGAGGGACGAGCGAAGCCGCATCGGCAACCTTCACCGTCGGCGGGGCGACGACGACCACAGCAGTGACGACGACCACGGCGGCGCAAACGACGACCACAGCAGTGACGACGACCACGACAGCCACGTCCGGCACGGCGGTGACGACAACGACAGCCACGTCCGGCACAGCAGTGACGACGACGACGACAGCCACGTCCGGCGCGGCGGCGACAACGACTACGGCGGCCACAGGTACGACCGCCGCTCCGAGCAATGCGCAAGACGAATCCTCGGGCACCACGGTTGTGGAACCACCGACGGGCGACGACAGCGCCACCGAGGAGCAGGCGACGGCTTCAGACCTCCCAGCGACCTCCGGAGACGCTGGCGATTCCAGCGATCCTCCGAGCCCCGCGGCGGCACAGGGGGGCTCCGACGAGCCCGCCACGACCGGAACGACATCGGATGGCTTCCTCGATGCTTCCGGCCTGCCCCTGGTGCCGATCGCCATTGCCGCACTGATTCTGGGCACTGTCCTCCTCGTCGCCTTCCGGCGCCGGTCCAAGCGAGACCCGGAACCCGCTCCACCGGCACCTCCTCTCACCGTCGGGGACACGGCGGTCGTTGCTCCGATCGTGGCCGCCGGCGTCCATGCCGGTGACGGCGACTGGACCCGCGACATCCTGACGCTGGATCCTCCCGGCGGGATCGATGGACTCTTCGCTGGTTCGGACCGATTGACCGGATGTGGGCAGGTGGCGGGCGCAAACGGCGACGCTTCCACGGCTGCCGTGTGGCAGAGCACGGACGGAATCAGTTGGCAGAGTCTGGCGATGCTCGGTCCAGGCGTTTCGCGGCTTGTGGTGCCGTGGCAGGACGGATTGCTGGTTGCTGCGGTGCATGAACTCGACGAGCGGGTCGCCACAACCTGCTGGTGGGTAGATGGCGCCGGCGTGGTGGCCGAGCAACCCTTCGGTGAGGAACCGCTGCGAGGCGTCGTCGAAGGTGGAACCGCGACCGACGATGTAGCGATGATGTGGGGCCGGGGGAGCCAGGGGCCACGGGTCTGGGTCGCCGAAGCTGGGTCGCCGTGGCGGGAATCGGATCGTCGCAGCGCTGTGGACTTCATTGCCAGCTCGGGCGGCAACTTCGTGGCGTTCGGGCGCCAGGGGAGCTCGAGCCCTTCCGTGGCCTACTCGGCCGATGGCATATCGTGGAGCGAGTCGAGTGTCATTGGCCCCGGTGTGTTCGAGGGTGCGCGAATGGTCGCCGCGATGCCGTTCGCAGGACGATTCGTCGCCGGCGGAACGGACATCATGCGAAACGTTGCTGCAGTCTGGACGACGGAGGATGGGCAGAACTGGGATCGGATCGCGCTGCCATCAGCAGCCACCGCGCACCTCGTCGACTTGGTCGCTGCGGGCGATCGGTTGCTGGCCGTCGGCGGAGATCGAAACGGCGGGCGGCGGACCGTCGCCGTGTGGGAATCAGACGATGCACTCACCTGGCGGTCTGTTGCCCATTCCGAACTGTTCGAAGACTCGTCGGCCGACGCTCTGGCGGTGTTGGGTGACTCTATCCTGGTGTGTGGTACGCAGTACATCGAACGCGAGGATGCCGAACCGAGGGCTGTCCCGGTCACGTGGCGAAGCCGAGTGCCCGGGAGCACTGAGCCATCAGCACCACAGGAGGCGCCTCCGGTCGCAGCCGGAGAGTTGGAGCCTATTCCCGCTCGATAGGCGGTGAGGGCTACAGGACGGGCAAACGCTCCCGCTTTTCCTCTCCGAGGCGACGGGCACGAACTGGGCAGCTCAAACCGTCCAGGTGCTTCGGCGCAGTGTCACGTGTCGACCATGACCGCCGGGCCGTACAACGAAGAAGTGAAGGCGGAGCGAACCTTCTGGCTCCGCTACGTGCACACACCGCATCCGCTCACGTCCTGGCATGGGCCTGGCGAACCATTTACGGCCACCGTGGTCCGGTGTATTCTGCTGGTTGGGCGGAGGATTGACTGGGGCTGTGGGAAGGCGTCCTGGTACTCGATATCAGGAGAGACGCAATGAGACGCTTGCTGGTTTTGGCTTTGTCGATGCTGTTGGTCGGGTCGGTGAGCGCGGTGGCGTTCGCTGACGACACGACGGATGGCGATGATCATGCGGTGGAGTTCACCGGCGAACTGAACGACAAGCAGATGCAGCGCGCGCACATGCTCGCTGCGTACTTCGCTCCTCGCCTGTCCGACGACGACGAGGGTCCGGCCGGCGAGGAGTCCGAAGAGACCGTCGGCGAGGACGCAGCCGTCGAGGCGCTCTACGAGGAGTTCCTCGACCTCCGCTCGGGCGACGACGTTGTTGGCTGGGGCGCCTTGTACAAGCTCACGTTGCTCGCCGAGTACCTCGATCGACCGCTCGCCGATGTCGTGGCCGAGTTCGAAGCCGACGGATGGGCATTCGGGCAGGCACTCAAGCAGATGCGTGAGGACGACGAGTGGCAGTCCGAGAACGACACACCGCGAAACTTGGGCCAGTTCAAGAAGGACCAACGCGCCGAGCGGACGGAACCCAAGAAGAAGGACAAGAAGGACAAGAAGGACCGTTGACGTCCGGAGCCGAGCGAAGGCTTCTGGGACGACATGCGTGTTCGGTCACCTGACGCAGGGCGGCCGCTCCGATCTCATGTAGAGCGAACCCGAGCGCACTGCCATCTGGCGATCTCCGGTCGACGAGGTTCAGAAATTGCGGCCGCGTGCCGATGCATGAACCAGGTCACCGTTTGGGGGAGACCATCACCGACACGCAACGGATCACGCAGATGGAAGAGAAGGTCGAATTCCTCGATATCTGTGTCACCGACCTCCGTCGCTCGGTCGAAGCCCTCCACTCCCTGATCGACGAACTCCGCCTCGAACAGATCCATGCGGCCGTCCGGGCGAGCAGCAGTCCCATCGACGGCGACGAGTAGGACTTCTGGCGAGACCTGCGGTCAGGTCGATGTGCCGCCTTGCGGCGCAATCTCGCCTGTTCTCTGGCACACTGACGGCCGTGCGAGGGAGGACCCGTGAGCGACTGCCCATTCTGTGCCCGTATCGAAGACGGTGAAGTCATCGAGCAGTCGACGCTTGCGGTTGCATTCGCCGATGCCTTCCCAATCTCGCCAGGCCATACCCTGGTCGTATCGAGGCGGCACGAAGCCGACTTCTTCGAATTGTCGGACATGGAACAGGCTGCGCTGTGGGTCGTTGCGCTGAGAGCGCGAGAGCGGATCATGGCCGACCACGCGCCGACGGGTTTCAACGTGGCGATCAACGTCGGTGCCGACGCCGGACAGACGGTTGACCATGCCCATCTCCACATCGTCCCGAGGTACGCCGGGGATGTCGACGATCCTCGCGGCGGCGTGCGGTGGGTGATCCCCGAACACGCCCGCTACTGGGACTGATCACAGCGCGGGTCGCTACGAGAGATGTGGGCCGGCCAAGTCTGCAGCCGTCACTGTCCCGACGATGCGGCGGCGGGAGTCGACGACCGGGATCGCGCTCCCGGGATGGTGGTTGGTCAAGTCGGTCGCATGCTCGAGGTCCTCGTCGGGGGAGAGGAACACCGGACTCTCCATGATGTCACGGAGTTCGAGGTCCGGCCGCGCCTGGACCAACGCTTCATGGCGGATCAACCCGACGAGCTTCCCTCGGTTCGCAACGATGAGATGGTCGCTGTCCGCGAGCTGTTCTGCGTCCGCCACTCGCATATGGGGACCAAACGCGACGGCGGGTTGCATCACCTGGTAGACGCGCGGTGGCACGTGCTTCACAACGATTGTCCCGCTTGAAGCCTTGGCTCGGATGCGGGCGCCGGGACCGAAGAACTGGCGCTGGAACCACGACCCACCCGGAGCGCCGACGACGAGGAGTGTCCCCGCCGGGAGAGAATCCACCATCGCTGCAGGGCTCGGCGCCTGGACTGCCTCAGGGCGCACACCGGGCAGATCCGCGGTGAGGTCCTCGAGAACCTCGAGCGCCCGGGTCCGTTCTCCGAGCTCACTGTGGCCGTAGACGGCCCGCACGTCGACGTGGAGTTCACGGCCGAGGACATCTGCGAGGGTGGCCGCCAGGCGCGAGTGCGGGCCGCTACCGACGGCGGCCACAACCGAGCGCGTCGCGGATCGCGAGAACCCGTGCGGCACCGCAACGCTGCACATATCGATCGATTTGAGGTGCTTCGTGACGAGCAGGGACGCTCCACGCTCGATGCAAGATGCGGCGACGTCGGCTCCGGCTCGAGTCGCAGTGCCTCCGCTCAGCACATCGGCGAGGGTCTGGCATTGCGCACCGCGGGTCCACAAGATGCGGGTGGCGCCGTCGCGCGTCGGTTCGTCGATTGGGACACCGTTCGTCGTGGAATTCACTGCGCCGGCCATAGGCAGATACTAATATCACGACATGGATGTCGTCAATTGTGTGTCGTGTGTTATTCTCCCGACAGAAGTTGGCACTGTCGACAATCGCCCAACCAGCAACCCATGGGTTCGGGGTAGTCCGTTCTGCGCCCGGAGCGTGAAGGTGTGAGCATGACCGCCGTGATACTCAATGCCGGGGCGACTGGAATCGCTCCGCCGCTTACCGAGCACGAGATCCTGGTGCTCTTGGTGCAGTTGGTGTTGCTGATCGGCACGGCCCGGATCCTGGGCGGTCTGTTCAAACGCATGGGTCAGCCCGCCGTGGTTGGGGAGCTGCTGGCTGGTGTGCTCCTGGGCCCGACCCTCTTCGGCCGACTTGCCCCGGACGCCTACGCGTGGGTCTTCGGCGATGACATCGTGCAAGCCGTTGTGTTCGGGCTTGCGTGGATTGGCGTGATCCTGCTGCTCGTTGTGATCGGCTACGAGACCGATCTTGCGATTATTGCCCGGTTCCGCAAGGCAGCCGGCTGGGTGTCCGCCGGCGGCTTTCTCATACCCATGGTGGTGATGGGGGGACTGGCCCTTCTGGTACCGGAGAGCTTTGTTGGGGACGGGACGAGCAGGCAGCTCTTCGCCGGCTTCTTCGCGTTGGCCCTCTCGGTCTCGGCACTCCCGGTCGTGGGACGGATCCTCCACGACCTCGGCCTGCTGCGTCGGAACTTCGGCCAGATCACGCTGGCGGCGGGCATGGCGATGGACGCGGTCGGCTGGCTGCTTCTGGCGGCGCTGACGGGGATCGCTCTCGACGGCTTCCGCGCTGACCTCCTCGCCCGATCGTTCGGCGGCCTGGTCGTGTTCCTCGTGATTGCGATCACCGCGGGCCGGTGGCTCCTCGACCGCGTGATGCGATACGTCCTCGACCGTGGCTCCAGCGTCACCGCGGCGCTGACCGTGGCCGTGCTAGCAGCCTTCATCGGCGGGATCGTGACGCAGGTGCTGCAGCTGGAGGCCATCCTCGGAGCCTTCCTCGTCGGAATCCTGCTGGCTTCAACTCGCCACCAACTCCCCGAAGTCCGTCGAACGCTCGAGGTCATGACCGCCGCGTTGTTCGCCCCGATCTTCTTCGCGTTCAGTGGGCTCCGCGTGGATCTCGGCCTCCTGTGGTCCGGACCAGCGCTCACATGGACGGTCATTCTCGTGGTGGCTGCGATCGCTGCGAAGATGGTCGGATCAGTCGCCGGGGCGGCCCTCGCCGACGTCCGAGGTCGAGAAGCAGTGGCTCTCGGGGCGGGCCTGTCGGCCTTGGGGGCGATGGGGATCGTGGTGGCGCTGGTCGCCCTGAACGTGGGTGTTGTGAGCGTCACCGGCTACACGGTGCTGGTCGTCGCGGCGATCGCAACGTCGATGGTGGCGCCGCAGTTGCTGCGCTGGGTCGTGCACGGATGGGAGGTTCCCCCAGAAGAAGCTGCCCGTCTCGACCGTGAGGCGGTCCGCTCGACGTCGGAGATTCTGGGGACTCGCCGCATTCTGCTCCCAACCCGCGGCGGCGACAACACCCGATATGCGGCCCAGGTTCTCGCCGGGGCGTTCGACGACCCCGATGTGACCGTTCTTGCCATTGACACTCCCGCCCGCCGTTCGATCTTCGGCCGCCGCCGCGCTGGATCCCACGCGGATCCCAGCAACGTTGATCTCGGCCTCGGCTCAGTCAGACACCGCGTGGTCCGAATGAAGTCGCGGGACCCCGCGGCCGCCATCGCTCGAGAGGCCTCCCTCGGCTACGACCTTCTGCTCGTGGGCGCCTCTGCCGACGATCGCGGTTCAGCCGGGTTGTTCTCGACAACGGTCGATCGGATTCTGTCGCTGGTCGACATCCCGACGGTTGTCATGCGCCTGCCGTCCGGGCCCGCCGTCTCCGAACATCCGAACCGGGTGCTCCTCCCGGTCGTTGCGAGTCGATCGTCACGGGCCGCCGAGGAAATGGCGTATGCCGTGATTCAGGAAAACGGCGGGACCGCCGTCGCCGTTCACATCCTCAACCGCCCCTCCGACCAGGGCATCCTGTTCGACGAGGTCACCGAGAGCGCTGCCTTCGACACGGCCGAGGCCGTGACGGCGAACGCCGTGGCGTTCGGTGAGCGTCTCGCCGTGACGGTGGAGGGTTCCGTCCGCGTCGCCTCCAACGCCGAAGCCGAGATCGTCGAACTGGCAAACGGGGGAGAGTTCGACCTTCTGGTCGTCGGCGCATCCAACCGACCCCTCACCGACCGCCCCTTCCTCGGTCACCGGGTCCACTACATCCTCGAACACACCGAGATTCCGGTTGCCATCGTGGCGCTCCCCAGTCGAGCCAGCGCCCCTGCTCCGAGAGAGGATGCTCGCGTGGATGCGAACGGAGCATCACCCGCGACCGACACGCCGGCAACACCCGACGCATCTAACATGCATTCGCGGTCGGGTGTCACGAGGGCGGAGTAGACCATTGACCACCGAGCATCGACGTACATGGACGTTCCTCACGAACCACGCCAGGGTGCTCATCCTCATCGCGGGCGCTCCCAACATCCGGCTTCGAGACATCGCTGCCCAAGTGGGTATCACCGAACGTGCCGCGCAGCGGATCGTTGGCGACTTGGAGACCGACGGGTACCTCTCGCATGAAAGGGAGGGGCGGCGCAACCATTACAGCCTCCATCCCGACGCACACCTGCGGCACCCGCTTGAGAACGAGATCGAGATCGGCCAGCTCGTCGAGTTCATCTCGAGCCGCGGAGTCTCTACCAAGTCTCCGAACTCGTCCTGAGTCGTCTACTCGGCGGAACTGAACGAGGCGCTCGCGATCTCTGACCCGGCGATATTGGTGTACGCCGACTCGACTCAGAAGCGACCGACGATGGCGGCGAGGATCATCACAGCCATAAAGGCAACGAAGATGATGAAGAGCGGGTGCCTCCAGAGCACGGTGCTGGATGACAGCTGGGATGTGATCACATTGTCGTCATCGTCGACGGCGACAAGCAGTCGTCGATTCTTCGGCGGGAGCTGAACCGAGCAGAACGGGCAGTCCGCTCCGGTCTCTCGATCTTCTCGTTGAATTGACTGTTGGCCGATGGGACAGGAGGCCTGTCCATGGGCAATGACCCTGGTCGCCACGCGGTGCGTCTCCCTTCATCGCCTTCAGCAGGCTAGTTGTGACAACGAAGGATGCTCCTCCGCCCTTTCAGGTGTGACCGTCCCAGGTAGCGGCTTGAGGGTTCCAACGCCGAGTACCTACGCTTGGCGGATGGGTTATCAGGCGATCGAGGAACCATGGGCGCGTCCGCCCGAGCTCACCGCCCCGGGGGTCGGTGGCACGTGGTCTGATGCGCCCGCTCTGGTCACCGACTTCGACCTCGGCGAGTTGTCGTGGCAGCGGCTGGACTCCGCGACGATTGATCTTGCGGGACTGGCTCGCGTCGAGATCGATCACTGTCACTTGAAGAACGTGACGTTCGCCAATGGGGACGGCACGGAGGTCGCCGTCGCCGAGTCGGTCATCGAGGGATCTGACCTCAGCCGGCTCGACATGGTCAGCATCGCCGAGTGCCGCATCAGCGGCGCCAAGCTGGTGGGGACCAGCTTCTCCGGGAAGGTGATCCGGGATACCGAACTCGACGGCTGTGTGCTCCGGCTTGCGAATCTCCGAATGGTGAGCCTGCAGCGGGTGGCGTTCGTCGGGTGCACAATCGAGGATGTCGATGCCTACGGCGCCGACCTCGAGGATGTCTCGTTCAACGACTCGACGATGTCCGCGTTCAGCATCGATCAGGCCGCGGCGACACGCGTCGATCTGCGTGGATGCACGACGTTGGGACTCACCGCTATTGCACGCCTTGATGGCTTCCTCGTCTCCGACGATCAGCTGTTCGCTCTCGCGCCGCAGCTTGCGGCAGCGGCGGGACTGACAATCGAAGCGGGGACGTGACCGGCGATCCGTGATACTCGCTCGATGATCCGGCCGTACGCCGAGGCCGACCTCGACGACCTGCTCGATGCTTGGTATCCCGCATCTCGGGAAGCGCACCCGTTCCTGGGCGAGGACTTCCTCGATACGGAGCGCACCCAGATCTCCGATCAGTTCCTGCCCGCGTCAGAGACGTGGGTGTTCGAGATCGATGCGCGTGTCGTGGGTCTTGTCTCGCTCCTCGCCAATGAGGTCGACGGGGTCTTCATCGCATCGGCGCATCAGAACGAGGGGATAGGCCGCGCGCTCGTGGACCATGTCGCAGCGACCCGCCCCTATCTCGAACTCGAGGTGTTCGAAGCCAACACCATCGGGCGGCGCTTCTATCACGCCTACGGCTTCCGTGCGGCTTCGGGAGGCTTCGACGAGGCCACCGGGCATCCTGCGATTCAGCTCCGGTTCGACTGCATCCCAGCCTGACGCCCCCGAGATCCGGCCGCTGCGATCTCAGGGTTCTCAGGGTGGAGCTAGGGGGATACCCGATACCGCACGACGTGGCCCGGCTACATGATGGTGTCATCAAACATATCTCGAAAGGAGATGACATCTGATGACAACCACGCAACCAACAACCACGCAACCAACAACCGTCGCTCCCGCGTCGACAATCAGCGGTGACGCAAAGGGATGGGCGGCGCTTGCCCACCTGTCGGCGTTCGTGATGTTCCTTGGCATTCCGTCCCTCGTCGGGCCGTTCGTAGCCTGGATCTGGAAGCGAGACCTTCCCTATGTCGACGAGCAGGGCAAGGAGGCGTTGAACTTCAACATCTCGTTCCTGATCTACGGCATCGTCTCTGCAATCCTGATCCTCGCCCTGGTCGGACTGGTGCTCCTCCCGGCCGTCTTCGTCACCTGGTTCGTACTCGTGATCGTGGCGGCCGTGAAGGCCTCAGCGGGCGAGGACTACCGGTACCCGTTGACGATTCGCTTCATCCGCTGATCGCAACACCCCGGTCGGCATGTCACGCAACCCCCGAGAGCATCGCTCCCGGGGGTTGCGCCGTATCAGGCCACGGCGCACACGGAGGTGCGTGCACGGCCGATGATGAAGTTGACGAGAGTGGCGAGAGGGTCGAACCCGATGACCGTCGGGGCGTCCGCAACGAAGGGTGACAGAGCGTTGATGTCGCAGAGACTGGCCTCGCCGGTCTTCTTGTCGATCAGGAGCGCTGGCAACACATCGCACCAGGCTCCGAGCGGACCGCCCGAGAGCTGATGCGAGCGCGACACCACAGTTCTGCGACCAACACCGTCTCAACCATTTCGATGCAACCCGACCTCGGAGCGATCGATGTCCCAGCGGAAGAATCGGGAGGAGGGGGTGGGGGCAATCGGTGGGGATCACGGATCCGACGAGAGCACAGAATTGAGAAACCTAGTTATCAAACGGGACAGTATGGTAATGTATTGACCATGATGAAGACAGAGACCTCAGTGCAGCCGCGGCGAGGACGCCCGCGCGACCCGGCCGTCGACCGAGCAATCCTCGAATCGGCCCGCGAGGTCCTGGCGCGACGAGGCTATACGGGCACGTCAATGGACGAGATCGCCCGGACGGCCGGCGTCGGCAAAGACACGCTCTACCGCAGGTGGAAGTCGAAGGAGTTGCTCGTGCAGCACCTTCTCACCGTGCTGGCCGCCGAGAACGACCCGGTGACGGCAGATGACGATCCGAGGTACGCGCTCTTCGTGTTCCTTCAGGATGTTGTGCGTCTGAACACACGCTCCGACTTCGGTGCGATCCTGGCTGGAATCGTCGGCGAGTCGGCGCGCAATCCGGGACTGGCCGCTGCGTTCCACCAGTTCTGGGCTGAGCGTCGCCGCATCGCGGGCGACCTCGTACGTCGGATCGTCAATCCGCAGACCTCGAACCAAGAGATCGAACGGATCCTGGATCACGTCCTCGGTCCCATCTACTACCGCCTCCTCCTCTCCGGCGACCCCATCGACGACGAGTACCTCTGGGACCTCGTCATCGCGCTGCCGTGGTCCTCCGACGAACTAACCAATCAAGACGAAATCACACGAAGAGAGACGAAATGAAGACACAAGAACACATCGTTGCCGTGGTCGAACCGGCCCGTGACGGCGAAGCAGCTCTCGACGTTGCTCAGAAGGTCGTCAGCAGTGGAGGGCAGGCCACCGTTGTGGTCCTCGTCTCCCGCAAGACCATGAGTGACGTGCGCGACTTCGCCGAGGCTGAGAGCCTCACCGTTCCGGACGCGATTGAGATCTACTTCGATCGCCTCGCCGAGACGTACAAGTCAATGATCGGTAGTTCCAACACGTCGGCCATCGTCACCGAGAACGCGTCCGCTGGCCGATCCGTATTCGAACTGGCCTCGCGTATCCAACCAACTTCCATCGTCATGCCTCAACGGGTGGCGAATCAGCGGGGCTGGCGGTCATCGGTTGCCCGGTCTGCAGTCCCGGTGCTGATTACACCACCTATCGCCGAAGCAGCCTGAAACCTACGGAACCGGGGTCGACGGGCCCGAAGCCACCCCCTCGGCGCGGATTCCTCGCGTAGGGTGAGATGACCGGGACTCGAGGGGTGGGCAACATGGGTTGGAAGAACATCGTTCTGTGGGTGCTGCAGTGGGTCTTTGGCGTCTACTTCATAGTGATCGGCGTCATGCACTTCAGTGTCCCCGATGGGCTACCCGCAATGATGGACTGGATGTACCAACTCGACGACACCATGCACGTCGTGGCTGGGATCGCAGAAATCCTCGGCGGTGTTGGCCTGATCCTGCCGAGCGTGACGCGCATCCAGCCACAACTGACGGTGTATGCCGCGGCCGGACTCGTACTGGTGATGGTCGGAGCCGTTGTGTTCCACGCGAACCGTGGGGAAGGCGCCTCGATCGCTACCAACGTAATTGTGGGGGCCCTGATGGCGTTCGTTGCATACGGACGTTGGAAGCTGGCCCCGATCCAGCCGCGCGACCGGGGCTGACGCAGCACGCCGGTCAAGACCCGCACACAACGGACACATTGATCGTTCGGCGGAGAAAGCCTGCTACCTAGCTGCCGAGGGCGGAGAACACCTCGTAGACCATGAACGCCGGCCAGAACAGGCCCTGGATGAACGACAACACGTACTCCCAGAACGTGTCCGCCTGTTGCCAGTAGTAGACGAAGGCGCCGAAGATGCCGAGGCCATAGATTGCGCCTCCGCCGGCAGCGCCCGCACTGTTCGAACTCATGGCTGCCCCTTCTCGCTGATGTACTGAGCGTACACCACGCCCACCCCGGCGAGGCTCCGCCGGCGCCGCGTCACTCGCCGGTCTGCCCGTCAATGGCCTGACGGATCACATCTGCGTGCCCGAGATGGCGGGCATACTCCTCGATCAGGTGAACCAGGATCCATCGGACGCTATAGAACGCCCGGTCGCACTGCTCCACGTCGTCGAGGTCGGCGGTCCTGAACACGAGGTCCGCGGCATTGGTCTCCCGTGTGAACGTCTCGATGGCATCGGCCAACGTGGCGCCGGCCGGGGCGTGGAAGTCACCGTCGACGTCTCCGTCCGGGTGTGCATCCTTGGCGTAGATCGGTCCAACGTCGAGGCCGAGG
>Ga0316197_10000912_pt1 | contig 20995 bp, 19 predicted proteins | sample OudBiesiAoxic_MG_FD_204939 | JGI IMG/M metagenome (GOLD analysis project Ga0316197, IMG submission 204939) | Coastal sediment microbial communities from Oude Bieten Haven, Netherlands - site A oxic | ecosystem: Environmental > Aquatic > Marine > Coastal > Sediment | place: Netherlands... | reverse complement strand
GCTCGTTTTTGTCGCGTTGACGATCATCTACACGGTTCTTTTCGGGACCTTCGTGATTCCGGGGTAGCACGATGAAGAAATACCAGAGAGTCCTGTTGACCGGAGTCGTGGTCCTGATCGCCGTGGCCGCCATGCTCTTCAAGTACTGGGACTATGTGGCAAATCCGTGGACCCGGGACGGTCAGGTGCAGGCAAACGTGATCCAGATCGTGTCCCGGGTTTCGGGACCAATCGTGGACCTCCCGATCAAGGACAACCAGTTTGTCCGTGCGGGCGACGTGCTGTTCGAGATCGATCCGCGCACCTACGATGCCAGCCTGGAGCAGGCGCGGGCGCAACTGGCCGGAACCGGCAACAACTACGATGCGCAGATCGAGCAAATCGAGTCGGCCAAGGCTGCGGTGGAGATCTCGCGCCATTCGATCACACAGGCGGAAGCATCGATCACGGAGATCGATTCCCAGATCGAGAGGAACGAGGCCGAACTCGAACGTCAAAAAGACCTGCTTCCGCAAAAGGCGACCTCGCAGAGATCGGTCCAGCGAGCGAAGGCCAATTACGAGGTCTCGATCGAACAGAGGAAGGCGGCCGTGGCAAGCCTGGAACAGGCCCGGGCCTCGCTCGGACAGTCGCAAGCCAACCTGGCCCAGGCCAGGGCCAGTCTCGGCGAACTCGGAGACGCCAATCCCCAGATTCGCGCGGCGGTGGCCGCGGTCCGACAGGCGGACCTCAATCTGGAGTTCACCCGCGTCACCGCTCCGGTGGACGGTTACGTCACCAACCTCAAGCTCCGCCTGGGAAGCCAGGCCGTCGCCAATCAGCCTGCGTTAGCCCTGGTGGACGTCCACAGCTACTGGATTCAAGGGTTCTTCAAGGAGAACTACATCGCGAACATCCGTCCCGGAGATCGCTCCGTCGTGACCCTGATGACCTATTCCGACACGCCTCTCGAAGGTCGCGTCGACAGTCTTGGCTGGGGTATCGCCAAGTCGGACGGCAGCACCGGATACGAGTTGCTGCCCAACGTCAGTGCGACATTCGAATGGATCCGCCTCGCACAGCGCGTACCGGTGCGGGTCCACCTCGACGCGGTTCCCGAGGGGATCGACCTGCGAGTGGGTATGACCGCCTCGGTGCTGGTGATGACCGGCACCGCCGGCCAGGGGACGAAGGAGCCGGCGACCGCAGCCCCCGGGGCCCTGCAATGAACACAGCAACCAGCGTTCGCGTGCTGGTCCTGACCACGGGTCTTTTTCTGCTGACCACCGGTTGCACCGTCGTCGGCCCCGAGTACAAGAAGCCGACGGCAGATGTCGCCGACGCCTGGCAAGAGATCGAAACGCCGACACTCGACAGTGCCCCACCCGTCGATCCGGAGTGGTGGAAATCGGCGTTCGAGGACCCTGTCCTTGACCGACTCGTCGAGACAGCGATGGAGCAGAATCTCTCGCTCCGTTCCGCGGCGTTACGTGTGCTGCAGTCGCGGCAACAACTCGCCATCGCGATGGGCAACCGATACCCTCAGCAACAAGACTTGTCCGGTGAAGCCCAGACCAACATCACGAACGACGGTAGCGCCGCGCTGTACAACCTCGGTTTCAGCATGAGCTGGGAGGTCGATTTCTGGGGCCGCTTCAAGCTGGCCGTGCGCTCGGCGGCGGCGCAGTTCGACGCCCGAGTTGCCGACTACGACGGCGTGATAATCTCGTTGATCGCGGAAGTGGCACAGAACTACTTGACGATCCGGACTCTCCAGGAGCGGCTCGGGTTCGCGGAATACAACGTGAAGTTGCAGGAGGAGAGTCTGCGCATCACGACCGCGAAGTTCGACGCGGGAGCGGTCAGTTCGCTGGACAAGGAACAGGCGGAGAGCCTGCTGTACAACACCCGGGCCGCAGTCTCCTCGCTGGAGCAGGCGGTCCAGCAGACCAAGAACTCCCTGGCGATTCTCCTGGGACGTCCTCCCCAGGACCTGAGCGATCTGCTCGGCGATGATCGTGCGATCCCTGACGTGCCGCCGTCAATTGCGGTCGGCATGCCACAGGAACTGATTCGACGGCGGCCGGACATTCGTTCCGCCGAGCGGCGACTTGCGGCGCAGGGTGCCGAGATCGGTATTGCCGTGTCGGAACTGTACCCGCACTTTTCGATCGGAGGGACGATCGGGACGAGTGCGCAGGACAGCCTCGCGGATCTCGTCGACGGCAACGCATTCGGCCTGAACCTGTTCGGGATGTTCCGGTGGAACATCTTCAACTACGGTCGGCTGAAGAGCAACATCCGGCTGCAGGACGCGGTGTTCCAGCAGTTGCTGGTGGACTATCGGAACACCGTGCTGCAGGCCCAGGGCGAAGTCGAGAACGCGATCGTCGCCTACCTCAAGTCGCAGGAACAACTCGCGGCGTACCAATCGGCCACGGACGCAGCGCAGCGCGCGGTCAACGTGTCGTCGGTGCAATATGACGACGGGCTGGTGACCTACAACACGGTCATCACCACGCTGAACGCCCTGCGGCAGCAACAGGACCTGCTTGCCTCGACACAGGGAACCGTCGTGACCAACCTGGTCAGGGTCTACAAGTCCCTGGGCGGCGGCTGGGAGGTCCGGGGGGACCAGGCGCCCGATGCACTGCTTCCCGAATCGACCAAGGACGAGATGCGCGACCGGACCAAGGCCTGGAAGAACAAGGTGCCGTAGATGAACGTGATGGCGACCACAGGATGAGCAACAGCGTGAAGCTCAAGGAAGCCATCAAGACGGGCCTCGCCTTTGCCCTGGTCTTCGCCATCGCCATGCGGGCCGGTTGGATGAACCCGTACTGGGCCGGGTGGGCCGTGGCCGTGATCGCGCTGCCCACGGCAGGTGAATCGATCTGGAAGGGCGCGCTTCGCGTGGTGGGAACGATTCCCGGATGCCTCGCTGCCCTGACCATCCAGGCCCTGGCGCCGCAACAACGCTGGACCTTCATCCTGCTCACATGTGGCTGGGTGTTCTTCACCGTCTACTTGATGGTGAGCCGGAAGAAGTACTCCTACGTGTGGACGATGTCGTGCTACGTCTGTCTGATCATCCTCCTGTCCGATGTGGACTCGTCGGCCAACATGTTCCAGAGCGCCGTGTTTCGCACCGTGGAAACGGTGATGGGGGTCGTGGTCTATACCCTGATCGCGGTGTTCTTGTGGCCGCAGACGAATCTGGGAGCGATCAAGAAGTCGAGTGTTGAACTGGCGACGACCCTGCAGAACATCTACCGCGCCAGTCGGGACACGCTGCTCGGCCAGCGGGCGCCCGAGGCGGACTTTTCGGGACAGCAAGCCAAGGTGGTCCAGCAACTGACCCGGTTCACGCAGGTGCTCCAGGCCGAAGGCTCGGAGAGCTACGAGGTCCATGAGGTCCGCCATCTCTGGGAGCGATTTCACGGGTTGTCCGCCGCCTACCTGGAGACGACCGATCGCCTGGAATCCGGTTTCGCCGACCTGGTTCGGATCGACCTGCGCGCGGTCTTCCCAGAATTGCCGGCCTTTTTTGCCGAACTCGATTCTCGCTTCGCCGGGATCCATCAGGTGCTCACCGGTGGGGCACCGGACCGTCGGTCGCAGACGATCCACCTGGAAGTCGACCCGGAAGCCTTTCAGCGCCTGACCTATTTCGAACGAGCCGCGGTTGCGGTGGCCAGGAAGGAGATGGAACGCCTCGAGGAGCTGACGGCGGCGATGCTCGAATGCACTCTCGAGTTGGGGGGCCAGACCGCGACAAGCACCAGCGACGCAAAGTCGATACCCGCTCCCGGCTTGCGGGATCGAATGACCAGGCTTCCCGTGCCGGACTGGGATCACCTTCGCAGCGCCGCCTTCGTGACGGCGACCACGGGTGTCGGTTTTCTGATCTGGGTTTTCTTCAATCCGCCGGGGCATGCCCTCTGGTTCCAGATGTCGGGCACGATCGCCCTGCTGGTCGCGCTGAGTCCGCAACTCAGAGCCAGCAAGCTGATCATGCCGGTGGCGGTGACCTCCGCGGTTTGCCTGGCGATCTATGTTTTTGTCATGCCGCATCTATCCACCTTCCTGGGACTCGGGTCGCTGCTGTTCATCACCATATTCCTCTCCAGCTACTTCGTCTCCGGCGCCGCGCGGTTCTTCTGCAACATGGCGATCCTGAACATGCTGCCGATCCAGAATCACCAGCTATACAGTTTCGCGGCGATGGCCAACGCCTACATCTTCTTCGTGATGGTATTCTCCTTCCTGTTCGTGATGTCCTATCTGTTGAATTCTCCGCGACCCGAGAAAGCCGTTCTGCAATTGCTGGATCGCTTCTTCCGCAGCGCCGAGTTCCTGATGTCGCGGCGGGCTTCGGAATCCGGGCGCGTGTCAAGCCTGGGTCGGTGGAAAATCGCATTCCACGAGCGCCAGTTGCATTCGTTTCCGGCCAAGCTCGCAGCCTGGGGCAAGTCGATTGACCGCAAGCTGCTGCCCAACGACTCACCCGACCCGATTCAGCCCTTGGTGACCAGTGCCCAGACCCTGGTCTATCGCCTCGATCAGTTTCTGGAGGCCCGCGCGGTCCCCCAGGCAGAGTCCCTCGCTCGCGATCTGCGCGACGACATCAAGACCTGGCAGGCCGGCATCGAAACCACGTTCGGAAGGTGGGCGCGGAGCCCCGAGGCGGAGCCGGTCGCAGCCCTGGAGCGACGGCTGGAGGCAGCCTTGACCCGACTCGAGGAACGAATCGAGGACGTCGTCAACCAGTCCGGGGATACCGTGAACAAAGAAGAGGGCGAGAATTTCTTCCGATTGCTCGGTGGATACCGTGGCGTTTCGGAGGCAGCCCTGGCCTATGCCGGAGCCGCACAGCAAATCGATTGGGCCCAGTGGCGCGAGGAGCGTTTCTCGTGAGCCTCGCCACCAAGGTACTCCTGGGCCTTGTCCTGGGGCTCGTTGCCGGACTGTTCTTCGGCGAGTCCATCGCGTTCGTGGGCGGTGTCGGGACGGCCTTCATCCTGCTCCTGCAGATGACCGTGGTGCCCTACATCGCCGTCTCGCTGATCGCGGGACTGGGTAGTCTGACGGCGTCGGAGGCGCTGAGCCTGGCCAGACGGGCCGGGGCGGTCTTGCTGGTCTTCTGGGGCCTGTCGATCACAGCGGTGATGCTGATTCCGCTTTCGTTTCCCGACTGGACGACGGCCTCGTTCTTCAGCACGAGTCTCGTCGAAGGCCAGGCCGACTTCGACCTGCTGGCGTTGTTCATTCCGGCCAACCCGTTCCATTCGCTGGCCGAGGCCATCGTCCCCTCGGTGGTGGTGTTCAGCATCGCGCTGGGACTGGCGTTGATGGGCGTCCCGGGCAAGTCGAGCGTCCTGAAGCCGCTGGCCGTAGTAACGGACGCCATCGGCCGGATCACCAGTTTCGTCGTGCGGCTGGCGCCCTACGGCGTCTTCGCGATCGTGGCTCACGCCGCCGGCACGATGGACCCGGCGGACGTCAAGGGCCTCGAGGTCTACGTGGTGATCTACTCCATGATGGCGTTGGTCCTGGCCTTTTGGGCCATCCCGGGGCTCGTCGTACTGGTGACTCCGTTTCGATACAAGGACGTCGTCTGGTACACCCGGGATGCGCTGGTGACGGCGTTCGCCACCGGCAACCTGTTCGTCGTGCTCGCGGTACTTGCCGACAAGAGCAAAAAACTGCTCGAGTCCAAGGGAGGCGAGACGGCCAAATCCGCCACGCTCGTGGACGTCGTGGTTCCCACGGCGTTCACCTTTCCCAGCGCCGGCAAGATGTTGAGCCTCAGCTTCGTCCTGTTCGCGGGTTGGTTGTCCGGCTTCGAGGTATCCGTCACGCAGTATCCGGTCTTCGTCGTGACGGGCGTGGCATCCTTCTTCGGTGCGACCGTCCTGGCCATTCCTTTTCTCCTGAACATGTTCCAGATTCCGGCTGACACGTTCCAGTTGTTCCTGATCGCGGACAACGTTGTCGGGAACCGATTCGGCGCGTTGGTGGCGGCGGTGCACATTCTCGGGCTCGCCCTGATTCCCGCCTGTGCTACGGCCGGGGTGACCCGCATCCGTCCCTGGCGGCTCGTCGCCTTCGGCGCGGCGACGGTCGTGGTTGTTCTCGCCACCGTCGGTGGTGTTCGACTCGCCTTCGAGACCGTCGGCCAGGAGTACGCCGGGTACCAGCAGTTCATCGAGACGAGCCCAATGTTCGAAACGGTGGAGACACGGGTACTGGACAGGCCAGCGGAGACTCTCCCGAGTGTGGACCGGACCGTGCCGACCCTCGACCGCATCCAACAAAGGGGCTTTCTGCGCCTGGGTTATCAGAAGGACCGCCTTCCGTACGCCTTCAGGAACCAGGATGGACAATTCGTCGGGCTCGACATCGACATGGCCAATCTGCTAGCGCGGGAACTCGGCGTGACCCTCGAACTGGTACCGGCCGATCTCGACGATATCCCTCGCCTGCTGGACGCCGGCTATCTCGACACCGTGCTCGGCGGCCTGGCGGTGACGACCGATCGCCTCAAGGTCGTCTCGTTTGCCGCTTCCCATGTGGAAGAGACCATGGCCTTCGTCGTGCGCGATCACCGCCGTCACGAATTCAGCTCGCGAACCGCCGTTCAAGCTCTCTCCCCCCTCCGGGTGGCGGTGCCGGATGTTGCTTATTACGTCGAGAAGGCGCAGTCGTATCTGCCAAAGGCCGAGGTGGTTCCGATTCGGTCGGTCCGGGAGTTCTTCCGTGACGATAGCGACCAGTTCGACGCACTGGTCTTCACGGCGGAGGCCGGCTCTGCGTGGAGTCTCGTCTACCCCCAGTTTGGTGTGGCCATCCCGCACCCGGACGTCATGGCCGTGCCGCTCGCGTACCCCGTCGCGCGAGACGACCCGGAAATGGTGGAGTTCCTGAGCACGTGGGTCGAACTCAAGAAGAAGGACGGGACCCTCGACCGGCTGTACGAGTACTGGATCCTGGGCGGGGCGACCAAGAGACGCGAGCCCCGCTGGTCGGTGATCCGAGACGTCCTGGGCTGGGTGGACTAGCGCCACGCGAGCGCCGCGACGCGGAAACAAATGAACTGAGGGAGTGACACAAAGATGCCGTTGTGGTTGCAGGCTGGTTTGTGGGGTTTGTTGTCCGGTGGTGCCCTCGTGCTCGGCGCTGGAGTCGGCTATGCGGTACGCCTGTCCGCCAGGACGATCGCCGCCGTGATGGCCTTCGGGGCAGGAGTGTTGATCTCCGCCCTGTGCTTCGAGTTGATGCTGGAGGCCTTCGAGCAGGGCGGCGCGCGCGCGACCGCACTCGGATTCACGGCCGGAGCGGTCGTTTACAGCGTCGCCAATTGGGTCGTCAACAGGTGGGGCGCCAAACATCGCAAGCGCTCGGGAGAGCAGCACCCCTCGGAGGACGAAGCGGCCGGAAGCGGTGCGGCGATCGCGGTGGGTGCGCTCATTGATGGAATCCCGGAATCGATCGCGATCGGATTGTCGATGCTTGCCGGTGGAGCGGTGAGCGTCGCCACGGTCGTTGCCATCTTCATCTCGAACGTTCCCGAGGGGCTTTCGAGTGCGGCGGGAATGAAGAAATCGGGACGGACACGCGGCTACGTCTTCGGACTGTGGAGTACGATCGCGATCCTCTCGGGTCTGGCCTCTCTGGCCGGGTACACGGTATTCAGCAACGTGTCCCCGGAGGGACAGGCTGCCACGACCGCCCTGGCCGCGGGCGGAATGCTGGCGATGCTGATGGACACCATGATCCCGGAGGCGTTCGAGGGCACTCACGACTACTCCGGACTCATCGCCGCCGCCGGGTTTCTCTGCTCCTTCGGTCTGTCGTTTTTGGCGGGCTGACCTGACACGCCGTCAGCCCTGACCGTCCCCGCCCTTCGTGGATGTCCCCTGCGCATAAACGCGCTGCACGACGGCAAGAACCACCGCCGTGGTCCATCCAAACATGATGATACCGGTCGCCGCCTCGATCGAGGCGAGAAGTCGCCACTGCGGGTCGAGTACCACGTCGCCGTAGCCCAGTGTGGTGAAGGTGACCGTCGAGAAATAGAGCGCGGGCTCCGCACCCGCGATGGCGCCCAGCATCACGAAGAGCCCGGCCCAGAGGCCGACCTCGACGAGCGACGCCATGAACATCCACAGCACCGCCGCTCCCATCGTGTAGAAACGAGAAAGCTGCGAAGCCAAAGCATGGTGTTGCATGAAGAGGCGGACTCTCTTCAGCGTCACCACCGTGAAACCGGCGTGAAGCGCCGTCGTGACCACCATCATCAACAGGCCGATCGCGATGTTCTTCAGCATGATTCCTCTACTACCCGGTGCGTGCTCACAACACTGGTTGACGGCACCACACTTTACCAGCAAAACTCGGTAGAACAGGTCTCGTCGTACAGGCGGAGCAGGATGGACTCTGCGATATCGACGTCAAGAAAGGGAATCTGAATCCGGTGGCCGATCTTGCCAGCCCCCGCGGTGTCGACGGCCACCGACGCCATGTTTCTCCGACGGTCGAACGGTGATTGCCGCATCGAAACGGTCTGCATGTTGACGAAGCGGACCGCGCTGATCTGACGGCCGAGCCAGCCGCTGCGGAAGAAGATCGCCCGGTCGGTCAGCGCGTAACCGGCGCGCCGGACCCAGGCGCGGGCGATCAACCATGTCGCCGTCAAAGCGACCGGCGGCAGCCACAACCCGTGCCAACCACTCACAGGAATCGGAGCGAACGTCAGCAACAACGTGAGGCCGATCGTGATCGGAGTGACGACGATCGCCACCCGCGTGACGATCCTCTTCACCGCCCGCGCCTCGATCGGCTTCCACTCGACGGCAGCGAGGTCGATATCGGGGAGCACCTCACGCAACAACTCTCCGACCCGTCCGGCTTCGATGATCGGCGTCAACCACTGGCGCGTGGTGGCCACCCCGGACGCGGCCAACTGACCGCTCAGGTCGGAGCCGGCCTCCGAGGTACCGGCCGTCTCGAGGTCGATCGACGCGCGGCCGAAGCAGCGATGCAGGAATGTGGCACTGACGGTCACCAGTTGAACCCGGTGTATCGGAATCAGCGAGGAGACGTGAGTCAACAGGCCGTATTCCGCTCGCAGGTCCTCGCCCTTCCGTCGCAGCGTGAAGCCGTGGTACCTCACCACGTACCAGGCGATCGAGAACAGCCTCAGCAGCACGAGGAAAACCAGGATCAATACGACGCTCAGCAACACCCCGAAGGCCAGCGTCCCCGATTCGGTGAGCCAGCCCACCCAGGCGGGTGCCTTGGCGCGGGCGCCCTCGTAGAATGCCAACCAGTCCTGGTCCTGGATCCAATCCTCGTCCCACCACTGGAACTGAGAGAAGGCGCCCAGCACGGCGGCGATCACGATGAACCCACGGTTGCTGATCAATCCCAGGCGCACGAGTTCGGCGTCCGGGACCTGCAGCAACGGCGTGTCCGGCGGAGCGGTCGTGGGCGAGTCCGAATCCGCGCTCTTCTTCACTTCACCCAGCGTGTAGCGCCTCAGTTCTTCCGCCGCCTCCATCGACAGCACCCGTAGCAACGCCTCGGGCTTGCCGCCGGCTGCAGTCTCGATACGTGCCGAGGTGACGCCCAGCAGGCGGTGGATCGGATTGCGTACGAGGGCAACGTTGTGAATCCTGTCGTAGGGGATGTGCCGCACGTTTCTCGTCAGCAGTCCGTCACGCACCACCAACTCGCTGTCGGTGAAGCGGTAGTTGTAGACGCGTTGCTTCACGAACGCGTAGACGAAAGCCGGCACGAGGAAGAGCAACGACAACAGATCCAGACGTGCGAGCAAGACTCCACCGGAGGCGAGAACGGCTCCAACCGCCGGGAGAATCAGCGCTCTGACCGAGCCCGCGCCGATGAACAGCCACGACCAGCGGTTCAGCCGGTGGGGCTCAGTCTGCATCGATATCGCGGTCGGGTTGGAGGTGATCGCACAGGCGTGTGGCGGTCGCGTGTTCGAGGCCCGCAAGCGAGATCGACGCGCCCTCGGTGCCGGCGGTGTGGACCGTGAGCGTCGCCAACTCGAAAGAACGTTGCACAGGCCCCTGGGAAACGTCCGTGTGCTGCACCCGCGAGGTCGGAATCAAAATCACCTTGCGCCAGAAGACGCCGCGACGGATGCGTAGGCCACTCTCGTCGACCCGGTAGCGCAGGTGGCGGTGGTGCGCTCCGGTCCACATGACGGTGAACCACAGCGAGAAGCCCAGGATCGACAACAAGCCACCGAGGAGGGGCAGGTAGACGATGTTCGGAATGCCTCCGAGAGCCCAACCGATCGTGATGGAGACCAGCGGGAGCATCGCGATGAGGAGGATCGTCGGGATGCCGATGATACGGGCCACCTTCACCGAGCGTGGGTCGACGGCGTGCTCCTCGCCATCGACGATCGAGGGTGGCGCCGGGAGAGGATCCGGGTCGGGATTGCTGACCGGTTCGGGCTCGTCCACTGCATTCCTCCGAGACGCTCCACCGCGAAGCATCCGACGATGATACCCGAATCGAACAAAGCAGGAATTTCGCCGGGCTTGACCCCTCCCCGAAAGGACGGATATCGTTACCGGAGTTCGTGTTCTCCAAAGGGAAACCGTGATGGACGTTCGGGGCGAAGCAGGACAGCAGGGCGTCGATCTCCGGGAGGAGTTCGACGCACCGGCATTCGAGAACCTGCTGCTCGACCTGTCCATCGAGTTCATCAACCTGCCGTCGGACCAGATCGACCGCCAGGTCGAGGAGGCTCAGCGTCGAGTTTGCGATTTCATCGACGTGGATCTCTCCGCCCTCTGGCAGTGGAATGCCGACGATCCGGGGACGCTCACCATGACGCACCTCTACCGTCCGCTGGGAGGCCCGCCCGTCCCGGAGAACATGGACGCGAGAGAGTTCTTTCCGTGGTCCCTGGGGCTCGTGGCCGAGGGCAAGACGATGGTCGTCTCTTCGCTTGACGACGTGCCGCCCGAAGCGGCCAGGGACCGGGAGATGTGGATTCAGTTCGGGGTCATTTCCTCGTTGTGCTTCCCGTTGTCGGTCGGGGGGGACCCTCCCCTCGGCGCTCTGTCCTTCAATACGCAGAGGGCTCAGCGGACGTGGTCGGACGCGCTGGTTTTGCGGCTGAGCATGGTCGCGCAGGTATTTGCCAACGCCTTGGCGCGCAAGCGCTCGGACGACGCGCTGCGCGAGAGCCAGGAGAAACTGAGCCTGGCGATCGAATCGGCGGGCGCTGGCATATGGATCCTGGATCTGGCGAGTGGGCGCTACTGGGTCACTCCCAGGGCGCTGGAATTGATGGGTCTACCGGAAGTCGAGGAAATGACTCTCGACCGGTTCCTGAGCATGGTCCACGCCGACGACCTGAACGCAGTCCGCCAGACAATTCGGGACGTCGTGAATTCGGGCGAGGAGGGTCAGGTCGAGTATCGAGTAGTCCGCCCCGACGGCACCTTGCGTTGGCTCGCATCGCGCGGTCGCGCCCGCCTCGATGATCCGAACCGCCCTGACCGCCTGATGGGGGTTTCGATGGACATCACGGAGCGCAAACACCTGGAGGACGTCTCTCGGAGCCTGACCGGGCGAATCATCGCGGCTCACGAAGAAGAACGGGCGCGGCTGGCGCGCGAGCTTCACGACGACATCACTCAGCGCGTGGCCTGCATGTCCGTCGAGGTGGCACACCTCCAGTCGCAGACCGTCACACCAGCCATGGAGAAATCGCTGCGCAGTCTCCGGAAGGATCTGATGCGTATGGGGGAAGACGTCCATTCGCTTTCCTATCGCCTTCACCCTTCAATCCTGGCTGAACTGGGCCTGGTAGAAGCGATCAAGGCCGAATGCGAGCGATTTGTGCGGCAGCAGGGAACGTCCGTCGAGCTTGGGCTGGATTCGGCACCGGATTCCACGCCGAGCGATGCGAGTCTTTGTCTGTTTCGAGTCGCACAAGAGGCCCTGCGGAACGTCGGCCGCCACGCCGGCGCCAGCAGCGTCGAACTTACGATCCGGGAGTGGAACGGCGGTATTCAGCTAATGGTCCGCGACGACGGCAAGGGGTTCGACCCCACGGTTCCCCCCACGGCTCCCGCGCTGGGCCTGTCGGGGATGCGCGAGAGGGTTCGCCACCTCGGTGGCCGACTCGACGTCGAGAGCACTCCCCTGCGGGGCACCACCATCCTGGCCTGGTTGCCGCTCGCGAGTGGGTCGTCATGACCTCCGCCACTCGTCCGCGAGTGTTGCTGGCCGACGATCACCGCATGTTCGCCGAGGGCATCAAGCGGATTCTCGCTCCCGAGTTCGACCTGCTGGAGGTGGTCGAAGACGGCCAAGCGCTGCTGGAAGCCGCGGAGCGGCTCAAACCCGACGTCGTCGTGGCGGACATCACCATGCCGCGCCTCAACGGGATCGATGCGACCACGCGTTTGAGGCAGATGAACGACCGGGTCCGTGTCGTCTTGCTCACGATGCACCCGGACACCGCGTTCGTCCGCCGCGCGTTCGACGCTGGGGCTTCGGGGTATGTGCTCAAGCACTCGGCGCCGGACGAGTTGATCGCCGCGATCAACGCGGCCCTGAAGGGCAAAACCTTTGTGACGCCGACCCTGGCCGGCGAGTTGATGCACGACGCGACGGGCACCCCCGGCGGGCCCAGTGACCCGCTGGCGACGTTGACGACACGCCAACGAGAGATCTTGCAGCGCGTCGCCGAGGGTCGCTCGGCAAAGGAAATCGCCTCGGACCTGCAACTCTCGACCCGCACGGTGGAATTCCACAAGTACCGCATCATGGAAACGCTGAACCTGCACTCGACCGCCGAGCTGGTCCACTTTGCTATCAAGCACGGGATCGTTCAGATCTGAAGCTACTCACACGGTCGCTAGAACGTGTACCCAACCGAGGTGACCAGCGTGATGTCGTTGCGGGCCGCACCCTCACCAGGCGGCTGCGAGTCGTAGCTGTTGTTGATCTGGCAGCTGAACTTGAAGTCACCGACGATCTTCCAGCCAACGTTGAAATTGAAAACGGTACGAAACCGGTGCGTGTCGTCGAGTGTCGTGAAGGTCATCAGGCTCAGTTGAACGCTGGGCGAATGCGACCCACGTTTGAAGCGTCGAAACGCGACGCCGGCCAGTGCCTCGGCGCTCTCGTCTACTGTCGATTCGCCCGTCACATCCTCGCGGTTGTAGACGACACCGAGATTCAGGGCCAGCAACTGCCCCGAGTTTTCGATGATGAAGTTCATGGCGCCAGCGCCGAGGAGCAACCGGACATCGTACCCCTGGTCCGGGTTCGACTGAAGTTGCCCCAACTCGAAGGGGCCCCAACGCTTCTTGGTGATCTGGGTGATCATGAACTTCAGGTAATGCTGACTCGTGGCATCGGCGTTCTGCTGGGTATTGAAGATCGACTGCCCCGACAACGTGGAGAAGTGCTTGCGGGCACGCCGTTCTACGTCGCCGCTGAGGTTGTACTGGAACGAATCGCTCGCCTGCGTGTAGGTCAGGCCGAAATTGATCGAGCCGTCCAGCGCCTTCCAGAAGCCCTGCTCCACAGGCATGATCGACACGATCGACGCGACGTCGACCTCGATCGGGCCAGCCGGCGTCACGATGCTCAGGCGTCCCGGTTCTGCCGGTTCCCCCAACGATCCGTAGTGCTGGACTCCACCGTCCAACTCGATTCGGTACTCGAACTTGCTGGTGAGGCCGGTCACGTGCCGCCACTCGATGCTGATCGTACCGGCCGCGTTCGTATTCAGAGTCAGCGTGGCGTACTGAACGCTCTTGATCTCGCCGTTGTAGATGCTGCCGTCATCGGTCGTGGCGACGTCGGTCTTGTCGTGGCTCGCGAACAAGGGCGCCGCAGGAGCGACGAGCACGAGACTGACGACAACGACAGCCAGCGTCAGTCCCGAACGTGGCGGTGAAACCGAACGCTTTCCGCCCGTCATGCGAACCACGTGTTGCACATCCCCTCAGATTCTAAGCTAGCCGAATCGAAACACAAGAAGGACTCGTAGAATTACCAGTGGACGCCAGAAAGCCTACATGCATGACCGGGTTGTGTTTTGGGGACTCCGCTGGGTGTGGCATTCTGGAGAGCCTGGAGGGGTAGATCATGGTCGCTGGCGTCACACCGAGAATGAAAACCGAGCGGATCGTCACTCTCACCGACGGTGTGCTCGCCATCGTGCTCACGATCCTCGTCTTGAGCTTCGAAGTCCCCGAGCACCGATTCGGGCATGACGCCCTCATCGACTTCTTCCGGCAACTGGCCCGGCCGTTCGTGGCCTACTTGGTCAGTTTCGGGATCGTGGCAGCATACTGGATGCAGCACGCGGCGATCTCTCACTACGTGAAGGTGGGAAATCGGTCGTTCTTCTGGATCAACATTCTATTCTTGCTGCCGCTCACCCTGCTTCCGTTTCTCACAGACCTCCGCGCGACCTACCCTGACGATTACGTCACGACGTTCCTGTACGCCGGCGCGAATATCGTCTGCGGGATACTCCTGTTGGTGATGTGGACGTACGGGATGCGCGAGGGGCTGTTGGTCGAGATCGCCCCCGAGGTCGATCGCAGCATGCGCCGCCGCATTCTACTGGGGATTGCGATCAATACGCTCGGGGCCGGCGTCGCACTGGTCAACCCTCAACTCTCGAGTGTCGTCTTCCTCCTGCTGCCCGTCATCTACTTCTCGCACCGCACGGTCGACAGCCACTGGATGGCCGACGGCGATGACCCGACTTCGGCTCGCGCCTAGGGCTGCTGGGCCGCCGTGCAGACACCGAAACCGACGCCGCCGTGCCCTCGTGCCGCAACCGTGGCGGTCAACTCGCCGGTATCCTCCCGGATCGAGAAGACATAAGACTTCCCCTGTTCCGTGCCGGCCAGAAGCAAGTCACCATCCACGCGCTTGACGCTAATAATCGGGGTCATGCGGTTCAAACCGCTGGCCTTGGTGGTGCGCAACTCTTTTTTCGTCAGATCGATTTCTATGAAATCGGGGACGTTCCAGAGCCAGGCCGGGCCATGTTCACACCATAGACCGGGATAGCAGAAGTTGGCCTCGGCGACGGTGCACAGCAACTGGTCTTCACCGGTCACGTTGTCGGCCGCGGCAGGCGACACCATACCCATGAACACCATGGCGGCTGCGACCGCCGTCATCGAGATCGATCTCATCGAATCAGCCTCCGACCTTCTTGTAACCGGAATTGTCGATCGCGATCGCCATCTTCTCCGCCTCGATGTCAAGCTGGATCTTCTCCGCGTAAATCGTCCCGTCGGTGAGTGTCCCCATTGCGACATTCAGACCCACCGTGTCTTTTGCCTTGTCCGTGAACGTGGAGACCTTCATGCCGGTCAGCTTGTCCGCGGCGGCGTTCACTTCGATCGTGACCGAATCACCCTCCTTGAGGTAGTCCCGAATCACGAGTTGGACATTGCCCTTGGCGTCGGGTGGGGTGACGGAAAGCTTGCCGGCCTGCTTGGCCGCATCGATGCGCGCCGGGTCGGGTGGGATGTACTGTTTGATCAGGCTCACCGCTTCTTTCGCCGAATCGCTTATCTCGGCTGTCTTCTTCTTGACGGCCCTCCCGCGGAGCCCTCGCTTCTTCTTTCCGCTGCTCTCGGGCTGCTCGCCGATCGGGGTCTTCTGCACCTTCCCGTCGGCACCGTACAGGCAACTGTTCTGAGTTCTGGATTTCTCCTCGCCCTTGAGCGAGACGACGGTCGTCTCGACCCATTCGTACTGGCGGATCGCTGCCGCGCTGGTCTGGAGCGATTGCTTTATGGCAGTGGCGTGATCGGCTTGCCCTTCGGGTGCGGGTGCGTCCTGGGCCGCGAGCGATGTCACGAGACAACCCACGACCAGAGCGATGAGGAACAGTTTGCGAACATTCATGCGCTTCTCCTCCGACATGCGTTCTTTCTTCATGGTTCACTAACCTCGATCGTCACCTTCGAGATCTCGCCGGTGAACCGCGACCTGGCCTCCGAGCCGATTGCCTCGACCACGGGCGTGGCGAGGTCGATGCCCACGTCCGCGGTCTCGTCCGCGGAAAAGACCATCGGTTGGGTGCGCTCGATGCGGCCTTCGGCGACCTTCTCGTCGTTCACGAAGAGCGTGCCGGTGCCGCCCTTGCCCAACCCCTCGCCGTCGTAGGCGAATTCGAAACGGATCGTGGCCTTGCCGGGAGGCAATCGTTTCGTGGCCTTGATAGTCGTGCTCTGCAGACCCAGGAAGTTGTAGTCGTAGGCAGGCACACCGTTGTTGACGTACAACGCCCAACCGCCGAAACGGCCGCCCTGCACGAGGATCGCCCCGTTGGCTCCGCTTGACGGCACGTCGATCTCGGCGGTGATGGTCTTGGACTTGTTCTTGATGTTGATGAAGACATTCTCCGACATGCCGGTCATGCCCTGGGCCAGTGTCAACGAGGTCCGTCCCGCCATGAGATCAGGGCGACCCACCAGGGCCCCATTGATCCGCTGGAAAGTGCGGTCGTCGATCGGGAGCACCTGGTTCTTCTCGGCCTCCCGCATGAACAGGTCCCGCATCTCGGCGAGCTTTTCCGGATTCTGCTCCGCCAGGTCGTTGACCAGGCTGAAGTCGCTGCGGATGTCGTAAAGCTCCCAGATATCCTCGGCGAGCGCCCGGCGCGGTTCGGGTTCCCACGGGGCCTTGTGGATCGTCCTCGCGAACCAACCATCGTTGTAGATCGCGCGGTTGCCGAACATCTCGAAGTACTGGATCACGTGCCGGTCCTCGGCGGCGGCATCGTCGAAGGTGTAGACCATGCTCACGCCGTCCATCGGTCGCTGCGAAGTGCCGTTGACGGACCTGGGTTCGGGCAGTCCGGCGGCCTCGAGGATCGTCGGCGCGACGTCGATCACGTGGTGGAACTGCGTACGCAACTCACCCTTGGCCTTGATGCGGCGGGGCCAGTGGATGGCCATCCCCACCTTGGTGCCGCCGTGATCCGAAGCGACCTGCTTGGTCCACTCGTAGGGCGTGTCGAAGGCCACGGCCCAACCCGCGGCCATGTGCGGGTAGGTCTCGGGGCCGCCCCACTTGTCGATCACCTTGAGCATGTCTGCGACCTTCTCTTGTACGCCGTTGAAGTAGGTCATCTCGCTGAACATGCCGTTGCGCCCGCCCTCGGCGCTGGTTCCGTTGTCGCCGTAGACCAGGAAGACGAGAGTGTTGTCGAGTTCCCCGGTCTCGCCGATGGCCTCGATCACCCGCCCGATCTCGTAGTCGGTCATCTCGACGTAGGCCGCGAAGACCTCGGCCTGGTGAGTGAACAGGCGTTTCTCGTCCGCAGAGAGGGTGTCCCAGTCCGGGATCGCCTCGGGCTTCGGCGCCAACGGCGTGCCTTCGGGGACGATGCCGAGTTCGGTCTGGCGCGCCAGGATCTGGTCGCGCAGTGTGTCCCAGCCCTGGTCGAATCGTCCCCTCCAGCGATCGATCCATTCCTTCGGTACGTGATGCGGAGCATGGGTGGCGCCCGGCGCGAAGTAGACGAAGAACGGCCGGTCCGGGGTCAACGCCTTCTGGTACCTGATCCACGATACCGTCTGATCGGTCATGTCGGTCAGAAAGTGATAGTCCGGGTCGTCCGGCAGTTCGACCTGATGGACTCCGTCGTAGATGTACGGCGCCCACTGGTTGGTTTCGCCTCCCAGAAAGCCGTAGAACTTGTCGAAGCCTTGATGGGTCGGCCAGCGGTCGAACGGACCCGAGACGCTAGCCTCCCAGGCCGCCGTCTCGTGCCACTTGCCGAAGGCGGCCGTGCTGTAGCCGTTGAGGCGTAGCATCTCGGCCACCGGGGCGACGTCGTTGGGGATCTGGCCCGTGTTACCGGGAAACCTCGTGCCTGTCTCGATGATGCCGCCCATGTTGGCGACGTGGTGGTTGCGCCCGCTCTTGATCGCCGCTCGGGTCGGCGAGCATACGGCCGTGGTGTGGAAGTTGTTGAAGTAGAGTCCCGCGTCGGCCAGCCGGTCGAAAGTCGGGGTGCCGACGGGGCCGCCGAACGTGCTGGTCCCGGCAAAGCCGAGATCGTCCACCAGCACGACGATGACGTTGGGAGCGTCCTCCGGCGCCTTCACCTCGAAGCGTGGCGGCGGTGTCGCGTTGCGTACGTCGAGTTCGGTGTAGGTCGGCCGCGCGGGCTCGGGAATCGGAAGTACCGTACGGTCGAGGCCGCCCTGGAGCGCAACCTGTTCCGCCGGCCCTCCGCAGCCCGAGAGCGACAACGCAAGAAGCACCACGAAGACCCGCTGAGCTAACACCGTTCTTTTCATCTTCTCGCTCTCCTGACCCACCATTACGACCCACGGCAACCATCGGCCGCCCCCTCGCAACGCAGTTCGTTCCTTCATCGTCACCTCGATATCACTGCCCGCCCATGCGGAAGATCAAGCCGAGCGACCACGTGTTGAGCGACGTCTCCACGTCCCAGGCCTCGTACTCGGCCCGGATCCCGATCATCTTGCCGAGCTTGATCGTGAGCCCTGCGCCGTAAAGGAGTTCCCAGTCTCTGGCATCGAAGTTGGCGGTCACGAAGCCGGTGGTCTGCTGGTATGAAACGTCCACACTGGAGTAACCCAGCCTGGCGAACAGTTCGAACCGCTCCCCGAGAGGCAGGATGCCTCGACCGGCCAGGTCGAAGACCTTGATGGAGGCGTCGATCGATTCGAGATCCGACGATTCGTCGAAGCTGCCCAGGTCGTAGTAGGTCACCTCGACGCCGAAGTACTTCATCAGGTTGTAGCCGCCGAAGATCTTCCAACCACTCGAACTGCTGTCGAAGGTCTCCTGGGTGGCCCGGAACTCCGCGCTCGTGTTCAGGTAGCTGGCACCCAGGTATCCTTCGCCGGCCGTGGCCGGCAGGCAGAACGCACAGAACATCAACGTCAGAACCATCGAGACCTTTCGCATCTTTTCCACTCCTCTTCTTAGTATTTGACCAGGTAGTTCTTACCTTCGAGACAAACGCTGAAGGCTTTCTTGAAGTTGTCCATCTGCTCCTGTGTCGCCTGGGCGGCTTGCTGGGCCTGCTGCTCGGCCTGCGCGCTGGCCGACGCTTGCGCCTGTCTGGTCCTCCGACGGGCGATGATCGCACCAGCGGCCGCGCCGTACGCGGCGTACGTGCCGGCGCTGTGGCCACCGATCTCCCCGATGAGCGCTCCGACGGCCGCGCCTCCGACCGCACCCTTCGCACCCGCGCCCTTTCCGGCATCGGCGATCTGTTGCTCCGACTGTTCCTTTTGCTGCTGCTGCTGTTCGGCCTGCTTCTGCAACTCGAACGGGTCGGTCCCGACTTGCTGGACCGCCCATGTGTAGCACGCTGCCTCGTCCTGGGACTGCTGGTCGGCCGCCTGACCTTTTGTCGGAAAGACGTAGACGTTCATCGTGGCGGCCAGGGACTTCTGGGATGTCGCCGGTTGGGTCTGACCGGTCGCCTGGGACAACGCCACAACGACCACCAGAGCCATCAACGCCAATCGTAGTTTCACGTCTTTACCTCCGTTTGCCACGCGAGACAATCAGACTCGCAGACTACAAGCCTGACCACGGTCAGGGTAGCGAAACGGAAACACGAGATGTACTCGTAGAATTACTGGACCCCAAACAGGACTCTACCTGAGTTGTCGAAGTACGTATCGAAGGGAGACGGCCAGCCTGACGCCGGGGCCGGTATTTTCCGCAGGCGACACCCGCAATTCCCCCAGTTCCCACGGATCTGCCACACGGCTATTCTCGCGGAATGATAACACCCCCGATGAGTTGTGTGTTGCTGGCGGATCGACATCACCAGCTCATCGAATCTGTCCGCGACATGCTCGAGGCAGACTTCAGTACGCTTTTCATCGTCGCAGACGAAAACTCTCTGACCGAGGGCGTCGCTCGTTTACAGCCGAGGGTCGTGATCGTCGACCTGTCTTTGGTTTCCAGTCGTCTGCCCGAGCTGCTGCATCAGATCCGCTCGTCTTCGCCGCATACGAAGCTGCTGCTCCTCTCGGTTCACGAGCAGTCCAGCGTCGCGCGTTGGGCCCTGGAAGCGGGCGCGGACGGCGTGGTGCTCACGCGGTCCGTGGCCGCAGATCTGCACCCGGCAATTGACGCTGTGATGGAGGAACGGAGCTTCGTCTCCCCCGAGATCGGGCTCGATGAGTTGCCGCCGAAGTTGATGGCAGGAGAAGATCAGTGAGGCATCAGATAGTGTCAGTACCTTCTGGCCCACACTGATTCACATCTCGCTGAGGATCTTCGTCTTTTGCGCCTCGTAGTCGGCTTCGGTGATCAGCCCCTGCTTGTATAGCGACTGCAATTCTTCGAGTTGTTGTTGAGTCGTCTTTTGCGGGGGCGCCGCCGGCTGTTGCGCTGCGGCCTGCTGCTGCGCCGCAGCCTGCTGATCCGCCGCGGCCTGCTGATCCGCTGCAGCCTGCTGGTCCGCCGCCGCCTGCTGCTCCGCCGCCGCCTGCTGTTGCTGCGCGGCGGCCTGCTGCTGCTGGCTCGAGCTGACCACGGCCGCAGTTCTCCGTCGCGTCCGGCGCCGTGTGCCGTAGATGGCCGAGACCGTTGTCGCGTAGAAGACCACGACGAGGACGCACAGCAGGATCTTCATCCAGAGAGGCTTTCGAGACGAATTTTGTATCATGTCAGTTCTCCGTTTTCGCGGATTCATGAATTCCTGCGCGTGTACTGGAGTTCGATAATCCGGACCATCGTGCCCGTTCGATCCGCTTCCCACAGCTCCGTGATGTGATCGCCGTTGGGCGCGATCTGGAGCCTCATCTCGATCGCGGTGGGCTTGCCGGTGACCGCGTCGTCGATCGTCGCGGACATCTTGGCGGTCTCACCGGTCGAGTCCATCGTTCCGGTGAACCACTCCATGCCCGTGCCGCCCGAGTCCATGTAGGTCGCCTCGTATTGCTCCGAGACGTTGTTGAACCCGACGTAGCCGATGCCG
>Ga0316197_10000911_pt1 | contig 20999 bp, 23 predicted proteins | sample OudBiesiAoxic_MG_FD_204939 | JGI IMG/M metagenome (GOLD analysis project Ga0316197, IMG submission 204939) | Coastal sediment microbial communities from Oude Bieten Haven, Netherlands - site A oxic | ecosystem: Environmental > Aquatic > Marine > Coastal > Sediment | place: Netherlands... | reverse complement strand
TTCACTCACATTGGGTGTGGGTAGCGCTTGTGACCACCGGCGCCGTCGGAGTGTGGGGGCTCGGGCTTGCGATCCTGAAGCGCCCGTCGGGTCGGGCTTTCGGAATCGCCGTCGGGGTGGCCGTCACTGCGATGCTGATCCAGGTTGCTGCGGGTGTCGCCCTCTACGTGTACGGGTTGCGGCCCCTGAACGGGTTCCACGTTTTCTACGGCATTCTGATCGCGATCACGTTCAGTCTCGCGTACGTGTACCGGGTCCAGCTCGCGCGCAGACCGGCCCTCTGGTACGGCCTGCTGCTCTTGTTCGTCATGGGGCTCGGCTTCCGAGCCTGGTCGAACGTGGGCTGATCCCGGCCCTAGGATGTCGCGCCCTAAGGGGAAGGACCACAACGTGCTGAACGGGAAACGGTTGGTGATCACCGGTGTGCTGACAAACGATTCGATTGCGTGGCACGTCGCGAAGATCGCCCAGGAACAGGGCGCAGAGATCGTGCTCACCGGATTCGGTCGAGCGATCCGGCTTACCGAACGTTCGGCAAACCGGCTCCCCGACCCACCGCCGGTACTCGAACTCGACATCAACGATCCGGACCACATGGACGTGTTGGTCGCCGACCTCACCGAACGCTGGGGCGCCGTCGACGGGGCGCTGCACGCGATCGCGTTCGCACCCGAGGACGCACTTGGCGGCAATTTCCTCAATACTCCGGCTGACTCCGCTTCAACCGCGTTCCTGACATCAGCGTTCTCGTACAAAACCCTGGCGGTGGGCCTCCTGCCGCTGATGCGAGTCGCGGGCGGGGGATCGCTGGTGACACTCGACTTCGACAACTCCACGGCGTGGCCGGCGTACGACTGGATGGGCGTCTCCAAGTCCGCCCTCCAATCCGTCACGCGATACCTCGCCCGATACCTTGGTGACGACCGGATTCGAGTCAACGCTGTCGCGGCTGGACCGCTCGCTACGGTGGCAGCGAAGTCGATCCCAGGCATCGACGAATTCGTGAACGCTTGGCACGAGCGAGCTCCATTGCCCTGGGATATCCACGACCCGGACCCGGTTGCGCGAATGGTATGCGTGCTGCTCTCCGATTGGTCGCTCGCCACCACCGGGGAGATCGTGCACGTCGATGGTGGGTTCCACGCAATCTCGCTCGATCGGCGAACCTCCAAGGAATGACGCTGCCGATTGTCCGCCGCACATCCTGACTCGTCGGTAGTCTTTCCAGATGTCCAGAGTGCTGCTTCTCTTTGGTGGTCGTTCAGCCGAGCACGAGGTTTCGTGTGTTTCGGCGGTGGCGATCTACGACGCCCTCGTTGAGGGCGGCCATCGAGTTATCCCCGTCGGCATCGACCGCGAAGGTGCCTGGTGGATTGTCGACACGGCGCACCGACCCTTCCGCGCCGAAGGCCGTCCCGCCGCCCTGCGCCTGCCAGACGGCCGGCTGCTCGTTGGAGACAACGCCGTCAACTACGACGTGGTGTTCCCGGTTCTGCACGGTCCCTACGGGGAGGACGGAACCATCCAGGGTGTGTTCGAAATCGCAGGCAAGCCGTACGTGGGTTGCGGGGTGTTGCCGTCGGCGCTTGCGATGGACAAGGACATTGCCAAGAGTGCCTTTGAATCGGCAGGGATACCCACATCCCGATGGCGAGTCGTTCGCGGCCCGGCGTACCGCGCGAATCCCGACGGCACCGTGAGATCGATTCTCAGGGAGCTCGGATCACCGGTGTTCGTGAAGCCGGCAGAGCTCGGCTCATCGGTCGGCATCAGCAAGGCCGAGAAACCGCTCGAGGTCAAGCGCGCCATCGAAGTTGCCCTGCGATACGGCGAGAAGGTGGTTGTCGAGGAGTTCATCTCCGGCCGAGAGATCGAAGTCGCCGTGCTGGACGGGCCTCGGACCGCGCTTGCCGGTGAGGTTCATTCAGCAGGGGAGTGGTACGACTACACCTCGAAATACGAGGACGAGGCAAGCGATTTTGAAGCGCCGGCTCGACTGTCGGAGCGACGGATGGCCGAGGTGCGTTCGCTGGCCGCTCGAGCCTTCCAAGCGATCGAGTGCCGCGGTTTGGCTCGGATCGACTTCTTCTACCTCGGCGGGGGTGGCGGGTTCGTGATCAACGAAGTGAACACGATGCCAGGCTTCACACCGATCTCCGGCTTTCCCAAGATGTGGGCCGCGACCGGCATGACCTACGCGGAGCTCTGCAACGAGCTCGTGAACCTCGCGATGGTGGGCGAGAGGCTCTGAACGCTAGATCCTGATAACCGGGCAGGTCAGCGTACGGACGATGCCGTCGACCGGCTGGACGGCAGTCACGACAAGTTGACCGAGGGCGTCGACGTCTTCGGCCTCTACGAATACCACGACGTCGTACGGGCCCGTTACCGCTTCGGTGGAGATGACACCGGGCAACCCCCGGATGCCGCCCGCGACGTCGGCGGCTCTGCCGGTGTCGGTCTGAATCAGGACGTACGCTCGGACCACGGATCCTCCTCGCTCTGGGAGGCCAGTGTACCGGAGCGGTGCCGGGCTTAGTAACCGTCTGCGCCGAAGCGAAGATCGCGAGCGAATAGGCGGCCGTTGTCTTCGTCGGTCTCGAAGATCACCCGCTGTCCCTGGCGTAGCATGCGAAACATCGAACCCTCGAGCGAACCCGGGCGGAGATAGACCTCGGAGCGGTCGTCGTCACGCACGATGACGCCGACTCCGGATCGAGGGTCGTAGACCTTGACGACCCCCTGCACGGGCTAGACCTTCTCGACTTTGCCGGCCTTGATACACGAGGTGCATACCCGGATGCGGCGGGAGTTGCTGCCGTGCTTCACGCGAATGCGCTGGATGTTGGGAAGCCACCGGCGGCTGGAACGTTTGTGCGAGAAGCTGACTTGCTTGCCGAACCACGGCTCCTTGCCGCAGACTTCACACCGGTATGACATGTGGGGGGACCTCCTGAGGTGATCCGGGAGGCTAGCAGGGTCGGGTGAACAACGACCTTCGAACCGCGACGGACCATCATGGTCCCGTGACCTCGAATGAAGCACCGGCGCGTGGCCGAAGCCTCGCGTATCTCAACAGCATCCCTATCAGTGCGGTGAAGGACATCGGCGCCCGCAGGGCAAAACGCCTCACCGACGCGGGCATCGCCTCGGTGGCTCAGTTGTTGCTGCATGTACCCCGTCGTTATCTCGATCGGTCGCAGCTCTTTGATCTGACGTCGGTGCCGCTCGGCGAGGAGGTCACCGTCGGCGGTGTTGTCCAGAGTGTCTCGCGACGGCGGATTTCGAGGAATCGAACGATGGTCGAAGCGACCATCGGCGACGGCACAAGCACCTTGCACGCGGTCTGGTTCAACCCGTACCTCAAGCTCGAGAAGGGCGAGGAGGTGGCGATCTCGGGGAAGGCAGAGCTGTTCCGCGGTCGCCTTCAGATGAAAGCCCCCGACCTGGATCGGCTTGATCAAGAGGACGCACTCGTCACCGGACGAGTTGTGCCCGTTCACCCGAGCGTCGGCGGGATGAAACCGATGAAGCTGCGCGAAGCGGTGGCCAACGCACTGCGACGATCACGACCGATCACCGAGGTGGTCCCTGCAGACATCTTGAGCCGGCTCGACCTCGTCGGCCGCGACCGGTCGATCGCGACGATCCACTTCCCGGAAGATCACGTCGAGGCGGGTCGTGCGCGCGAGCGGCTCATCTTCGACGAGTTCTTCAGGATTCAGGTCGCCCTTGCCATGCGCAAGCAGCGCCAGGGACGTGAGGCGAAGGGCGCGACCCACGCACTCGATGGCCCCATCGTCGACCAGTTCCTCGGTGCTCTGCCGTACCGGCTGACCGGGGCACAGGAGCGAGTGATCGAAGAGATACGGGTCGATCTGGCAGGGCACCACCCGATGCATCGGCTGCTCCAAGGTGAGGTAGGTTCGGGCAAAACCGTGGTCGCGTTGGCCACGCTGCTCGTGGCCGTCCAGGGCGGCTACCAGGGCGCGATCATGGCCCCGACCGAGGTGCTGGCCGAGCAGCACTACCTGTCGACGGTGGACGCTCTGGAGTCTGCAGGTCTTGCACCAGACGGCGGTCCGGGTGCCTCCGGCACGGGCAATCTGTTTGCTCGCAACGGAGATCCCGATGTGCGCGTGGCGCTCCTCACCGCAAACCGCGCCATCACGAACTTCGGCGGGAGCACCGATCGAGGGACCGTGACCGGGTGGATCGCAGACGGCGTTGTCGACATCGTGATCGGCACCCATGCTCTGATCCAGGAGGGGGTGCACTTCGGACGTCTCGGCATCGCAGTTGTCGATGAGCAGCACCGATTCGGTGTGCACCAGCGGGTGATGTTGCGGGACAAGGCATCCGACCATGATCCGGATCTGCTGATCATGACGGCGACGCCGATCCCGAGAACACTCTCGATGACCCTCTACGGCGACCTGGATGTGTCGGTCCTCGATGAGCTCCCACCGGGGCGTTTGCCGGTCGAGACCCGCCACGTGCCAACGGACCCGGAATCGCTCGAGGTGGTGTACGGCCTCGTGCGGAGCGAGGTGGCGGCCGGGCGGCAGGCCTTTGTTGTGTGCCCTCTCGTCGAAGACTCGACGAAGATGGAAGCGAAGTCGGCGTCCGCAGAGTACGAGCGTCTGAAGTCCGTCTACCCCGGTCTTCGCCTTGGTCTCCTCCACGGTCAGATGCGTCCTTCCGAGAAGGACGATGTCATGCACCGATTCCGGTCCGGAGACCTCGATGTTCTCGTCGCGACCACTGTTATCGAGGTTGGAATCGATGTCCCAAACGCCACAGTGATGGTGATCGAGGACGCCGACCGGTTTGGCCTCAGCCAACTCCACCAGTTGCGAGGTCGCGTCGGACGGGGAGCGGATGCCGCAACGTGTCTTCTTGTCGCCGAACCCAAGACGAGCGATGGGGAAGAGCGGATCGCCGCGATGGTGGCGACCACGGATGGATTCCGGCTCGCCGAAGAAGACATGCGCATTCGTGGCCAGGGGACGGTGTTCGGGGCTCGACAGTCGGGCATGACCGACCTGCGGCTTGCCGACTTGCTCCGTGATGTTGAATCCCTCATCGCCGCGCGGCGAGAAGCGTTCACGCTCGTTCAGAGTGATCCCGACCTCGTCCAACACCCCGAACTTGCCGAAGAGGTGCACGCCCTGCTCGGCGAGGATGCAGAATGGCTCGAACGAAGCTGAGTCCCGAGAGGAGTGCAGGCACTCATGCGGATCATCGCCGGTGAAGCCAAAGGCCGCCGCCTTGCTGCGCCCCGAGCCGGAACCCGCCCGTTCACCGGGCGGGCGAAGGAAGCGGTGTTCTCGTCGCTTCACCAACGCGTGCGAGGCAGTCTGGTGCTCGACCTTTTCGCGGGGAGCGGCTCCCTCGGGCTTGAGGCGCTGAGCCGCGGGGCTGAATCCGCCGTGTTCGTGGAGAACGATCGAGCAGCAATCGCGGTCTTGGCAGACAATGTTGTGTCGGTTGGCCTCGGCGGCGACGTGGTGAATGCCGACGTCGAGCGATTCCTCGAGCGCGACCACCGTACGTACACACTTGTGTTCGTCGACCCTCCGTACGCGTTCGACGACGAACGGGTGGAACGCGTCCTCGGCCTCGTCAAAGACCGTCTTTCCCATGACGGCCGCGTCATCGTGCACCGCCGAGCGGGAGGAACAGCGCCGGAGTCCGATAATCTGCAGTGCACCGACCGGCGACGGTACGGTGACAGTGAGATCTGGACCCTCGAGAAGGAGCAACCGTGACCGCGGCGCTTGTCCCCGGCAGTTTTGACCCGCCGACGAACGGGCATCTCGATGTCATTGAGCGCTGCGTCGGCATCTTCGACGAGGTGATCGTTGGCGTGATCCGCAATCCGTCCAAGTCAGCGCTTTTCAACGAAGCTGAGCGCATCGAGATGCTCACCGATCTCTGCTCGCCGTGGGAGAACGTCCGCGTTGGGTCGTTCGGCGGATTGCTCGTCGACTACGCAGAGCAGGCCGGCGCTGATGTCGTCGTCAAAGGACTCAGGGCCATGACCGATTTCGACTACGAGTTTCAGATGTCACAGATGAACCGTCACCTGTCCGGGATCGTCACGCTATTCGTGGCGACCAAACCCGAGTATGGGTATCTATCGTCTTCGCTGGTCAAAGAGGTGTCCCGTCTCGGCGGGGCGATCGACGCGCTCGTCCCTGCGAGTGTCGCGGCTGCCATGAAGGAGCGTTACGCATGACCATGGATCATCCTGATCATCCCCAATCGCCGCCACCGGTGCCGGGCGGGCTGCTCGACATGCTCGAGAACCTGATGATCGAGATCGAGAATGCGCGCCAGGTTCCACTGTCGAACAGCGTGATGATCAACCAGGACGACACACTCGACGAACTCGCCCGGATCCAGAGTGGGCTCCCCGAGGAACTTCGAGCTGCTCGATGGATGGTGCGTGAGCGCGAGGCCTACATCGCGCGGACCAACGAGAAGGCCCGCGAAGTCATCGCGGATGCGAAGCAGCGATCCGAGCAAATGGTCTCGGAGTCGTACATCGTGCAGGAAGCTGTTGAAGAGGCGAACACACTTGTCCGAAACGCCGAGACCGAAGCGCGACGGATCCGCCTCGAATCGGAGGACTTCGCCGAACGGCATCTCGCCGAAGCTGAGCAGGTTCTCGGCGAACTCCTGCGGTACGTTCGCGAGGCACGATCCGAGCTGCACCAGTCGCTGCCGCCGAGTGCACCGCCCCCGGTGAGCCAGTAGCAAGTAATAGGTAGCAAGTACGCAGACGTGGTGTGGAGGCACTCGTGAGGCGATCTCCGTTTGTTGTTGATGTCTCGGATCTGCTGGGGCGGGATGTTCCTCCGCGGCCTGTTGTCGTCGAGGCGGTCGTCGACTGGCGCTTGGAGATGAGTCGGATCCTGCCCGAACCACCGCTGGTCGCCGAGTTGTCCCTTGCACCGGTTCCCGGCGGAATCCTGGTGCGTGGAGAGGTCTGTTATGCGGTCGAGCACACGTGTCGCAGATGTCTCACCGAGTTCATTGACGATGGATGTGACCCGGTCACGGGCCTCTTCGAGACGAATCCCGGCGAGGATGCCTACCCGATCGACGGGACGATCATCAATCTCGAACCGTTCCTCCGCGACGACACCCTTCTTGGTCTTCCGCTCCTCCCGATCTGCAGCGAATCCTGCAAGGGACTTGTGAGTACAACAGAAACGGACTTGAATACCGACCCCCCGGGCGATCCGGACGACACCGGCTCACCGTTCGCCGTGCTGCGCGATCTTCTCCCGCCCGGAGACTGACGAAACGAGGTTCTCCTGATGGCAGTTCCAAAGAAGAAGATGTCGCGATCACGCACTCGCCGGCGCAAGGCACAGTGGAAGGTGTCGAGCCCGACGTTTGCCACCTGCGGACAGTGCGGTGCCAAGCACACCCCACACCGCGTGTGCCAAGAGTGCGGCAGCTACAACGGCCGCGAAGTCATCGCAGAAGTCTGACATCGCTATGCCGACGGTTGTCGTCGACGCGATGGGTGGCGACCACGCTCCGCTTGAAGTCGTTCGCGGAGCGGTTGATGCCGCATCGGACGGCGTCGACGTTCTCCTCGTCGGTGACCAGGATCAGATCGCTCCGGTTCTCGAGCGGTTCGATGCCGACCTTCCGATAGTCCACGCGAGCGAAGTCGTCGAGATGGGTGAGGATCCTTCCCGTGCCGTACGGGAGAAGAAGGATGCCTCGATCATGGTCGCCGCTCGCCTCATCAAGGACGGCGAAGCCCAGTCGTTGGTTTCAGCGGGGAGTACCGGAGCCGCGCTTGCCGCGTCCGCTTTTGTGATTGGCCGACTCCCCGGCGTATCCAGACCCGCAATCGCATCAATCTTTCCTACACGCGAGGTCGTGCTCGACGTCGGCGCCAATATCGAAGTTGGTCCGGAGCAGCTTGCCCAGTTCGGCGTGATGGGATACGCCGTGGCTGAGGTCTTCCTCGAGATCGAGGACCCGCGGGTCGGGCTCCTGAATATCGGGGAGGAGGCCGGCAAAGGCCGTGACCTCGAACAGGCTGCCTACCCGCTTCTTGCCGGCACGAGCGGGCTCAACTTCGTCGGCAACGTGGAAGGCCGCGATCTCGGTCGAGACCGGGCCGACGTGTTTGTGACCGATGGGTTCACCGGCAATGTGCTCCTCAAGACAGGGGAAGGAACCAGCCGCGCCCTGTTTCGCGTGCTGATGGAATTCCTGCAGGCCGACGAGTATCAGTCCGCACTTGGAGAGCTGATGCCGGCGTTCATGAAGCTCCGGCAACACATCGATCCCGAGACGATCGGTGGTGCCCATCTTGTCGGGACGAAAGGTGTGGTCGTTATCGCCCATGGGGCGAGTTCGCATCGCGCAGTGGCGAATGCGATCAACATGGCCGCCGAAGGCGCCGGTCACGGGCTCGTTGATCTCATTGCCGACGGCATTGGAGGAGCCGCGACATGAGCGGAGACGTGTTCGATCATCCGAGCGCCGCCGCCCATTTCGAAGGTGTCTTCGGCTACCGAATTGCCAATCTCGATCTGCTCGAGAGGGCGCTCACCCATCCGTCGTATGCATCGGAAAACCCTCACTCCTCGGACTATCAGCGGCTCGAGTTCCTTGGAGATGCGGTGCTCGAACTTGCCGTGACGAGCTTCATCTATGAGGAATACGCCACAGCGACCGAGGGTGAGATGACCCTGATCCGAGCAGCCGTCGTCTCGGAACCGGCTCTCGCCTCAATTGCCGAATCTTGGGGATTGTGTGATCGGCTGCTCCTCGGTCGAGGGGAGGAGCTTTCCGGCGGCCGCGCCAAACGGTCGATCCTGTCCGACGTGGTCGAGTCGTTGCTCGCGACCGTGTACCTCGATGCTGGGTTCGCCCGGGTGAATCAGATTGTGCGCGACCACTGGGCCCCGATGATCCGCGAACGGGCCGGCGAACCGGGACAGCGCGACTTCAAGACGCGGCTCCAAGAGACACTCGTAGCCGAAGGGCGGACCATCGAGTACACGGTCACCGAGACCGGTCCGCAACATGCGAAGCAGTTCGCAGCGATCGTGTCGTCGTCCGGCGAGGACCTCGCGAGCGGTTCGGGCACTTCGAAGAAACGCGCCGAACAAGACGCAGCGAGAAAAGCACTGAAATCGCTGGACGGCACCAAGTAGACACGAGACTTGAGACACGAGACTGTCTCGGGTCTCGGGTCTCGGATCTCCCTACCCCGCTGTCGCGACGGCACAGCATCCGGCCGCGCCGGCCTGTATTCGATAGTCACACGCATGTAGTTCGCGGCACTATGCTCCGCCGCTGTGCTGCTGAAGAAGCTCACGCTTGTCGGCTTTAAATCTTTCGCCGACCGCACCCGGCTCGAATTCGATGCCGGGGTTAACGTCGTGGTGGGGCCGAACGGGTCCGGCAAGTCCAACCTGCTCGATGCGATCGCCTGGGTGATGGGTACGCAGGCCACCAGGTCCCTGCGGACAGAGAAGATGGACGACGTCGTGTTCGCCGGGACGGCGACCCGGCCGTCGGTCTCTCGCGCCGAGGTGGCGCTCACCTTTGACAACAGCGACGGCTTCCTCCCGATCGACCTCTCCGAGATAACGATCACGAGGCGTCTCTACCGTGACGGCACGTCCGAGTACGAGATGAACCGGACACCCTGTCGCCTCCTCGATATCCAGGAATTGCTGTCAGACGGCGGGGTAGGCCGGCACCAGCACGTCTTGGTTTCTCAAGGTCAGATCGGAACTGTGCTCACGGCCCGTCCGGATGAACACCGCGCCGTCATCGAAGAAGCGGCGGGAATCACCAAACACCGCGGCCGCCGGGACCGGGCCATTCGACGTCTCGATGCGACCGAGCAGGACGTCGATCGTCTCAACGACATTCTCTCCGAAAAGCGTCGAGCTCTGCGGCCCCTGAAGCGCCAAGCCAACGCCGCCGCCCGCCACGGGTCCGTGAAGTCGGAGGCGAGAGCCCTCAGGCTTTGGCTGGGCGCCGAGGCGATTCGAGAACTTCGCACTCACGAGACCGAGGCCTCGGCTGAGGATGAGTCACGGTCGGAGCAGCTCGTGGTTGAGGAGGCGGAGCTAGCAAGCCTCTTGTTCGAACTCAGCGGACTGCGTGCATCGGCCGGTGCCGCCGGTGCCGCCCTCGAACGCGACACGGCTGCGGCTGCTCGCCTCGAGACCGTGGTCGAGCGCCTCCGCAGGTACGGCCTCGTGGCTCGTGAGCGGCGGGTTGCGATCGAGGGCCGGATCGAGGGTGCGGGGGAGCGTCGAAGCGACCTCACAACCGAACTTGAAGAACTCGCCGCAGGAGTTGATGAGGCGACCAGTACCGAGCAACGACGTGCCGACGAGGTTGAACGCCGCACGGTCGCACTCGAAGCGCTCGAGGACGAGGAACGCACGATTGCCGAGCAGGTCCAACTCCCTGCAGAGGGCCTTGTTGCGAATCTGCGGGGAGACCTTCGGGCGCTCGAGAATGCCGCGGAGCGGGATCACCGTGAGCTCGAAGCGATCGCAACACGTCGTCGAGTTGTAGTTGATCGTCTCGACGAAGAGACGAGCGAGGTCGTTGAGCTGAACCGCTCGATCCAGCAGGCCGACGCTGCCGTGACCGCGTCACAACGCGGCTACGACGAGGCGCGCACACTTCGTGAGGCGGCGGACGAGAAGTGGCAGCAGGTTGATCGTGAGCATTCCGATGTGCTCCTCGCAGTCGCGGCCGGCGAGGCTCGGATCGAGGCCCACGAGGCGGCCATCGCAGGCATGGGAGATCCGGCCGCTCGCCTCTTGACGGAGCGTCATGATGGTGTGACCGGTGTTGTCGCAGCGTCGCTCGATGCGCCTCCCGAGGTTGCGGACGCAGTTGACCGTGCGCTCGGGGCATGGGCGGACGCGTTCCTCGCTTCGGATCGGGATGGCATCCACAGCTTGACGGCAGACCTCAAGTCGGAAGGGTTGGGCGGCATCTCGCTTGTCAGCCCCGGCCAGGCATCCGGCGTTCCCGCTCGCGCGGCCGCCGACGAACTTGGTCTTGATGCACTTGTTGACCTTCTCGGGCCCGCAGCCGACCGAGGCGTCGCCGAGGCGTTGCTCGGCGATGTTGTGTATGCCGCTGGGTGGGAAGCGGCGTGGCGGGTTGTCGAGCGGTATCCGCACTTGCGCGCCGTCACTCCGGAAGGTGATGTGATTGCGGTGGCCGGGATCCACGTCGCGCAACCCGATGGGACAGGATTTGCTGCTCTCGAAGCGGCGCGTGTCGAGCTCGAGATCGCCGAGCGAGAACGATCACGAACGGAGAGCCGTCGGACCGCGACGAAGCGTGAACTCGAAGCGGCCGAACGGGTTGAGCGGACCGCATTGGACGACGTCGAGGCGCTTGAAGCTCGTATCGCCGGCCACACTGAGGCTCTCGACCTCGTTGGCCGCGCTCGCGCAGAGGGTGAATCAGAGCTCGAGCGCTTGGAGATGAGATCCGCAGCACTAGCGGAGGCAGATGAGGCGCGCGCCGAACGGATTGCAGAGCTCCGCGAGAGACTTGCCGACCTTGAAGGTGAAGAAGCCGCCCGGCAGGCCGCGTGGGAAGCGTTGAACCAACGGCGCCAAGAGGTCGCGACGCGCCGAGATGAAGCGCGACGGATGCGCGAGGAGTCTGCCGCCGAACTTGCCGGCCTCGCGGAACGACGAACGCTGCTCCAGCGACGCATTGAACGTGTGGAGTACGAACTCAACCAGTTGGAGCTCCTTCCCGACGATGATCCTCGAATCCCTGCGCTGGTCGACATCGAATCCCGGGCAAACTGCGTTGCGGCGATCGCTCAAGGCCACATCGCCGAGCTTAGAGAGCGGCAACGTGAACTTCGTCTCGAAGTGGGGGACGCTGCGGACTCGCTCGGAACTAGCGAGGCGCGCCGAGAACAGCTCGAAGCGTCGATCTCGCTCGCCAAGGCGCGCCGATCGATCCTCGCAGTTGAGCTCGCCGAAGCACGGATTCGCATGGAATCGAGTGCCGAGCGGCTGCGCCGTGATGCCGACGCATCAGTTGACGAGGCACTGGCTGCGCCCCGCCCGGAGCTTGACGAGGTTCGTGATCCCAAAGACCGTCTCGCGAGCCTCGAGGCCGATCTGCGGCGTATGGGGCCAATCAACCCGTTGGCAGCCGCCGAGTACGACGAACTTGCGGGCGAGGTTGCCCTTCTCGACGTTCAGCTTGCCGATCTCAACGAGTCGAGGAGCGAACTCCGCAAGGTAATTGCCGCTCTCGATGAGGAGATGGCGAGCCTGTTCATGGTTGCCTTCGAGGAGATTTCGGCGTTGTACCAGGAAAACTTCACCCAGGTGTTCCCGGGGGGCCGGGGCAGGCTTCGTTTGGTTGCTCCTGATCATCCCCTGGAGTCGGGGGTTGAGGTCGAGGCGCAGCCTCACGGCAAGAAGGTCGGCCGACTCGCGCTGCTGTCCGGTGGTGAGCAAAGTCTTGCCGCCTTGGCGTTCCTTTTTGCAGTGTTCCGCGCCAGGCCGAGTCCGTTCTACGTCCTCGACGAGGTGGAGGCGGCGCTCGACGACGCGAACCTGCATCGCTTCCTGCGGCTCGTCGACACTCTGCGATCATCGGCTCAGCTGGTCATCATCACCCATCAGCAACAGACAATGGAAGCCGCCGATATGCTGTACGGCGTGACCATGGAGCCCGGCGAGTCCTCGAAGGTTCTCGCACGACGCATGGTGAACGCGACCTTCTAGGCCCCGTTCTCGGTCGCAAGGAGATTTCGTGAATACCAGCCTGTTGATCCTGCTCGTTGTTGTGGTGGTGATCGCTGCGATTGTTGCCATCGTCCTGATTCAACGATCGCGCTCGGCGGCGCAGCCGTCGACTCCAACTGCCGTCAAAGCTCCCGAGCGTGGCCTCCGATCCCAGCTGTCCCGCACAAGGTCGGCCATCGGCGGAACACTCGGAACGCTGCTCCGTTCCGACAACCTCGACGACGCATTCTGGGATGAGCTCGAGGAGACCCTGATCGCAGCGGACGTCGGCGTCGGCCCTTCCACCGCTGCTGTGGAGGCCGTGCGCAAGCAGCGGCCTTCCGACGGGGAACAAGCGCGCCAACTGCTCGAAGAGGCCCTCATCTCCCAGCTCTCGGGCCGCGACCGCTCGTTGCATCTCGAGGGCAAGCCGGCTGTGGTGCTGGTTGTTGGAGTGAACGGCACGGGCAAGACGACGTCGATCGCGAAGATCGCGGGCCTTCTTGGTGAGAATGATCAGACCGCCGTGCTGGGCGCCGCCGACACGTTCCGAGCCGCGGCCGACGAGCAGCTTCGCACCTGGGCAGGACGGGTCGGTGTGGAGGTGATCTCCGGCGCTCCGGGATCCGATCCGGCTTCGGTGGCCTACGACGCCTATCAGTCGGCCGAGTCGTCGGGAGCCGACGTTGTGCTCGTCGATACTGCCGGTCGACTCCAGTCCAAGGCCAACCTCATGGACGAACTCGGGAAGGTGGCCCGGGTGCTGAGGCGCGAGGCTGGCGAGATCGGTGAGGTCCTGCTGGTCCTCGACGGAACCACCGGCCAGAATGGGATCGGTCAGGCTCGCAGCTTTGCGGATTCCGTCGGGGTTACCGGAATCGTCCTCACGAAGCTCGATGGGACGGCCCGCGGAGGGATCGCTATTGCGGTCGAGCAAGAGCTCGACATCCCGGTGAAGTACATCGGAGTCGGCGAAGGTGTCCATGATCTCGTACCATTCGAGCCGAGAACATTCGTCGAAGCCCTCCTGGAGCCATGACAGAAGCACAGCGCCTCATCGCAGAAGCCGGCATCGCTGCCGAGCAGTCGTATTCGCCCTACAGCAACTACCGGGTCGGGGCGGTGGTCGTCACATCCGACGGCATCGAATACCGGGGATGCAACGTCGAGAATGCCGCCTACGGTGCCTCGATCTGCGCCGAGGCCAACGCCATCACCAACGCAGCGGCTCACGGCGTCCGGGCCATCGACACCGTTGCCGTCACCTGCCTCGACGGGGATGCTTGCTCACCTTGTGGCAACTGCCGCCAGATCATGCGAGAGTTCAACGTCCGACGTGTGATCCTGACGGACGAAGCGGGAGCGCCTGTTGAGTACACGTTGGAAGACCTTCTGCCGCGATCATTCGGTTCTGAAGATCTTCAGTAGCGAGACTCGAGACTTGAGACTTGAGATCCGAGACTTGAGACTCGAGACTGTCCTGTCTGGTGTCTCGTGTCTCGGATCTCGTGTCTTCTTATCTCTCTCTCAACGCCTCGGTGAGCTTTGGGATCACCTGATGGAGGTCTCCCACAATCCCGAGGTCGGCGACGGCGAAGATCGGGGCTTCTGCGTCCTTGTTCACCGCGATGATCGTTCCCGAGTCTTTCATTCCGACCAGGTGCTGCATTGCGCCGGAGACGCCGGCGGCGACATAGACGCTGGGCTTGACGGTCTTGCCCGTCTGTCCGACTTGAAGCCTCGCTGGAACCCATCCGGCGTCAACCACGGCACGGGTCGCGCCGACTGCAGCCTCCAGTTGTGAAGCCAGGTCTTCGACTACCGCCCACTTCTCCTCGCTGCCAACGCCCCGTCCGCCCGCCACGACCACGGCTGCGGCCTCGAGGTCGGGGCCTTCGCTCTCTTCGACATGTGATTCGATGATCACGGCGCTGCCGGATCTCCCAACGTCCGGCGCTGCGACCGGGACGACGGTCGCAGCTCCGCCGTTCGACGGCTCTGCAGCGAACGCCTTGGGCCGAACGAGGACGATTGCGGGTGCGGGTCCCGTGAATTCGGTGATGACGGCCTGCGTCCCTCCGAGAATCTCGCTCGTGACGTTCACCGCTCCATCGGCCGACACATCAACAGCGTTGGCCAGCGCCGGTCGCCCGAGCCGGGCCGAGAGTCGCCCACCGACGTCACGGTCGGTGTTGTTCATGCCGAACAGGATCAGTTCGACGCTGTGCTCCTCGACGAGGGCAGCGAGTGCTGCCGCCGCCGGTGCGGATGGCAGGTGATCGTCGGTGGTGAGGTGGTAGACAGTGGATGCACCGTGTGAACCCAATTCCGCAATTGCGGCATCGGCACCTGCTCCAATGTGGAACACCGACACCTCACCGATTGTCCGAGCCTTGCTCAGGAGTTCGAGTGCAGATGCGGATGCATGTCCGTCGATCTCCTCGCTGAATACCCAGGTTGCCATTCAGATCACCTTCACCTGTTCCAGGAGGGCGACGATCTTGAGATATCCATCTCCGTCGTCCTCGACGATCTCCCCGGCTTCTCGACTCGGAACCAGATCGGCTGACGTGATGGCCTGGCCCGCGCCCGCCTCGCCGACCTGATCGGCGGTGAAACCGAGGTCTTCCGCCGTGAGTGTGTCGATCGGCTTCTGCTTGGCCTGCATGATTCCCTTGAAGGTGGGGTAGCGGGGCTCAACGACGCCGGAGGTCACCGACAACAGCGTCGGAAGCGGCGCTTCTACGACGTCGTAGCCGCCGGCCGTTTGCTGCTCGATGCGGACAACGCCATCTGCCGCCTCGACCTTGCGTGCGAAGGTGAGTGACGGCACGTCGAGCAACTCTGCAATCTGCTGCGGCACGACGCCGGAGTATCCATCGGTTGACTCGGTTCCGGCGATCACCAGATCGAATCCCTCTCGCTCCATCGCCGCCGCGAGGACTCTCGATGTCGTCAACGCATCGGATCCGGCGAGGGTCTCATCGTCGACGATGACCGCTTTGTCGGCTCCCATCGCCAACGCCTGGCGGATGCCCTGGAGTGACCCTGAAGGGGACATCGAGTAGAGGGTGACCGAGCCGTCGTTCCCTTCGGCCAGTTGGAGCCCAACCTCCACGCCGAACCGATCGGTGTCGTCGAGGACCTGATCGTGCGGGCGAACCACGCGGTGGGTGTCCTCCGCGAGCTCGTAGGGCGTCGCCGGGTCTGGGATCTGCTTCACACAGACCGCGATTCTCATAACGGGGTCGCTCCTTGTTTCGGGTACCGGGATCATACCCCAACTTTGAGCGAAGACTCAAAAACCCGTTCTAGTCGCCCACGAGCATGGGGAGCAGTGCATCGAGCACAGCGGTGAAGCGTGTCCGCGCTTCGGTGGCGGTCTCGGTGACCTCTTCGTGAGACAGCGGCGTGTTGGTGATTCCCGCTGCGTAGTTCGTGACGAGAGAGATGCCGGCAACCCCGACACCCATGTGGTTGAGTGCAATCGCCTCCGGAACCGTCGACATGCCGACGAGGTCGCCACCGGCCCGCCTCACCATCTCTATCTCGGCGGGCGTCTCATAGCTCGGGCCGAGGAACCAGGCGTAGACACCTTCGTGGTACGGGACCGACGCGGCCTCAAATGCCCGCTTCACGGTGCTGCGGAGACGGAGTGAGTACACCTCGCTCATATCGGGGAAACGCGGCCCGAGTCGATCGTCGTTGACCCCGACCAGCGGATTCCGCGCCGTGTAGTTGAGGTGGTCGCGAATGGCGACGAGGTCACCCGGGGCGAGGCCTTCGCCGAGGCCGCCGGCCGCATTGGTGAGCAGCACCGACCGTGCCCCTGCGAGCGCAGCGGTGCGAACACCGAACACGACCTCATCCAGCGGCCAGCCCTCGTAGGTGTGGACCCGGCCGGCGAAGAGCAACACGGCACCGTCTCCAACCGGTGCGGAGAACAGGCTTCCGCCGTGGCCCACGACCCGTGGCTCAGGGAAGTGGGGAATCTCGGCATACGGAATCTCAATCGCATCGTCGAAGGACGATGCGTAGCTGCTGAGACCTGATCCGAGTACCACTGCTGCGTCGTGGTTCGCCCGACCGGTTCGTTCGGAGATCGTTGCCGCGGCGGCCTGCAGGTCTTCGTAGCTCATTTCACCTCTCCAAGGATCAGGGGACGGGACGGCGGTGCTTCATCTGCCAGCACCCAAGCGGGTTCGAGGACCGGCAGACAAGCATGCAACTGGGGGTCCGCGTTGTATCGCACGATCGCGAGGGCATCACCGACTGCGACGGCGTCGCCAACCTTCGCGTGGATGGTGATTCCGACGCCTGGATCGACGTCATCTTCTTTCGCCTGGCGACCGGCACCAAGCCGCACAGCGGAGCGTCCAACCGCCAGCGCGTCACACCGTGCGACGAAACCGGCCCGGTCGGCGACGACCGTGTGCGTGCTCGACGCGGACGGCAGGAGCGACGGATCTTCGAGCACGCTTGGATCCCCGCCTTGTGCCTCGATGACCTTCGCAAACACGTCGAGACCGGATCCGGACGCAACGGCTTCCTGGAGCTGCGCTCTGGCCTCCGCTCGGTCTGCGGCAACACCTCCGAGGAGCAGCATCTCCTCTCCGAGCCGGAAGGTGAGTTCCGTCGAGTCGGGCGGTCCCTCGCCGCGAAGGATCGCAATCGACTCGGCCATTTCGTTGGCATTCCCGACTTCGGTTCCGAGCGGCTGGTCCATGTCGGTGAGGAAGCCGACAACGGGAGTGTCGTGTGATCTCCCGATGCCGACCATGGTTTCGGCCAACTGCGTGCCGGACGCGACATCCTTCATGAACGCCCCCGAGCCGATCTTCACGTCGAGTACCAGTCCGTCGAGGTCTTCGGCGAGCTTCTTCGACATGATCGACGATGCGATGAGGGGGATCGCAGGCACGGTGCCACTTGCGTCGCGCAGTGCGTAGATCCTCCGATCGGCCGGCACCAGCGTCTCGGATTGGCCGGCGAGAACGAGGCCAAGCTCATCGAGCTGACGCGTGAACACGTCAGGGTCGAGACGCGTCTTGAATCCCGGGATCGTCTCGAGTTTGTCAAGTGTGCCGCCGGTGTGTCCGAGGCCTCGACCCGACATCATCGGGATTGCGACTCCGCACGCGGTCACGAGCGGTGCCAGTGGAATGCTGATCTTGTCCCCAACCCCGCCGGTGGAGTGTTTGTCGACCTTGGGCATCGAGATGGCGGAGAGGTCGAGGACATCACCCGAGTGCAACATTGCGTCGGTCCACGCAGAGAGCTCGTCGTCGTTCAGGCCCCGGAAGATGATCGCCATCAGAAACGCGGACAACTGATAGTCGGGGATCTGATCCGCCGTGTACTCGGCGATGATCCATTCCAGTTCTTCGGCGGTGAGGACTCCTCCATCACGCTTGGTGCCGATCAGCTCAGGCATGCTGTAGCTCATGTGTCCTCCGAACTCGTCCGTGGATTTTCGACCATTCTGACGCGGCCGTTGGCGATCGCAACGCCTTCAGCACGAAGGAGTTCGGTCTGACGTTGCTCATGACCGGGTGCCAATCGGCCCGACCGCGCCACCACCCGCCACCAGGGAAGGCCGGGAGTCGTGCGAACGAGGTTGCCCACGGCTCGAGCCGCTCCTGGGAATCCGGCCTCCTCCGCTACTTCACCATAGGACACGACCTCGCCGGGTTCGAGACGCATCAACACGGTCGCCACCTCCTCGCTGAAATCCTTCACGGCTTCCTCATCGTCAAGAGCTGATAGTGCTCGTCCGCAGTGCTGTCCTCGGCCTCAGGGATGATCTCGAATCGCTCGACAACGAAGGCTTCACCAAACGCCGCGTGCACTTGCTCGTCGGTCCTCCACGCGAAGTACCTTGGCGGATTGTGGACGTCGTCATCAACCATGCCCGACGACCCGTCGCCACCCCACAAGCCCACCACCGCGATTCCGCCGGATACCAGAACCCGGTCCATCTCTCCGATTGCCTTTGCCAACTCGGCATCGGGGGCGTGCATGAAGCAGCTCATGCTCCATATCGCGTCGAACGAATCGTCCGGAAATGGCAGATCGGCAAAATCCGCCACCCGGGCGTCGAGGCCCTTGGCCTTGCAGCGCTCGATGTTGAGCGGCGAGAGATCGATGGCGGAAACCTCGAATCCGTCGCCAGTGAAGAACGCCGCGCTGTGGCCGGAGCCGGCACCGATCTCGAGCAGACGGGTCTTCTGCTCGGAGCGCATCGTCGCTGCGAGTCCGGCCCGATATTCGTCCCGCCACACCGGCTCCCCCCGTTCGTCGCGCCGAGCGGCGGTTGAGTCGTACGAGCGGACGAGGTCCGCCTTGATGGCACGAGCGTCGGGCGCTGTGCTCACAACGTCCCGAAGAGCCGATCGCCCATGTCGCCGAGTCCCGGCACGATGTAGGCCCGGTCGTTGAGTTCACGGTCATGAGCCGCAGCGATCACATGGACATCGGGATGATCGTCGTACATTCGTCTGACGCCTTCGGGGGCGGTCACGACACAGAGCGCCGTGATGTCGCGTGCACCCGACGACTTGACCCTGTCGACGGCCCACGACAGGGATCCACCCGTGGCGAGCATCGGTTCGAGGATGAACACCGACGCGTCCGACAGGTCGGGGAGCCGTGCGTAGTACTCTTGAGGGAGCGCGGTCTCCTCGTCCCGCTGCACGCCCGCGAAACCGACCTTGCAGTCTGGGATCATTTCGAGGACCGCGTCAAGCATGCCGAGACCGGCACGAAGTACCGCAACGGCTACAACGTCGTCCACGCGGTATCCGATGGTCTTCTCCATCGGTGTCTGGACTTCGATCTCCGTGAGTGGGAGACGCTTCGTGGCTTCGAGCACGAGGCTGTATGTCAGCCCGCGCGCTGCAGCCCGAAACGCTTCGGGCGCTGTGCTGCCGTCGCGCAGGACGGTGAGATAGTGCCGGGCGAGCGGATGATCGATCACGGTGAGATTCATACTCCGAGTTTCGCAGATCACGTGTCCCGCGGCGAGCCGTAGACTCACGTACCCATGTTCGATTCTCTCTCCGGGCGGCTCAACCAGGCGTTCTCGCAGCTGCGAGGCAAGGGACGGTTGTCCGAATCCGATGTCAACGACGCTCTTCGGGAGGTGCGCATTGCGCTCCTCGAGGCTGACGTCAACGTGTCGGTTGTGAAGTCGATGCTGGCGCGCGTCAAGGAACGGGCCGTCGGCACCGAGGTCACGAAGAGCCTCACACCCGGCCAGCAGGTCATCAAGATCGTCCACGAAGAGCTGATCGTCACCCTCGGGGCCGAGGAGGTTCCGCTCGTTCGCCCGGCCGCCCCGCCGCTCGTGATCCTCATGGTGGGGCTGCAGGGGTCCGGCAAGACGACAACCGCAGCCAAACTGGCGAAACACTTGAAGGGCAAGGGGAAGCGCCCGATGCTTGTGGCGGCGGATCTCCAGCGCCCGGCGGCGATCGACCAGCTCGAAGCGCTCGGCAAGCGGATCAACGTTCCCGTCTACGTCGACCGGAAGGCCCGGGCCTCGAGGCTCGTCAAAGCGGCTCTCAAGGAGGCCAGGAGCGAGAGCGCCAACGTCGTGATCATCGACACGGCCGGCCGACTCCAAGTGGACAAAGACCTGATGAAGGAGCTCGCGGCCGTTCGGAAGGCTTCTTCTCCGGACGAGATCTTGCTGGTGCTCGATGCGATGACCGGTCAGGAAGCGGTCAATGTTGCGAACGGTTTCCTCGAATACACCGACCTGACCGGCCTGGTGCTCACCAAACTCGATGGCGACGCCCGCGGTGGTGCTGCAATCTCGGCTCGCGAGGTGACCGGGCAGCCGATCAAGTTCGTGGGAATCGGGGAGAGCATCGACGAGCTCGATGTCTTCTATCCCGAGCGGATGGCTTCGCGCATTCTCGGCATGGGCGACGTGCTCTCGCTGATCGAGAAGGCCGAAATGGTCTACGACGAGCAAGAGGCCGAGGCGGCTGCAGCAAAGCTCCTCGACTCGTCATTCAACCTTGAAGACTTCCTCGATCAGTTCCAGCAGATCAAGAAGATGGGGCCATTGCAGCAGCTGGTTGGTATGCTCCCAGGCGCCGGATCGGCACTGCGCGACGTCGAGATCGACGACCGTCAACTCGCACGCGTCGAGGCCATCATCCGGTCGATGACCCCAGCGGAGCGTCGGGATCCCAAGATCATCAATGGGAGCCG
>Ga0316197_10000910_pt1 | contig 21007 bp, 20 predicted proteins | sample OudBiesiAoxic_MG_FD_204939 | JGI IMG/M metagenome (GOLD analysis project Ga0316197, IMG submission 204939) | Coastal sediment microbial communities from Oude Bieten Haven, Netherlands - site A oxic | ecosystem: Environmental > Aquatic > Marine > Coastal > Sediment | place: Netherlands... | reverse complement strand
CAAGTTCCGGGCCATGTGGGACAAGGCACGTGTTGCGCTGTGGAAGTACATCCACCACGACAAGGCAACGTGGGGGCCGGAGCGCCAAGAGGCGTACATGATGCTGGCGCAGATCGACAGCCACCCGGAGCGGTACTACTGGAAGGCTGTGGCCGAGGAACCGGCCAGACGTGAACCGTTCTACTACCTGGCGAAGCACCACTTGAGGCGCAACGAGAACGACCTGGCCTGGTCGATGGTTCTCCAGGCCGCCGCACGAACCGACTACTCGATCTACACGACGCACGCCGAAGCGTGGGGCGAACCGTTCGATGAGTTCTTCAAGAAAGTGGAGGCCAAGCAATGAGCAGTCCGAACATCGACGTTGGTTGGTACGAGGAATCTGATTTCACGAAGCCGAGGCAGGAATGCAGGGAACCGAAGTGGTGGCACACACACGACATCCAGGGGACAGAAGCGGAAGTGATCGAGATGGTCGCCGGGATGATCCGGGGGCATCAGCCGGACGTGGTGCTGGAGACGGGAACGTCTCGTGGATTCATGGCGTTGGCGATCGGCCAAGCCTTGAAGAGCAACGGGCACGGCACCCTTCACACGTACGAGCCGGACATACCCACACTGAACGAGGCATTGAGGAACTGGGAACCGTACGAGGACCTGCCGATCATCCCGTACGCCCAGCCGTCGATGAAGCCGTGGTCTTTCCAGCCGATCGACTTCGCCTGGCACGACAGCCTGCTGCAACTCCGCCAACCCGAGTTCGAGTTCTACTTGGAGCACTACAGCGAGCGGGCGATCGTCTGCTTTCACGACACCGCTCCGCACTTTGGCCCGTGGTCCGACAGACTGAGGACGGCGCTGTTGTCGCAGGGGTTCTCGTACCTGGACTGGCCGTCACCTCGGGGTGTGATCATTGCGAGGAAGAACCCATGACCGAACACAAGTGGCGTCACGGCCAGGTGCCCCTCATGGTGATCGGGTCACGGATCGAGCACTGGAACAAGGCCGACAAGGACTCATGGTTCCGCATGATCGGAACGCTGTCTGTCGTTGACGGCGATGTCGGCATGCTGCCCGACGACGTGGAGACGATGGACTTCCACGACCACCCGCCTTGCCCGACCGAAGCCGATCAGGTCTGGCGACTCACGTGAGGCTGGTCATCACGGGGACAGGTCGATGCGGAACCGGGTACGTCGCCAAGGTGCTCCAGAACTGTGAGTCGATCACGGCCGGTCACGAGTTCGTGTTCGGACCGCACGGACCCGACCCGAAGCGTGACGTGACCGTAGACGTGTCGTGGCTGGCGATTCCGTATCTGCCGCAAGTGCGACACGAAATGAACATCGGTCTGCTGTATCGCCACCCGGCGGCAGTGATCTCCAGTTTCCTCGGCATCGGGTTCTTCGACCGGAACTCGATGTACCTCGACTTCATGCGGAACTACGTGCCTGACATCGAGAACATGGAACCGTTCGACGCTGCCTGCCACTGGTACGTGGCGTCGAACCAGCACGCCCTCAACTACGCCCACTTCGTCACGAACATCGACTCCGTGGCGTGGGAGAAGATCGTTCGGGCGTTGCACCTGAACGCCTCAGAACTGGCAGCGGCGATCCCGGCTGTGAGCCAGACGTACAATCATCGGACGAGAGCCGACATTGACCTGGACGACATTCCGGGGTCAGTGTGGGCGACGTACGAACTACTGGAAGGTGCTTCCCGTGCAAGTTGATCTCACCACCATCGCTGCGTTCATCATCGGCATTGCAGCAACGGGCCGACTCGCCCGTCTCGTCGTTGACGACGATTGGCCCCCAATCGTGTGGCTGCGAGAGAAGTACGTGCTGGCAGTCCCGCCCAACTGGGGTGAGCTGGTGACCTGCTCGTTCTGCGTGGCTCCGTGGTTTGCTCTGCCGAACCTTCTGCTCGCATGGGCGACCGATCTGTCCTGGGTCTGGTGGGTGCCGAACCTGTGGCTGGGTGGTGCGTACCTGGCGGCGATCCTGAATGCCCGAGACGTACCGGCTGACTGAGTAGCCTCGGTCCCGTGGCACGCCAACGAACCCGTCAGCCGGAAGCCCCCAACGGCTTTGTGGCATCAGCCGTCCGTCTGCCTGCGTCGAGTCAGGGCAAGGCTGGCACGGCTGCTGGGTGGCAGAACCAGGCGTGGCAGTTCTTCGACACGGTGGGCGAGTTGCGCTACGTCGCCAACTGGATCGGCAACGTCATGTCCCGTGCCACGCTGCATGCGGCGAGGCGTGACGGCAACGAACTGGTCCCCCTCGATTCCGGTCCTGCCCGTGAAGCGATGGACGCCCTCTACGGCGGCCCGCAGAACCAGGCGCAGATGATCCAGTTGCTGGGCACCGACATGACGGTGAGCGGCGAGGGGTACATCACTGCCCGTACCGTGTCCGGCGAAGACCAGTGGGACGTGCTGTCCACCGGCAAGCTGACCCAAGGCAAGAACGGGAAACTGACCGGCAACTTCGGTGACAGCGAGAACCGTGTGCCGCTGACAGCGAACGATCTCGTCATTCGAGTGTGGACGCCGCACCCGACGAACCCGTCCGAAGCTGACGCACCCACCCGCTCGAACATCAAGACGCTCTCGCAGATCGTTGGCTACGACGACCACATCTCGGCGCAGTTGACTTCTCGCTTGGCCGGGGCGGGCATCCTGTTCATGCCGTCGGAGATTCAGTTCGCAGCATCGAACGAAGCAGACCCGGAAGCCTCTCAGGCTGACACGTTCCTCCAGTCGCTGGGCGAAGCGATGAATGCCGCCATTGCGGATCGGAACTCTCCGGCAGCTTTCATCCCGATCGTGGTGACTGCACCCGGCGACGAACTGGAGAAGGTTCAGCACCTGACGTTCTGGTCGGACCTGGACGAGTCGGTCATCGAGATGCGCCAGTCGGCAATCTCACGGTTCGCCATCGGGATGGATGTCCCGCCGGAAGTCCTCATGGGCAACGGCGATGCGAACCACTGGAACGCTTGGCTGTCGGAAGAGAGTGCGATCAAGGCGCACCTCGAACCTCGCCTTGGTGTCATCAACGCAGCACTGACGAACACGTACCTGCGTCCGGCGCTCAAAGGCATCGTGCCCGACGAAGAACTCAACGACTACTACGTCATTGCCGACACTGCCGAGATTCGTACCCGACCGAACCGTTCGACCGAAGCGTTGGAAATGCACGACCGTGGCCTGCTGGGTTCCGAGGCTGTGCGCCGGGAGACGGGCTTCAAGCCCGAGGACAAGATGGCGCAAGACGAGTACGTCGCCTGGCTGTTGCAGCGCATCGCCACTGGTGCGATCACACCGGAACTCACTGCCGAGGCGTTGCGCATTCTGGGAGCGAACATCGACACGTCGATCGTGTTCCCGGACGACCCGCAGGAACAGCCGACGAACACGAAGACCGACACCGAAATCAACGACGGCGGCCAAGCCGGTGGCATCCCCGACATGGAGGATTCCGAGTCGCCGCTGATCGCTGCGTCCGAGGTGCTGGTGTTCCGTGCGTTGGAGCGTGCCGGGAACAAGCTGCGCAACAAGCACCCCCGGACCGACACGACAGCGATGACTGCCGATGCGGTCTACATGGTCCTGGCGGGCGAAGAGGACGAGTTGCTGGCCGGGGCGTGGGACTGCGCACCGAAAGTGCTCTCAGGGTTGACCGTCTCGCCGGAGCCGGTCGTGTCCGTTCTCGACTTCTACGTGCGTGGTCTGCTGTCGCAGAAGCGTGAGCACAACCGGGCGACGATGGCACGTCTGCTGTCCACCGCTCACCTGGAAGCCATCAAGCCGACGACCTGATTGGCTACGGTGTTCGGGTATGGACTTGATCGCCTTCGCCGCTGAGCGAGACGAGACGCTTGTCGAACTGGCTGAGCTGTATGAGCCCGCCGTCGAAGAAGCACTCGCTGAGCCGGAAGAAGATGCTCGTACCGAGATTCTGATGGTGGCCTTGGCCGCTGCGTTTCTTCTGATGTACGGCGAAGAAGGCGGCGAGGAAGGGTCTGCTGATCTGGCCCTCGTTGCGTTCCTGGATTCCATGCGTGGTGCCGTCGAGATGTTGGTCCCCGACACGTCCAGCGAAGCGGCCGAGGCTGCCCAGCTCGACCGGATGATCAACTGGTTCGCCACCGCCACTCTCGGAGCCGCAACTTTGTCTGCTGCGCAGTCGAATGTCGCTCCGGGAGATTCCGAACCCATCAAGACGTGGGTCACGATGCGGGACGATGCCGTGCGTGACATCCACGCCTCGCTTGATGGGACGACGGTGAACATGACCGAGACGTTCACCGTGAAGTCCGAGCCGGAAGCAGAGTTGCTGTTCCCTGGTCAGCCGGTCGGTCCGCCTGCGGCGTGGATCAACTGTCGCTGCGTGCTTGCCATCGACATGAACCCGCTCGTCGCTTCGAGCTTCCGTGAATACGACACGACGCAACGCAAAGAGATGGCCGACAAGGGGTGGGCGCTTCCTGACGGTTCGTACCCCATTGCTGACGTGGAAGACCTGCGAAACGCCATCCAAGCGATCGGTCGTGCGAGTGATCCCGAAGCTGCGAAGGCGCACATCCGCAAGCGTGCCCGTGATCTGGACGCAGAGGACCTGATCCCGGACACATGGTCGGCAGACACGTACGCTGTCGGGATGGTCGAAGAAGAGGTTGTCGAAGAAGAGGTCGTGGACGAAGAAGAGCCGCCTGTTCCTGACGAGCTGATCCCGGCCGAGGACGAGAACATGCCGGTGTACGGCGTGGCCGCACCCGAGGGTGTCGAGTCCGGCGACGGCCGCTCGTTCCTTCCTGGCGCACTGACGTGGCGTGACTTGCCGCTTCCGCTCACCTGGCAGCGTGCCGACATCGGGGAGCACAACGGCAAGGTCGTCGTGGGTCGCTTGGACACCCTGGAGCGCCGAGACGACGGCATGGTCCACTGGACCGGCGAACTGCTGACCGACGTGGCCGAGACGGAAGAAGTCATCAACCTCATCGCACAGGGCGCACTCAGTGGCGTGTCGATCGACGCCGACAAGGGCGTGCAGTCGATGCCGTCCGACGCCGAGATGGAGGAAGCGCTGTCCACCGGTCGCATGCCGTCGCAAGAGTTCAGCGAGGCACGCATCTCCGGCCTCACCATCGTGCAGATTCCCGCCTTCCAGGAAGCGTTCATCTCGCTGGGCATCGACCCGGAAGCACCGGAACCTGTCGCTGCTGCTGCCGAGGTCAAGTCGTACAAGCGTGGCTCCGGGTGGATCACCCACCCCGAAGAGACGAACCGCATCCACAACTACTGGACCAAGGGCAAGGGCGCAGCCAAGATTCGCTGGGGCACGAACGGCGACTTCACTCGCTGCACCCGCCAACTCCGCAAGTACATCGAACCCCGCTTCCTGAACCGCACCTGCGCTCAGTGGCACCACGACGCTCTTGGCTACTGGCCGGGAGAACTCGGCAAGCCCGGTAACCCGCCTGACACGCCGGAGAACCGACGGCGAGCCGCACGGAACGCCAGCTCACTCGACCCGAACTGCACCGACTGCGAGGACACCGCCATGATTGCCGCTTCCGCTGACAAAGACTTCCCCGGCATGGCCCCGGCCATCAGCCTGGTATCCGCTGCGCCTCCAGCGTTGACCGATCGTCGCATCTTCGATGACCCGAAGCTGGACGGCCCGACCGCTCTCCAGATCGTCGGCAACCACGCCTTCGGGCACCTCGCCACGTGGGGTGTGTGCCACATCGGCATCGACCGGAAGTGCGTCACCGCACCGAAGTCGAAGTCGTCGTACGCCCACTTCCATCTGGGTGCGATCGACACAACCGAGGGTGAACTGGCCGTCGGAACGCTGACGTTGGGTACCGGGCACGCCGACCTGAACCTGTCGGCTTCTTCCACGTCGGCGCACTACGACAACACGGGCACCGCTGTGGCGAAGGTCCGGGTCGGAGAGGATGAGCATGGAATCTGGTTCTCGGGTGTCGTGTGCGACGGGGTGACCGACGAGCAGGTGCGCACGTTGAAGGCTGCCGGTGGGCTGTCGGGCGACTGGCGTTCCATCGGGGGGAACCTCGAACTCGTGGCGGCGCTTGCCGTGAACGTCCCCGGTTTCCCGGTGACCCGTCCTGCCCTGGCTGCAAGCGGAGAGAAGCAGACCGCTCTCGTCGCCGCAGGCGTCGTCGTTCACGACGAACCCGTCACCGCTGACTCGATCGCTGCTGCTGTGCTCGCCAAGATTGACGAGCGCACCGAGCGCAAGGTCCGCCTCCAGAACCTGGAGAGTGTCAAGGCTGCTGGCCGTGCCAAGCGGTTGTCGAATCTGACGGAGGTCTGACATGCAGATTTCAGTGGTGAAGATCATCACGCTGGGCGTGGTCGCCCTTGCACTCATCTTCGGCATGATCGCCGGACTCGCCACCGAGGTCGGAGTTCCGGCGTTGACGTTGGTGATCGGGTACCTGATCGGCAATGCTGACATGACCGAGAACCAGCCCGTCGTCTCCAAGAACGACGACTGAGCCATAGGAGGGTCCCCATGAAGTCGTTGCATGCTTGAGGCGGTCGCCGCAAGGCGAAAGGGTACGTGGTCACGTACAAGGACGGTAGGAAAGTGAATGTCGGGTCGTTGTCCGAGGCGATCACGGTCGCACGGAAGCACAACGGCACCTATGCCCGTGCGAAGGCATGAGCCGATGCGGCAAGAGGAAGAAGTCGGCGTTCTTCTGGATCAAGCTGGACGGGGACGAGTATCGGTGCCTTCACCTGGCCGATTGCCTCCGGCTGGTGCGGACGAACGGTGGGTCCTACGAGCAGCGCTCGTGGCGAGAATGAGGGGTATGTTGCGCTGAACCCACAGGGTGTGTATACGCTGTGGATCAGACGCCCACCCGTCATGGCGAAGCCAGACGTGTGTTCTCTCCGTGAAGCGGGGGATCGGTGAACCATCATCTGTCCGTCCCATCACAGGAGACACGTCATGTACGAACTTCCCGAAGACATCGCAGCGATCACGGATCGCACCGCCATCGAGGCTGAGATCAACAAGGCGCTCGACGCTTTCAACGCTCTCGCCATCTCCGAGGATTCCTCGGACGAAGACCTGGACGCCGCTGAGGCGATCAAGGCATCCATCGACACCCTGCGTGCCGCTGACGCCGAGCTGGCTGCTGCCGCTCAGGCGAAGGCCGACCGGGTTGCCGCCCTTTCCGATGTCGCTCCCGCACCCGAGGCCGAGGCCGAGGAAGCCGAAGTGGCCGAGGAAGCCGCCCCCGTCGCAGAGGAAGTCCCGGCCGAGCCGGTCGCCGCTGCTGCCGAGGCAGAAGTCGTCCCAGCCGCTGAGGTTGAGGTCGTCCCAGAACCCGTCGCCGCATCCGCAGCGACTCCATCGCCTGTCGCTCGTGCGGCAGCCGCAGCCCCCGAGGTGATCGTGCCGACAAAGACCCAGACCGCATCCCTGATCGCCGCAGCGGATGTTCCCGGCTACGCCAACGGCGCTGACCTCGATGGAATGGCAGCGGCCACCGCAGCCATCCTCAGCCGGACCAAGGGTCTTCCCAAGCAGAACCTCGCCTCCGCTTCCGGTGGTGTGCGTCAGCGCTACGGCGCAGCGCTCATCCAGAAGCAGGGTTTCGGTGACCTCGTTCAGTCGAACGACGGCGCTGGCGACATGGACCTTCTCTGGAAGGCCGGAGACGCTGCTCGCCTCCCCGGTGGTTCGCTCGTCGCCGCTGGCGGCTGGTGCGCCCCGTCCGAGACGCTGTACGACATCTGTCAGTACGAGACGCTGGAAGGCATCCTCGACCTCCCCGAGATGAACGTCACCCGTGGTGGCATCCGCTGGACGACCGGCCCGTCGTTCGAGGACATCTACGAGGCGTGTGGCTTCTTCCAGACCGAGCCGGAAGCCATTGCAGGCGACTGCAAGGACTGCTGCATGGTTGACTGCCCGCCGTTCGATGAGGTCCGCCTGGACGCCATCGGCATGTGCATCAAGTCGCCCCTGCTGACCGAGGCCGCCTACCCCGAGTTGGTCCAGCGCTTCATCGAAGGTGCACTCGTTGCTCACCAGCACAAGGTGAACAAGTACATCCTCGACACGATGCTCATGGCTGCCGGTACCCCGGTCGTCGGTGTCGCTGCTGGCTCGCTCAGCATCACCCTTGAGGGCATCGTCTACACGGCGATCGGCATGCGCTACAGCTACCGCCTCAGCCAGACCGCTGAGTTGGAAGTTGTCGCCCCGTACTGGCTCAAGGAACTCATCCGCATCGACCTCGCCATGCAGAACGATCGGGATTCCTCGAACGTCACTGACGCCGAGATCGACGGCTGGTTCAGCGCTCGCAACCTGAGCGTCCAGTGGGTCTACGACTTCCAGGACCCCGTGGTCGATGGTTGCGACGTGACCATCCCGGATGAGGTCACCATCCTCATGTACCCGGCCGGTACCTGGATCAAGGGCACCGCCGACGTGATCAACCTCGATGCGGTCTACGACAGCCCGAACCTGGAAGCCAACCAGTACACGGCACTGTTCGTGGAGGAAGGCATCCTCGCCGTCCAGAAGTGCACCCACACGTGCGCCATCACTCTCCCGATCTGCGTCAGCGGCAAGGGCGTCCTGGACGACATCGACGTGTGCCACACCGCACCCGTCACGCCGGTCCCGCCGACGACCTGAGCAAGTAGTCCTGGGGGGAAGCGGAGGGACCCTCTTCCCCTCAGGGCACTGGCCGACCACTCGAAGGAGGTAGTCCCATGAGCATCCAGGCAGCGAAGAAGTACATCGAGATTCCGGCTCCGGTCGTGAATCAGAACGGGTACCTCGGACATGCGAACATCATCCCTGCTGGTGATCACGACCTTCTCGGGGCCGAGTACGTCACCAACGCTTGCGCCGAGGGCGGACTGTGGACCGAGCTGTGCTACAGCGTTGATCAGCAGCTCTGCGATCCGCAGACGACACCAATCCCGCCGGTTGACGGGTACAAAGAGTTCGGCAAGCCCGAACTGGTGGAGGGGGAACCCTTCGCCGTGTACGACGGCAACGACTGTGGGCTGGTTGCGTTGGAAGACGCAATGGCCGGTGCCGAAGAACGGCTCAGCTTCTCGGAGGGTCGTCAGGTTGACGAGTACATCTCCGGGTGGCTTGAGGCCAACACCGATCAGGACCTCGGTGAGTTGTCGATCCGAGAAACGATCATGGTCATGGAAGACGTTGCGTCGGTCCTGTACGGCTCGTACGGCGTGATCCACATGCACCGCTCGATGGCAGCTTGCGCTCGTTCGCAGAAGCTGGTGTTCGAGGACGGCGCAGGCGGCTACGAGACGTTCCTGGGGACGAAGGTGATCCCGGTCGCCAACAACACCCCCGGAGGCATTCAAGACGTGTACCTGACTGGCCGAGTTTCACTGATTCAGGGCGACGTGCTTTCGCAGGTCGTCCCGGAAGTGAATCGTCCCGACGGTACCTGTGACCCTCAGCGTGCACTCGCTGAGCGCATTTACGTTCCACTGGTCGAGTGCATGGTGGTTCACGCCACTGCGACCTGCGATCCCACAATCCCGGCCACGTAAGGAGCAATCACATGGCAAATGCAAACAGCTTCCCGCTGGTCCGAGGACGGACGATGCGGGTCACGAAGACCGACGGATGTTGCGGTCCCGAGTACGGGAACGACAACTCCATCGTCACTGAGGGCTTCGTCAGCGTGGCCCTCACCGCCAACATCACCGAGGCCGAAGAGATCACGGTCACGAACGCCAACGGCAAGACCTGTGTCCGTGACACCGGTTCGGCCACCTTCGATGGGTACGGCGTCGAGATCGTCTTCTGTGAGGTTCAGCCGTGTCTGTTCTCGCTCATCACCGGTCAGCCGGTTGTGACCGACGCAGCGGGCGACATCATCGGCTTCAAGATGAACTCGCAGATCACGCTCGACTCGTCTGGCTTCGCTCTCGAAGTCTGGATGGGTGTCCCCGGTGTTGCCTGTGAGGGCGATGCTGGTGCGAACGGCTACCTGCTGCTCCCCTGCTTGCAGGGTGGCGTCATTGGTGACTTCACCATCGAGAACGCTGCCATCACGTTCACCATCACTGGTGCGGCGACGAAGGACGGCAACGCCTGGGGCAACGGTCCGTACCCGGACACGCTGCTGCCTGACCCGCTTGACCCGGACGATCACCTGTACGTGATCTTCACGACGAGCGATCCGCCTGAGGCGACCGACGGCTGTGTGCCGTTGACGCCGGAAGGTCTGACCGTGGAAGTGTCCGGCGCTGAGGTGACCGTGACCATTCCTCGTGCGGGTGCCGATCCGTGCTTCCAGACCGGCCAGTACGTCGGTGTGACCTGGGGCGACGGCGACGAGTCGAACGACCCGGACACCGGGACCGAGCTGACTCACACCTACCTCGCTGACGGCGACTACACCCTCCAGGTGATTCCTGCACCTGGCCCGGATGGGGCTTGCATCCCGTACGACTTCGATGTCAGCATCGTCGGCGCAGCCGGTGTGCAGGCAGCGGCGAAGCCAGTCAAGAAGGCTGCTGCTGCGGCAAGTGCCACGCCACCTGCCGAGTGACGAGTAACGTCTGAGGCATGCCGCTCTCGGACGTATACGACTTCGGGGAGAACGAACCAGGCGTTTGTCTCCCCTACAAGCCGAACTTCGACTGCTGCCCGGACTTCGCAGATTACGAGAGTGATCTGCAAGTCCGGGCTATGTCGTTGGCTTGGTCAACCATCCGCACCCTTACCGGCGGCCGGGTCGGCTCGTGCCCGGTGACGATGCGTCCCTGCTTCTCGCCGGAACCGTGTGCTGTCTGCTTCGGCAGTTCGTGGATGAACCCGTACGTGGATTCGTTCGGGAACTGGAAGAATGCCGCCTGCCGCAAGGACGGCACCTGCTCTTGCTGCAACGTGTGTGAGCTGATCATGCCCGGTCAGGTAGCTGCAATCACCGAGGTGAACATCGACGGCTGGAAGCTGGACCCCCAGTTGTTCCGCATCGACAACGGCAACATCCTCGTGCGCCAGGACGGCTACTGCTGGCCTGATTGCCAGAACATGGGTGCCCCGGAGGGTGCGATCGGCACCATCACGATCAAGTACATCCCCGGCATCCTGCCGACCGAGGCGGGCCTGTGGGCTGCCGGTCTGTTGTCCTGCGAGTTCGCCAAGGCGTGCATGGGTGAGAAGTGCAAGCTGCCGTCGTCGGTCACGTCTGTGACCCGTCAGGGCGTCACGATGGAGTTGGGTGCGAGCATCTGGGAGAACGGCACCGGCATCCGTGAGGTTGACGCCTACGTCTATTCGGTGAACCCGAACCAGTTGAAGACCCCGCCGTTGATCTGGTCGCCGGACATGCCGTCCACGAAGCATCGCCTCACCACGATGCAGATGCGGAAGAAGTAATGCCCGACCAAGAGTTGCCGGAGTGGACGGTGAACCCCGTCATCCCGATGATGGCCCAGTTGCTGGAGTGCGTCTGCCTGCACGTCGAGCACGCCGGGTCTGGCCCGGTCTGCTGGTGCGGCATGTATCCCGGTGCTCAGGTGTCGATGGACTACTGCGGTTTGGAGTGCCAGAACGACGTGTGTGGCATGGCGTACATCCGGCCCGGTTCGGCGTTCTCGTTCGAGTCGTTCCCGATCCCGACGTTGGACGACACGTGCGCACGGCCGATCGGTTTCGAGGTTGAGGTGGGCATTCAGCGGTGCATGCCGACGATGGAAGAGGACGGTTCGTTGCCGTCGCCTGGTGACTTGACGGAGACGACATTGAGTCTGCTCCAGGATCAGTGGGCGTTGCACAAGGCGATCCGGTGCTGCGATTTCGAGCAGGGCAAGGTCGTGTTGGGTCCGTGGACGCCGACGATCGCTCAGGGTGGATGCGTCGGCGGCTTCTGGCAGGTGTTCGTGAACCCGTACAAGTGGGCGTGAGATGCCAGGCTTCGATGTCAAGGTTGACGACAACCTGACGAGGACGAACTGGCGACTGTGGATGAACGGTCCGTCGCCTGTGCCTGCCCCGGTGCTGGTGTGGCGTGAGCAAGCAATGGCTGTGGCGAAGAAGACAGCGCAGACGTTGGCCCCGGTCAACAATCCGTTGAACGCCAAGCATCGTGGCGGCGCTGTCGGCACCTACCTGGCGTCGATTTACGTGGAGCGGACCGGCAACCAGTACGGGCGTGGCTTCCGTTTGGGTGCTCGTGCTCCGCATGCGGCGATCGTGGAGAACGGCCGGTCGGCGTCCACGAAGGACCAGTATTTCTCGTGGTCTGCTGCTGGCGGCGTGGCTCGCTGGTACCAGAAGACCAGTGGCCGTGACGGTGACCATGTGATCGAGCGGGCAGCGGATGCCGCCGTTGCCATCACGACGGCTGCCAACTGAGTACGCTGAGCGGATCAGACAACTAGGAGGGTCCCACCCATGAAAGAGTTTCGCACTGGCGCACGTGAGTCGGTACTGGATAATCCGGTTCCGATTCAGTTCATGATCGAAGGCACAGAGTTCGAGGCGGTCCCCCCGACTTCGGGTCAGCTCACGCTGTTGATGGCCTCGCAGGCCAACGAAGACCCGGTGGAGATCGCCAAGGCGATGCTGGAGTTCGTGCTGGCGATCCTTGGGCCGGAGCAGTACCGGGTGTTCGAGGACGGGTTGAAGTCCGGTGACATCGAGATGGAACTGACGATGGAGATTGTCGAGTGGCTGACGGAGCAGTGGTCGCAGCGCCCTACCACGTCTGCCTCCGCCTCGTCGCAGCGGTCGGCAGTGTCTACGAAGCGTTCGACGGCGAAGCGGCCAGCAAAGGCCAAGACCCCTTCGACCTGAGCATCCAACGGTTCTTCAACTACCTGCACTACTGGGTGCTCACGCATGTCCCCCACGACAAGGTGGAGGAAGTGCAGCGGGAACTGGACCGTCCACGACCCGGCGGCACCAGCAAAGTGTCTGATCTGGAGAAGCAGAAAGATGCCGAGTCGTTCATGGCGTTTGCCGGTGCGATGGGCATAGCCCCTCCGAAGAAGTAACGATCTGGCAGACTGGCACACGTGGCGCTTCCATCCATCACCGTCAACGTAGATGCGGACACCGCCAAGGCGTTGGCCCAGCTCTCTGCGTTTGCAGCTACGGCAGACAAGCTGCTGTCTTCGATCGACGCCAAGTCGTTCGGTGATTTCTGGGACAAGAACAAGTCCGACAAGGAAGCGAAGGACGCCGGTCGGGACAACAACCGGAACTGGAACGACGGCTGGAACAAGTCGGAGAAGCGGGAAGCCCCGAAGCGGCGCAGCGCATTCCGGCGTGAACTGCTCAAGTGGGGCAGCATCATCGCTGCGTTCGGTGAGACGATCGGTGTGGCCCTGTACGGCGCTGCTGGTGCGGTCGTGTCGCTGGGTTCGTCGCTGCTGTCTGCGGTGAGTGCGTCGGCTGCGCTGGTCCCGATCGGTGTGGCCCTCGCTGGGGCGTTCGGTGCTGTCGCCATCGGGTTGGTCGGTGTCGGTGATGCTCTCGGCGCAGTGAAGACCGGGTTCTCGGAGTTGGTCACTGAGGGCGAGATCACTGCCGAGACGATGGAGGCCATCGAGAAGTCGCTGGAGAACCTGGCCCCGAATGCCGCCTTGTTCGTCACGGCGTTCGGCAACATCTTGCCGCTCTTCCGGGAGATCAGGCTGGAAGTGCAGGATGCGTTGTTCGCTGGACTGGGCGACGAGCTGGTACGCCTCGGCGGACCCAACGGCTTCATCGACCAGATGGGCACGGCGTTCGAGCGTCTTGCCGGAGTCGTCAACACGTCGTTCATCGAGATCATCGGCGCTGTAGAGGGAGCGGACCTTCCCGGCATCTTCATGAACCTGGAGACGACGCTGGGGAACGTGCTCAGTGCGTTGGCTCCGCTGACCACTGCGTTCTTCAACTTCGTGGAGATCGCCACCCCGTTCGCTGAGCAGTTGTCTGCCCAGTTCCTTTCGTGGGCTGAGTCGCTGGCCGAGTTCACCGGCAGCGCCGAAGGACTCGAATCCATCTCGGGGTTCCTGGAGCGTGCCGTCGAGTCGTTGCAGTCGTGGCTGGACCTCATCGGCATCACCGGGCGAGTCATCGGTTCGCTCCTCAGGATCGCCAGCGAAGAAGGCGACTCGCTGATCGACAAGCTGACCGGTGTGTTGACGACGTTCAACGACTGGATCAACACCGCCGAGGGCGAGAACGCTGTCCTCACGTTCCTGGAGACGAGCAGCGAGATTCTGTTGTCGTTGCAGCCTGTCCTGGAAGGGCTGGTCGGTGCGTTCGATGTGCTCGTCACCGACGGTGCCGTGGAACGGTTCGCTGAACTGGCGGAGTTGCTCGGTGAGCTGCTGCCGCTTCTGGCGGGGGTCCTCAACGTCATCTCCCGGACCGGCATCCTCAACACGTTCGCTCAGGCGCTTGTCGCCATCGGCAACGCTCTCCCGTTCGAGCAGCTTGGTGAACTGGCGTCCATCATCGGCGGCGTTCTTGCCACTGCTGTGGAGGCGTTGACCCCGGTTCTTGACATTCTCGGTGAAGCCATCGGTGTGGCTGCTGAGGCGTTCGGTGAGATGTTCGTCGCCCTCGAAGAGACGGGGGTGTTCGATTCGTTGAGCGTGGCGTTGCAGGCTGTCGCTGAGGTCATCCTGTTGCTGTTCGAGGCGTTGGCCCCGTTGCTGCCCGTCATCGGTGAACTCGCCGGGGTGTTGCTGGTGTCGCTCGCTGACATTCTGCTGTCGGTTGCTGAGGCGCTGATCCCGGTCATCGAGTCGTTGACGCCGATCATCCTGCTCGTGGCCGAGTTGTTGACGGCCATCATGCCGCTCATCGAGATCGCTCTGATCCCGCTCCAGTTGCAGATCGCTTTGCTGTCCGAGGCGTTCCAGTTGTTCTACCCGTTGCTCGACCTGCTGATCGAACCGCTCGCCACCCTTGGCGGCAGCTTCGAGGACACGTCTGCACTGCTGGCTGAGTGGGGTGAGGTGTTCGAGGAATGGAAGGAGATCGTCACCGAAGTCATCGACGTGTTCCTGGACAAGATCAGCGACATGGTGGACACGTTCACGTCGTCGTTGACGACGATCGGTGACCTGTGGGACACGATCTGGAACGCAATCCTGAACGTCACCCGCACGGTGATGAACGCCGTCTCGAACTTCATCACGTCGGTGATGAACTCGATCCGGTCCACGATCTCCAGCATCTGGAACTCGATCAAGTCGATCGTGTCGGGCGCTCTCTCAGCAATCAGTGGCTCTGTCAGCAGCGTGTTCAACTCGATCAAGTCCACGATCTCCAGCATCCTGGGCGGCATCAAGTCCACGATCTCGACCATCTGGAACGGCATCAAGTCCACGATCACGACCGTCATCACCGGCATCCTCAACACGATCCGCACGTTGTTCGGAAGCATCACCGGCATCGTGACGGGGGCGTTGGCCGGTGTTGCCAATGCCATCGCAGCGCCGTTCCGTGCGGCCATCGCAGGGGTGCAGGCAGCGGTGGACAGGATCAAGTCGATCGGTGCAGGGATCGGCAACTTCGTGTCGAACCTCAACCCGTTCGCCAGGGGTGGCATCGTGTTCGGGCCGACACCCGCCTTGATCGGTGAGGCTGGTGCCGAGGCTGTCATCCCGCTCACCCGTCCGCTGTCGCAAGTGGACAGTTCGGTCCGGGCGATGGCTGCGCTGTTGCGTGGCGACATCGCCGGGATGGCCGGGACTGTCACGAACAACGCTGGGGCGTCCAGCACGAACAACTCCCGCCAGATGACCAACAACTTCACGATCAACGACCGCACCGGCAATGCCGAGACGACCGCTCAGAAGGTCATCAACCGCATCGCTGTGGGCTTGTAGGAGAGCACGGATGTATAACGGCTACATGGCTCTTGGCGGCGCAACGCTGGCTGAGCAGACGTTCGAGTTGATCAACGATGGTCGGGTCGGTGCGTACATCGAGACGTGGAACAATCAGGTCCGCAACGGCAACCAGTTCGGTGAGTGCATCGACTGGTGGAAGGACTGCGACGAGTGCCCCAACGCCGACTTCCTCTTCACGGATGGTGAGGGCTATTTCTCTCCGGTGTCCGACCCGGCCCCGTGGTACGACCCGAACATCCGGGACTCCGACAAGTTCTTTGGCGTCGTCGGCCTCGAAGTCACGGGCGCTGAGGACTCAACGAGGTCAGCGACGGTGCAGGCGTCAGTCGGGGGAGGCGGCGCTGTCTCCCGGTTGCGGTTCGGTCCCCGAGAGATCGTTGTGCGTGGCCTGGCTGTGGCTGCCGACGACTGTGGCCTGGAAGTCGGATTGAACTGGCTGCGCTGCCAGTACGAGATCAGCGTCACGGACTGCGGCAAGGACTACCTCTGGTACCTGGACTGCTGCCCGAACTGTCTGACCGACCCGAACGCCCCTCCGGTGTCGCCGTGCTGGGCTGACAACTACGCCGAGTTGGCGAACGGCCCGGACGACTGCCCGCCTGATACGTGGTGGCCTTCGACGTACAAGGAACTGATGGACGGCCCGAACCCGAACGGCCTGGAGCCGTCGCCGCACCCCGAGTGGTGTACCTGGGTGGTCATCTATCGCCAGCTCAGCGTCGGCTTGCCCGAGTTCGGCTGTGACCTCAACGGATGTTTGGTGCCGTACCTGCGCAACTTCCAGTCGGTGCGTGTCATCGAGGGGCCGATCGTGCTGTCTCGCCAGTCGCTCAATCAGGGTGAGATTGCCGAGATCGAGTTCACGATCGCCTGCGCCGACCCGCACGAGTACACCCCGGACATGATCGTCGTGCAGGAAACGCTGGCTGCCACGCAGACAATTCAGGATGAGTTGCCGGTCAACATCAACAACCCGTTCGACCCGCCTCGGGTGATTCCTCGTGGACCGCAGCCGGGTGGTGTGCCTGTGCCGAACGACTGGGAGCGTGCCGAGTTCCCGATCCCTGCTTCTGGGTATCCGAAGCGTTTGCAGACCACGGTGCCTGCCATCACGATCGTGCCGGAAGCTGACATGGGTGTCACCCGTGTCGGTGTGTGGGATGACCAGGACGAACTGATCGGTGGCTACGTCGTGCCGTTCATTCCGGCTGGTGGCCTCGTGGACGTGGACGCCAAGGCTCGTGAGACGATCACCGAGTACGGCGGGGACACGCTCGTGCGGAACGGGTTTGCTCGTTCGTTCAAGGGGACTGGTTCTGTGCAGTGGCCGGACATGGTGACCGGTGAGGCGTACCGGGTGACGGTCGATCAGGCTGTCGGGGCGGCTGTGCCGTTCGACGTTGAGGTGCGTGCAGCAGAGAAAGGCTGTGCGTGAGCAACATCGAGAACGCTGCGTTCTGCGGTCAGAACCGGGCGTACGTCTACGAGAAAGGCGGCGAGGTGCTGGTCGGGGAACTGGTGTCTGCGTTCACCATCCGTTGGCAGCGCATCCGTGATGCGATCTCGAATGCTCAGGTGTCGGTCAGCATGAACGACTGCTGCGACATTCTCGAACTGATCGAGCCGGTCGCTTTCGAGTTGCACATCTATCGCAACGACGAACTGGTGTGGTGCGGGGTCATCACCCGCATGGAGTTCGAGTACGACCGGGTGGACATCGTTGCCGAGGACATGCTGTGGGTGGCGAAGCGGCGTGCGGTGAGCGAGGGGTACAACTACCAGTCGTACCCTCAGAACATCGACGCTCCGCAGGGGCCGGACCCGTCGAATCCGACGGTCGGTGCACCGAATCAGTCGGTCCCAACGGTTCAACTCATGGAGTACCTGTTGCGCTGGCAGTGCTACGCCCAGAACGGCGACGAGTGGAACATGGTGGACAACATCCAGCGGATCGACTCCCCAGCGAACTGCGACAGTCGAACGGCTCGCCAGACAAATGCCTGGTCCACCACGGTGTGGGCCGAGTTCGACAAGCTGGCCGAAGACAACGGCACGGACTACGCCGTCGTCGGGCGGGACATCTATTTCTGGGACATCAACCTGAACTGGTTGGAGATCGACCCGTTGCTTCCTGCGGACATCGCTGACTACCCACGGATCGTGGAGTACGGCAACTCGTTGGCGACTCGGTACATCCGAACGAACGGTTCCGGGTTCGCTGGCATCGCATCGGCACCCCCTGCGACCAGGGATCGGTATGCCATCTCCATCGACATCGTGTCGAACGAGAACTCGCAGGCCGAAGCCACGACGGAAGTCCCGCCACCGTTGCCGTCGCAGACAACGATCAACACGTGGACGCAGACAGCGGAACGTCGCTTGTCGAACGCCTATCCGGTGGAGCGTTCCATCGTGGTCCCGGCGAACTCGACGCTGATGCCGTCGTCGCCGTGGGACATCAACACGCTGATCCCTGGCTGCTGGTTCGAGGTGTCCGTGGACCGGCTGTGCCGTGGTGAAGTCACCGAGTACAACCGTCTGCACGAGTTGAAGGTCGTGGAGACTGGCGACGGCGGCGAGACTGTTTCGATCACCACCATTCAGCCTCCGACGATCATGATTCTGCCGACCGACCCGCCCTGCGATCCGAGCACGGGGCTTCCTGTTGTGGAGAGTCCGTAATGGCTGACGGGACACCGGCTATCAGTCGGGTGCAGGCAGGCGAGGACACGCTGTTCGAGCTGTTGCAGGACACCGACAAGCGACTCACCGAGTTGGAGCGTCGAGCGAACGTGCTGGCTACGACTGTGGCTGCGATCGGCGTGATGACCGAGGACGACTTGCCGACTGACCCTTTCCCGGACACGGTGGCGTGGGTGATCACGACGGACACGTTGTATGTGCCTGGTGCCGGTGGCGGTTCTGGTCCGTCTGGGCAGTGGTCGCCTGGTGGGTCCTGGCCTGTGTAGACAGATGGGGCTACGCTCTCAGCGGGGTCCCCCCACAATCACGGAGAGCGAAATGGCTCATCACACGGAGACTCGGCAGATCACCGACATCGGTATCCAGCGTTTGGTACAGGTCGCTCGTCTGAATCACATCGACCCCGATTCGATCATCTTGACGCAGGCAGGCGTGACTGCTTCGGACGTGCTGTGGGCGTTGTACCAGGCGAGCATCGCCAAGAGGGCGCTCCCGAGGACGCTGGCTGCTGAGACGTGCGGTGGCCCGACTGGCGCTGGCGGTCAGGGGACGCCTGGCGACCCAGGCCCGACTGGTCCGACTGGTCCGACTGGGCCTGCTGGTCCTGGACAGATTGGTGCCCCTGGCCCTCCCGGCCCGACCGGCAACACAGGTCCTGCCGGTGCTGACGGTGAATGCCCGCCTTGCCCGGATGTTGTGCCGTGCGATCTGATCCTCGGCACGTGCGGTGGCATCGACCCCGACGTGGCAGCCATCTTCATTTCCACGTTCGAGTGCCTGGAGAACCTGGGCTTCATCACCGACTCGTGGCGCAATGCTTTCCCATCCGTTGACTGACCGAAAGGCCACCCCATGAAGATTCCCTGCCAATCCATCAACTCCGACCTCAAGTTCTCGAACCAGGGAACCCTGTTCGTTGCGCCGCTGCCCGCTCCCCCTCCAATGGGTGGCGGCGTCTTCGACGGCTCCGGCACCTGGACGCTGAGCAACTACTCAGTCGCTGGTTGGCCGATCGACTGGGAGCGTGACCTTGCGGTTGGCGACCAGATCGCTGTGCTGACCGACACCGGGTATCAGGTCGTGACGATCACGGCCATCGTCGTGACCGAGGATGTCACCACGCTCACCGTCACCGTGGACACGGCTGAGGGCATTCTCGTGGACGATCAGATCACTGGCGTCTGGAAGGTCACCGCTGCCGGATACCCGTGTCCGCCTCCGACGGGAGCCGCTGAGCAGCTCGCACCCCCCACGTTTGTGGACCGGGGCGGGAACGTCAAGCAGCTCGTCTGATCCCAGTCACCGTTGCCTGAACGGCAGGAAGGCTAACCTCTGCTGTCATGGCCCTGATTCCAACCCGCAACCAGGAAGTAGCCAGCTACCTCATCAAGCTGGCACGCACTCAGGGGTTGGACTCCGACGTGGTGTTGGGTGCCGACGGCATCACGGTTTCCGAGGAACTGTTCGAGGCGTACATCTCTGCTGGCGGCATCATGCCAACGGACGCCGACGACTGCGCACCTCCGCCTGACTGCACCCCTGACTTCCCGTTCCCCACGTTCCCTGCCGTCGGGCCGACCGGTCCAACCGGCCCGACGGGAGAACTTGGCCCGACCGGCGAGACGGGCAATACCGGTCCCACCGGTCCTCGTGGCCCTGCCTGGGAGTTGGACTTCCAGTGGCCGGGACGCCCGCCTGAGTTCTGTACTCCCGGCTTCTGGATCAACGACGCAGCGATCCCCGGCAACGCTGTCGTCTTCGAGAACTATCGGGCTGCCACGTCCGACACGTTGGCCGAACTCTTCTGGGGTGCGGCCTTCTTCTCTGGCGAAGACACGCAGATGTTCCTTGGCGGTGTCTGGAACGGTGCGGGCCAGAACAAGTGGAAGTTGCTTGTCCACACCGACACTGGCGTCGTCACGCTTGTCATCGGTGACGGCGACGTTGAGATCGAACGCCACGACTTGCCGGGGGCGATCCCGTCCGAGGTGTTTGTCCGCACCCGCTTCTTGCTGTCGTCCACGCTCGGCACGCTGACGTGGTACACGTACGACGGGGTTGACTGGGAACCCTCGTCAACAGTGCCGACGACGTTCACTGGGTGGCTTGACACTGGCCCCGAGGAAATCTGGTGGATGCAAGACAAGGCGGGGTTGGAGCCGTACGCCGGTCGCCTCGTCTCGATGGGTGTCACGAACAACGGCGTCGGCCTCGTCGCTTCTGTCTCCGAAGACTTCGATCGGCCCCCTGTCTGGCCTGACGGTCGCATCGACTTCCCGACGTACACGGGCCATGAGGCGTACGTTCTGCGTACCCAGTCGAACATCGACAACCTGCCTGCTGTCAACAACCCGGAGGACTGCCCCGAAGAGGGAAGCATCGGCTTCTCCGAAG
>Ga0316197_10000909_pt1 | contig 21007 bp, 18 predicted proteins | sample OudBiesiAoxic_MG_FD_204939 | JGI IMG/M metagenome (GOLD analysis project Ga0316197, IMG submission 204939) | Coastal sediment microbial communities from Oude Bieten Haven, Netherlands - site A oxic | ecosystem: Environmental > Aquatic > Marine > Coastal > Sediment | place: Netherlands... | reverse complement strand
AGATGGCTGAAAGCTTAATACTTGATAGGCGAAGAGAAAGAACATTCCCTCGAATGGTAAAACCAAGACCTCAACGATATGCCAGAAATAAGAATGCCGTTCACCCTTAAGTGAACGGCATTACTGAATTAATCAGCCTTTTTTAGTTAGTCACTACTGCTTAACACATTAAACAATCGGACGTTGACCCTTGCTGATTAAACGCATAAAGACATTCTCAGCAGACTTCCCTGCAACTCCTGCAATTTTATCACTTAACTTTTTCTTTTGAACATAATGAATAGCTAAGACTTCACGTTCTTCTTTACATGCGTTTGTTAAGTAATCATCTGACGTTTGAATTGCATCAATTAAACCTAATTCTAGTGCTTGTTTTCCAAACCAATGCTCACCCGTTGCTACTTTTTCAAGATCTAATTCTGCACGGTGCTCATGGATGAAATTTTTAAATAATACATGAGTTTCTTCCAGCTCTAATTGAAATTTCTCACGAGCTTTATCACTGTTTTCACCAAACATTGTTAGTGTACGTTTGTATTCACCAGCCGTCAGTTGTTCAAACTCAATATCATTTTTCTTTAATAATTTACTGAAGTTTGGAAGTTGTGCAACAACACCAATCGAACCAACAATTGCAAAAGGAGCAGCAATGATTTTTTCACCAATACACGCCATCATGTAACCGCCTGATGCAGCAACTTTATCGACTGAAATCGTTAATTTAATACTAGCATCACGTAAGCGATCTAATTGCGATGAAGCAAGGCCATACCCATGAACCATACCACCACCACTTTCAAGACGAAGAAGAACCTCATCTCCCTCAACGGCAACGGCTAAAATTGCCGAAACTTCTTCACGAAGTCCTGCAACTTCTTTTGCATCAATACTGCCATTGAAGTCCAAAACAAATAATCGAGCATCACGGGTTAAGGTTAATTCACCAGATTTCGCTGCTTGTTTGACCTCTTTTTGTTTTGCTTTTTCAGTTTCTTTATCTGCTTTTTTCTCTGCTTTTGCGCGCGCTTTTAATTCAGCCTCATCAAATAAATGATGCTCTAGCTCTGTCACTGTCTCTTTGTATTGCTCTGTTAAATTAGTTATTTCTAACTCACCTTTTGCTGCTGCAGATTTTCCACCTACCGCTTTCACCGCTACTAAAATGGCGATAATCGACACAATCACCGTGGCTATCTTCGCTAAAAAGAGACCGTAATCAAACAAAAATTCCAATGTAATACCCTCTTAAGTATGTTTCGTGTATTGTACCTAACTTAACCCTAAGTTAATTCACCTTATGATAGAAATTCGCACTAAATGCGCGTTTTTACATCAATACACTGCAAAAACAAGCAGTCTTATTTATGGTGAGCGTTGAAATACAAGGATTACAGAGTGGACTATCAGGTTTCAGCTGACGCATTAAAAAACAAAACAATTCTGATTACAGGTGCTGGAGATGGCATTGGTAAACAAGCGGCATTACATTACGCACAACATGGTGCAACTGTCATTCTACTTGGTCGTACCGTGGCTAAATTAGAAGCCGTATATGATGAAATCGAGGCTGCTGGTTACCCTACTCCAGCAATTGTCCCTCTTGATTTGAAAGGTGCAACCAAACAACACTACATTGATATGGCTGAAACAATTAAAAGTCAATTTGGTCAACTTGACGGGCTATTGCACAATGCAGGACTACTTGGCATGTTAAGTCCATTTGAGCAATTCGAAGAAGCAATGTTTGATGAAGTAATGCAAATTAACGTCAAAGCACAATTCTTAATGACTCAAGCTTTACTGCCTGTTTTACAGCAATCAGATGATGCTCGTATTATTTTCACTACATCAACTGTTGGACATCAAGGTCGTGCTTTTTGGGGAGCTTACGCTATCTCGAAATTTGCTACTGAAGGCATGATGCAAACATTGGCTCATGAAATGGAACGCACTCAAGTAAAAGTAAATGCCATTAATCCGGGTGGCACCCACACTCGTATGCGTGCACAAGCTTTCCCTGCTGAAGATATTAGCTTACTAAAAACACCAGCTGACCTTATGCCACTTTATGTCTACTTAATGGCACCAGAAAGTTGTGAAGTTAATGGTCAATGTATTGATGCACAACCGAAATAGTTGCGAATATTAATATAAAGTACAAAAAAGGGTTGAAACCATATGGCTTCAACCCTTTTTATTTGTTTAATTCTCGCTTAGATCAGGAATTCAACTTAACGCTGTCTTGGGGCTGATTTTGGCGCTTTACCATTTGGTGAGAATTTACTTCTTACTGGTTTAGCTCCTGGTGCTGGCTTCTTACCTTTGCCATTTGACTTACCTGTAGGCTTTCCTGTTGGTTTACCTGTAGGCTTAGCATCACCAGTTGAATTACGCTTTGCAGAAGGTAAAGAGCTACCTACTGGTTTTTTGTTGTTACGACCACGACGACCTGAAGGTGTATTACGATCTTCAACTGTACGCTCATCATGACGTTTTACTGCACGACGGATCTTTTGAGATTTAGATTTAGCACGCTTACGTGACTCTTTATCTAGATCTAATAAACTTTCTTTTTCGTGTGGTAATTCAACCATTTCACGTAAGTAGTTTACTTCTTTAAGCTCAAGTTCCATCCAACCGCCACGTGGCAATCTTTTCTCTAGGAAAATATCACCGTAACGAACACGCTTCAGACGACTTACCGTTACGCCTTGAGAATCCCATAAACGACGAACTTCACGGTTACGACCTTCATTGATTACAACGTAGAAAGTATGATTCATACCTTCACCGCCAGCGTACATTACGTCTTCAAAACGAGCTTCACCATCTTCCAGTTTTACACCTGAAACAAGGTTTTTAATCATTTTGTCGTTAATATCACCGAATATACGACACATATATTCACGTTCAACTTTACGGCTTGGGTGCATTAGGCGGTTTGCTAGTTCACCATCAGTGGTAAACAAAAGCAAACCCGCGGTATTTGCATCTAGACGACCAACAGATACCCAACGAGAATCTTTGATTTTTGGTAAACGATCAAAAACGGTACGACGACCTTCAGGATCGTGGCGAGTACATAACTCACCTTCTGGTTTGTGGTAAGCAAGAACACGACAGATTACTTCAGTAGACTCTTTTACCGATACAACATGGCCATCGATACGAATTTTCGCATCAACATTTTCTAGGCGATCACCTAGTTTTGCAATCTGGCCATCAACACTAACACGATTAGACTGAATCATCGTTTCTAATTCACGACGAGAACCAAGACCTGCTCGTGCTAATACTTTCTGTAATTTTTCGCTCATTTTTTACCTTATTATGTCGCCTTCACAGGCGTCAATTAGCTTTTATTAATCAAGGACCTATCTGAATAAGATAAGATTCCTCAATCACTTTAAAATTCTATAGAGGCTGATTATACAATAAGGTTGTGACGAATGGTAAAAAATTAAGCACAAATTTATTTCATGATGACATTTTCAGTATGATGATGGAGCTGCTTTATAAAGCAAGTCGCTTATATCTATCAAGTAAATAATTGCACAATTAAAATGCTCAAATATTTATTTCAGATTGATATTACTTAGACCAAAGGAGAACCATATGAAATCGTTATATAAAAAATTATCAACATTTGACCTAAACAATCTAGATGAAGAGGCACAAAAAAAATCAACAACACGAATTTATAGAAAAGCTGTACGATTACTGCATAAAATCAAATACACCGAACCTTTTACAGCAGTTAATTGAAGCACGTAAACAGACTATTTTATCTAAATTAAGTAACACAGATACAGGTAACCTTTCTTATCTATTTTCGACAAAAGAAGCCATAGAGCTCATAGGGAAGCACCCCTGTAGTATCTTACCTAAACATTATTTTATGATAGAACAACTTGCACATAAATTATTTGGATGTTTATTAAGATGTTGGACTGAGTTTGAAATTTTCCGAACCATTCAACATTCATCAAATAACTACCACATATATTCTAAACAAGAGCATATTAATTCGGAATCAAACATCATTAATGAAGATTATCACTATGAAATAGTTAATGATATTTCAAAGGATAAACGTCTATTTTATACCGATTTTTGCGAACAACCACTGTTACTGTCCGACGCCATTGTCTTAATAAATATAACAACATTTATTAAAGAGCATAAATGGTATGAAATGCTTAGTATTCTTGACATCTCATCAAAAGGAGAGCATTTTATTCTATACCAATTAAAGACAAACAACAGTTATCCTACCATTATTTCTTCAGCGCTTATTGAACCATATCAAGACAAAGCAAACTGGCTGTTCTTTAATGATTTCTTCCAAACCAAACATTGGAAAAGTGAAGGAATAACAGATTCTTTGCTATCTTTTTTCCCTAACCTGAAAACAAAGTACTCTAACGCCTCCTCATTAGGTCACTCTAATTTATCCAGTTCAGATCTAGAAAATGCTATTTTTTCTTCTATAGTAGACAAAAGAAGTGTATGCGGAGTTATCCGATTTACCATCAATGGACCACGCCCTAAATTAAACCAGTATATGTATTTAGCTCAAAAAGGATTAGCCAATGCACTCTACAACTCAGGAAGAGAGATGATCTTTTCTATTATAGAGCAACCCGCAATGGTTTTGTTTTACCAAGCAATAAATAATGATAATTGCTGCACACCCTTTCTTTTCACTAGCCAACAAGATATCAACAATTCAGGATTAATCACATATAAAGGGATCTGCTTAACTAAGCATACAAGTAATGTGTTCAATCAATATGATTTAAAATCTTATAATGCTAAAATTATAAAAAGAAGAAAAGATTTAAAACAACGATGAGTTTCTTATAAATGTTAATTGGCTTCCCTAAAGATAATCTATTGCTATTTATTGCGGTATTCATTTTACTATGGGTAGCCTTCTTTATCCGATCTTTATTTAAAGATCGGATGGAGGTTGATCCTAAAATCTACTACCCCTACATAGGGTATTCTATTTTTATAGTCATTTGGATTTTAACCAACTTCTATTTTCAATCTGAACTATTATTAATCTTCAGTGAAAAAATTGCTCTTTATATGGCAATAGCGGCCAACCTCGCTTCATATTTTGCTTTTGCTTTTGCCTTTCTTTTTTCTTGTCGTCTCGTATCTACTAGAAAAGATAAAAAAATGGCATCTTGGCAGGTAGTTTTATTTTACGCAGAAACCGCCTTTGCTCTCGCTATCAACTTAATACCTAATTTAACGGTTACTAGTGTAACCATTATTGATAAAGGTGTTTTTACCATTAATTTTGGACCATTTGCTTCTATTTTCTTTATCAATGCCTTTGTCTTTATTGGCTTAATCATCCATAATTTTTTACAATTAAGAACAAGTAAACTAAAACTTAACAAAGAAAAATCCATTTATTTATTATTTGGCATTCTTATTTTTATGTCTTCAACCATCATATCTCAAGTTATTATTCCTATCGTATGGGGGGATTTCTCTTTTGCATGGCTTCCACCCGCACTTTCTGTAACTGAATCCGTCCTTATTGGCTATACCCTACTCTTTCATAGATTATATAGCCTACGTTATATTTCATACTGGGCATGCTCATACACGATTAATATAACTATATATTTAATACCTATTATTCTTATTTATTTAACAAATTACGATATCAACTTACTATATACTTGCATTTTTCTTATTATATATACCGGATTGTTTTGGGAAAAAACGCTTAAAAAATCAAAACTAGTTTCTAGTCTGTTAATTTACAAAAACAAGAAAACACCTGTAGAAGAAATATATGATATTGCTGATGAATTCAAATACTCTAGTCAGCATGCTATGATCAAGTTAGCTACACTTCTAGATACTCCACAAGAAGAATTATTACTTGTTGGGAAAAATACCAATTATAATATTTTTATTCCACATCTTAATCAATCTAATTCGGCACTAGTTAAAGACGAACTAGATTACCAAATACATTATTCACCAAATTCCAAAGTATCAAGCTATTATGATGTTCAAAAAGAAATGGACTCTCAGAAAACAGCATTGATTTTACCTATTTTTGGGAAGAACAAACTAGTATCTCATTTATTGATCTCCCCAAGTAAACGCAATGGTTCTACGTTTTCAAATGAAGAAATCACCGCAATTCAGTGGGTATTAACCAAAGTACAGGGCTATATTGAGAGTGAACGTAAAGTAAAACAATCTCAAGCACTTGCAAACTCAATCGCTCATGAAATGAGAAATCCTTTATCACAATTACAGTACCATTTTGAGCGCATTGCTTCCCACTCAGATGAAACTAGTATAAATAGTGAATTAGAACAGGGAAAACTTGCCATTCAGCGAGGAGCACAACTAATTGATATAATTCTAAGTGAAGCAAAAAACAATGAAATTAATAACTCTTTATTTAAGCATTATTCCATTGCAGAACTAACTCAACAGTTTATTAATGAATATGCCTTTGATTCAAAAGAAATTAAAAATCGGATTGATCTTGAACTCAATCAGGATTTTATTATTAATGTAAACGATACACTCTTTGGCTTTATTATTTTCAACCTAATACGTAATGCTATCCATTACTTCGATACTTCCGATTGCGTAATATCGATTAAGTTACAGAAAGGTAAGTCGTTCAATACATTAGTATTTAGAGATACGGGCCCTGGGATCTCGTCTAATATTTTACCTCATATTTTTGATGAATTTTTTACTCATAACAAAGAAGGTGGTAGTGGTTTAGGCCTTTCTTATTGCTTAAGAGTAATGCATTCATTTTCTGGGAACATTGCCTGTTATTCTCAACAAGGCAAATTTACTGAATTTGTCTTAAGCTTTCCAACAATTGAAGTTAAACAAAAACATACAATAAATTGTCCAGAAATCAATAATATTGCTAATAAAGAAAATCATGCTGAAACAATGAGCAATAACATAAAAACAATCCTCATTGTTGATGATAAGAAAGTACAACGAATGTTAATTCAGACTTTTATTACTAATAAAAATTTTCATATTCTCCAAGCAGAGAATGGTTTGGAAGCGGTTCGTATTGTAAATAATACTCACATTGATCTTATTTTCATGGATTCCCGTATGCCAGTGATGAATGGAACTGAAGCGGCTGAAAAAATTAAAGCTACTCACCCATCAATCCCTATTATCGCTCTGACTGGTGAATCTGGTCATGAAGAGATACTAAATATCACATCGATAATGGATGCTTATTTAACTAAGCCAATATCTAAACCACAATTACTGCAAACTCTCGAAAAATGGATAAAAAAATAGCCAGACACTGCTGGCTATTTACACACTCTGTTATTTTTAATTATTGAAATGGGCTAGGATCACCAGCACCAATACGAACCACATTGATTTCATCGTCACTAAAATCAACTACGGTTGTTGGCTGTTCACCTAAATAACCACCATTCATGATTAAGTCGACAGCATGCTCAAGTTGATCGCGAATTGCTTCAGGATCAGACTCAGCCACTTCATTACCAGGTAAAATCAAAGTCGTTGACATTAATGGCTCACCTAACTCCTCTAGCAGAGCTAAGGCTATTTTATTGTCAGGGACACGCATACCTATCGTCTTACGTTTTGGGTTCATCAAACGACGTGGTACTTCTTTGGTGCCTTTAAAGATAAACGTGTAAGCGCCCGGTGTATTATTTTTTAATAAACGGAAGACACTATTATCAACACGAGCATAAATTGATAACTCAGAGAGATCACGACATAACAAGGTAAAATTATGCTTATCATCTAAACGACGGATCTGACAAATTCGCTCTAACGCCTGTTTATTCTCAAGTTGACAACCTAATGCATAACCTGAATCGGTTGGATAAATAACCACTCCACCATCACGAATGATAGCACCCGCTTGACTAATTAAGCGGACTTGTGGGTTATCTGGATGTACATAGAAAAATTGGCTCATTATTCCTCCTGCCTAGCAGGTCATTATTATATTAATTATTATCTAGAGCGAGTTTACTCAAATGTTGGTAAATCCCATTCTTGCCATACTGGTACTACCCCTTCAGGTAACCATAGATTTCTTCCAAGCTCAGTCCAAGGCGACGGATAATGGAAATCTGACCCTTGTGATGCTTGTAACTCATAATGAATCGCATAATCTGCAAGCACTCGACGCTCTTGCACACCTTGTTGTGGTAATGCGACTTCCATTGCATCCCCTTTTGCTTCAACAAATGCCACTAATAATCGCTTAACCCATTTTGCCGTTAAATTATATCGTCCAGGATGAGCTAATACTGCCGTTCCTCCTGCATTATGAATAACATTAACCGCTTCTTCGATTGAGCACCAATCCGGCGGAACATACCCTATGTTATTGCGTGTTAAGAACTTTTTAAATACCGCTTGCATGGTTTTTGCGTGACCTTGGTCAACTAACCACTTGCCAAAATGCGCTCGTGTCAATGAACCGCCATTTGCCAGAGTCAGCGCACCTTCATATGCTCCCACATAACCGGCTTTCTCAAGACGCTCAGCCATTTTTCGTGCTCGTAAGTCTCTACGTTGCGCTTGTTCTTCTATCAATGCAATTAATTCAGGGTGATTAACGTCAACATTAAGGCCAACAACATGAATATCCTTATTGCTCCATAATGTTGAAATTTCAATACCATCAATTAAATGCACTGGTAATGCTTTCTCTTTAATCGTTTGATGAGCTTCAGCTAAACCAGCAACAGTATCGTGATCGGTAATAGCAAGTACCTTTACATTAAAAGTAACCGCTCTTTCTACTAATTCGGCAGGAGACATGCGTCCATCCGACGCCGTTGTGTGACTATGTAGGTCTATTTTCATAATAATTCTTGACTTTCACCTCGCGTACTAGTTTACTGGTACGCAGTTAAACACTTTCTCAATAAATAATTGATATTATCTTTGTTTTAATAGTAGGTACTTTATGTCACAGCTTAGCAAACAACAAGCATTCTTAAAAACTAGCGTGATGACTAAACGTTGGTGGCACTACTTCGGGTAGTGTTTTGTGCTTAATTAATTTTGACATAAAAACCTTGCCCGCCATCTAGCGGGTTTTTTTATGTCTTAAGTACAACCAATCAGTAAAGCTAATAATAGATGAAAATCTAAACAGTCAGTCATTCAGCCCTCACAAGTTTTAAGAAAAGAGTGGCAACAAAAGTGAAATATGCGACTATGAAAACCAATAAGAATGTAACATCAATTCAACGTATTAGCATGGAGGCTGGAATGCAGTCAGTAATGTCCAATGATGGTCAGCTAGAAGTTCTTTCCCTTGACGTTCCATACGTTTCCGATCCAACCCAACTTTACTCTACCTTGTGTGAAAATAAAGAGATGAGCTTGTTGCTCGAAGGGGCTGAAGTAAACTCTAAGCAAAACATTATAAGCTTAATGCTGATTGATGCGGCGGTACGAATTCATTGTTTTGATAAAGACGTTACCTTAGAAGCCCTAACACTGAACGGTGAACGTTTATTACAGACCTTAGCACTATCTCTGCCTTCTTCTTTGATTACTCTTTCTTCTCAAACTCTACTCACGCTGCACTTTCCAGAGATTAACCAAGATCTGGATGAAGACAGTCGTTTACGTGAGCTTTCTTCTTTTGATGCTCTGCGTTTTATTCAAAATCATTTTGATGTAACTGGGTTACCCTCTAATTCACTATTTTTAGGCGGTTTATTTGCTTATGATTTAGTGGCGAATTTTGAAAACCTTGGTAATGCAGAGACAACCAATAAGTGCCCTGACTATGTGTTTTATGTAGCGGAATCACTTTTGGTCATCGACCACCAAACAGAGTCTTCGGTACTTCAGGGCTCACTATTTAATGCTGATGAAAAAATCAAAACCAGTGTTTCTGCTCGACTCATTGAAATAAAAGAGTTCTGTTCAGAGCCACACACAGTTCCTGCAGCACCGACGCTACAAAACTGTGACGCGATCCCAAGTGTCTCCGATGAAGATTTCTGTCAAACCGTATTAGATTTAAAAGAATTTGTTATTAAAGGCGACATCTTCCAAGTTGTCCCTTCTCGTCGATTTACTCTTCCTTGCCCTGCGCCATTAGCGGCTTACCGTGAACTGAAAATAGGTAACCCAAGTCCTTATATGTTTTATCTGCAAGATCGCGATTTCACCCTGTTTGGTGCATCGCCTGAATCAGCATTGAAATACGGCAAAGAAACAAACCAAGTTGAGATTTACCCAATCGCAGGCACACGCCAACGTGGTAAAAACAGCGATGGTTCTATCAACCATGATTTAGACAGCCGCATTGAATTAGAACTGCGTTGTGATACCAAAGAAAACGCAGAACACATGATGCTAGTTGATTTGGCTCGTAATGATGTGGCTCGTATTTCAGAAGCAGGCACTCGTTATGTGGCTGATTTATTAAAAGTCGACCGCTACAGCCATGTTATGCATCTGGTTTCGCGTGTTGTTGGCCAATTACGTGGCGATCTTGATGCCCTTCATGCTTACCAAGCTTGTATGAATATGGGGACATTAACTGGCGCACCAAAAATTCGTGCGATGCAACTTATTCGTGACGTAGAAAAAACACGACGTGGTACTTATGGCGGCGCTGTTGGTTACTTAACGGGGGATGGCAACATGGATACTTGTATTGTTATTCGTTCAGCCTATGTTGAAGACGGGATCGCTCAAGTTCAAGCAGGCGCAGGTGTGGTTTATGATTCCAACCCACAAGCTGAAGCTGATGAAACTCGTGGAAAAGCACAAGCGGTGATCTCTGCGATTCAAAAAGCGCACTTAGCTCAACCAGCAAGCACTAAGGAGAAAAACTAATGGCTCATATTGTATTACTCGATAATTTCGACTCCTTTACTTATAACTTGGTTGATCAATTTCGCTCCCTTGGTTACCCAGTCACTATTTATCGAAATAGTTTATCCGCCGCGGCTTTTGAAGAGGCGGTGAATAAACTAGAAAACCCAATCGTTGTGTTATCACCAGGTCCTGGTGCCCCATCCGAGGCAGGTTGTATGCCTGAAGTCATTCAACGCTTAAAAGGCAAAGTACCTATGATTGGGATTTGTCTTGGTCATCAGGCAATTGTTGAAGCGTATGATGGGACGGTTGCAGGAGCTGGTGAAATCGTTCATGGTAAATCGGCGATGATGAGTCATAACCAACACGCAATTTTTGACGGTTTACCAAACCCACTCTCTATTGCTCGTTACCACTCTTTAGTCGCAACAAAGGTAACCGATCAATTAACCATTACAGCAACCGTTGATGATTTAGTCATGGCGGTGATCCAAGAAGAAGATAAAGTGTGTGGATTCCAATTTCACCCTGAATCTATCTTAACGACTCAAGGTGCTGACCTACTAATTAATACACTAAACTGGGCTTTAAATTTAGATTCAAGCCATTCAGATAACAAAGAATAAGGATATTCTCATGACTCAAATTGAAGCCATTTTTACTAAATTGTACGACCAAGTTTCTCTTTCAGAAGCGGAAAGCCAAGTTCTTTTTGATGCCATAATTAAAGGTGAATTAGATCCTATTCTACTTACCGCAGCACTGACTTGTTTAAAAATAAAAGGCGAAACGCCTAACGAGATTGCTGGCGCTGCAAAAGCTCTGCTTGATAATGCCAATGATTTTCCTCGCCCTGATTACGATTTCGCAGACATTGTAGGTACAGGTGGTGATGGTTCAAACACCATCAATATCTCCACCACAGCGGCATTTGTTGCTGCGGCATGTGGATTGAAAATAGCAAAACACGGTAATCGTGGCGTATCAAGCAAATCAGGTTCTTCTGACTTATTAGATTCTTTTGGTATCAACTTAGCGATGTCAGCAGAAGACACACGTAAAGCCGTTGATGATTTAGGCGTTGCCTTCTTATTTGCTCCGCATTATCACGGCGGTGTTCGTCACGCGATGCCAATTCGTCAAACCATGAAAACACGCACCATCTTTAATATCCTTGGTCCATTGATCAACCCTGCCCGTCCAAACATTGAATTAATGGGTGTATACGATAAGTCTCTGGTTCGTCCTATCGCAGAAACCATGGTGAACATGGGAATGAAACGCGCAGCGGTTGTATTTGGTTCAGGCTTAGATGAGGTTGCCATTCATGGCCCAACAACCGTCGCTGAAATTATTGATGGCGAAATCAAAGAATACACATTAACGCCTGAAGATTTTGGTTTAGACACTCATCCGCTTGAAGCAATTAAAGGCGGAGAACCAGAAGAAAACAGAGCGATTATTACTGATATTCTGACAGGTAAAGGGACTGACGCCCAACTGGGTGCCATTGCCGTTAACGTTGCACTATTAATGCGTCTGTTTGGACATGAAGATTTAAAAGCCAATGCGCAAAAAGCCATTGATACGATGAACTCAGGTAAAGCATTTGAACTAGTTCAACAACTGGCTGCACGAGGATAAGAAAGATGACACAACAATTATCTGAGCACATCTCAGTAGAAAATACCCAAATGGCTGAAGTGCTAGTTAAAATTGTCAAAGACAAAGCGATTTGGATAAATGAACGTAAAGAAAGTCAGCCTCTCGATACCTTTAAGAATGGCCTAACAAATTCTGATCGCAGTTTTTATGATGCATTAAAAACGGGCAAAACCGAGTTTATTCTTGAGTGTAAAAAAGCATCGCCATCGAAAGGATTAATTCGCCAAGATTTTGATCTTAACTACATTGCTTCAGTCTACAACAAACACGCCAGTGCGATTTCTGTGTTAACGGACGAAAAGTATTTCCAAGGCAGTTTTGATTTCTTACCAATTATTCGTGACCAAGTTAATCAGCCTATTCTATGCAAAGATTTTATGATTGATGCATACCAAGTGTATTTAGCTCGCCACTACGGTGCTGATGCGATTCTACTAATGCTTTCGGTACTTAACGATGAAGAATACAGAGAACTTGCAGAAGTCGCTCATTCATTTGGCATGGGTGTACTCACTGAAGTCAGTAATGAAGAAGAGTTACACCGAGCGGTCGCATTAGAAGCACAAGTAATTGGGATTAATAACCGTAATCTACGTGATTTATCTACCGATTTGAACCGCACGAAAGAACTTGCACCACTGCTACCAAAAGGCACAACGATCATTTCTGAGTCTGGTATCTATAACCATCAGCAAGTGAAAGATCTAGCGAAACACGCAACAGGTTTTTTAATTGGTAGCTCGTTAATGGCAGAAGAAAATCTAGAACTGGCAGCTCGAAAAGTGATTCTAGGTGAAAACAAAGTCTGTGGCTTAACGTCTGTTGAAGATGCAAAAGCAGTCTATAACTCAGGTGCAGTGTATGGCGGATTGATCTTTGTAGAAAAATCACCTCGCTCTGTTTCACTAGAGACAGCAAAAGCCATCACTCAAGCAACCACATTAAATTATGTAGGTGTTTTCCAAAACGAAACAATCTCTACTGTTGCACAACGAGCAAATGAGCTATCTCTTGCCGTGGTTCAACTGCATGGTTCTGAGAGTGAAGAATACATTGCAGAGCTAAAAAAACAGCTACCAGTGTGTTGCCAAGTGTGGAATGTTATTTCTGTGTCAGATGATGCACAAAGCATTTCCCTTCCTCAAAGCCTTGCTGATAAAGTGTTGGTAGATTGTAAAGTTGGCACTCAAGCCGGTGGTACTGGTGTTAGTTTTGATTGGAGTAAACTGCCACATAACGACATTATGCTGGCCGGTGGCTTATCACTCGACAATACCAAACAAGCTGCACAACTTGGCTGTTACGGATTAGATTTCAACTCTGGTGTCGAATCGGCTCCAGGTAAAAAAGATCACAAAAAATTACGCGCCGTATTTAGCGCATTACGAGATTATTAAGGAAAATATCATGGCAAAATTAGATGCCTACTTCGGCGAATATGGTGGTCAGTACGTTCCACAAATTTTAGTTCCAGCACTTGATCAACTTGAGCAAGCTTTCATTGACGCTCAAGCAGACGAAGATTTCCGCGCTGAGTTTATGACGTTACTTCAAGAGTACGCCGGTCGTCCTACAGCCCTTACGCTTTGTCGTAATCTAACCAAGGGTACTAAAACTAAATTGTACCTAAAGCGTGAAGATTTACTGCACGGTGGCGCTCACAAAACTAACCAAGTATTAGGTCAAGCGCTACTTGCAAAACGCATGGGTAAAGAAGAGATCATTGCTGAAACTGGCGCAGGTCAACACGGCGTTGCGACGGCTCTTGCTTGTGCTCTACTTGGTTTAAAATGTCGTGTTTACATGGGCGCTAAAGATATTGAACGTCAAAGCCCAAATGTATTCCGCATGGAGCTAATGGGGGCAACAGTGATCCCTGTTCATTCAGGTTCATCAACACTGAAAGATGCATGTAATGAAGCACTACGTGACTGGTCTGCAACTTATGAAACTGCGCACTACCTATTAGGTACAGCCGCTGGCCCTCACCCATTCCCAACGATTGTTCGTGATTTCCAACGAATGATTGGTGAAGAAACAAAAATGCAGATCCTTGCACGTGAAGGTCGTCTTCCTGATGCCGTTATTGCTTGTGTTGGTGGCGGTTCAAACGCCATTGGTATGTTTGCTGACTTCATTGAAGAAGAAGATGTGAAACTGATTGGTGTTGAGCCAGCCGGTAAAGGTATTGATACTGATCAGCACGGCGCTCCACTTAAACATGGTAAAACTGGCATCTTCTTTGGTATGAAAGCACCATTAATGCAAGATGAACATGGTCAAATTGAAGAATCATACTCAGTATCTGCTGGTCTTGATTTCCCATCAGTAGGTCCACAACACGCACATTTGAATGCAATTGGTCGTGCTGAATATGGCTCAGTGACCGATGATGAAGCGCTAGAAGCATTCCAAACGTTAGCAAAAGGCGAAGGTATTATTCCTGCATTAGAATCGTCTCACGCTCTGGCTTATGCACTTCAGCTAGCACATGCTGAACCAGAAAAAGAACAACTGTTAGTGGTTAACCTATCAGGCCGTGGTGATAAAGACATCTTCACTGTTCATGACATTCTAAAAGAAAAGGGAGAAATCTAATGGATCGTTATCAAGACCTCTTTGCTAAATTAGCAGAAAAAAACCAAGGTGCCTTTGTTCCTTTTGTAACGATTGGCGATCCAAACCCTGAGCTTTCTTATCAGATCATGGAAACGTTAGTTGAGTCAGGTGCCGATGCCCTTGAATTAGGTATTCCATTCTCTGACCCTCTGGCGGATGGCCCGACAATTCAAGGCGCAAACATTCGTGCATTAAACAGCAAAACAACGCCTATTGTGTGCTTTGATTTAATCGCAAAAATCCGAGCTAAATACCCTGAAACCCCAATTGGTCTATTAGTTTACGCTAACCTTGTGTTCGCAAACGGCATCGATACTTTCTATGCTAAATGCCAACAAGCCGGTGTAGATTCTGTGTTGATTGCAGATGTTCCAACCAATGAATCAGACGAGTTTAGAGCAAGCGCGATTAAGCATAATGTTCACCCTATCTTCATTGCTCCACCATCAGCATCAGATGAAACGTTAGAAACCGTTGCTAAGTTAGGTGGTGGCTACACTTACCTTCTTTCTCGTGCTGGTGTTACAGGCGCAGAAACTAAAGCAGGTATGCCAGTAGCTCAACTATTAGAGCGCTTAAATCAATTTGATGCACCACCTGCTATCTTAGGTTTTGGTATTTCAGAGCCTGCACAAGTAGAAGAAGCAATTAAAGCCGGTGCAGCAGGAGCTATTTCAGGCTCTGCTACAGTAAAGATCATTGAGCAACATCAAGATAATCCAGCCGCTTTACTTGAGGCTCTTTCGTCGTTTACTTCATTGATGAAAGCTGCAACACAAAAATAACATTTAACACATTACCTTACCCCAAAAGAGCTCATCACGAGCTCTTTTTTTATTTATCACTTTTCTCACTGCTTTATTACGTTAAATATTAATTAGAGTCCGTTTACTAACATAAGTAATAATAAGTATCATGGCGCACAAAAAAGAAACAAACACCCTACATAAAACTACATAAAATGAGATCTATTTGATAAAACTATTGATAGATGTAAATATTGCGTGTAAAACAGCTCCCAATATATTTAACCAATAAATACATATTTAACAAGACATACAAACTTCGTCTTGTTACAAAAACAGCATAGAGGTAGATAAAGTGTTACAACAAAAAGGACTTCTCAACAATATTGGCGTTCAAGTCGTTATTGCAATGATCGTAGGTACCATGGTTGGTGCAACAATGGGGCAATCTGCCGCTATGTTTGCTCCATTAGGAACCATCTTTATTAACCTAATTAAAATGCTGGTTATTCCACTAGTTGCGGTTGCTCTAATCTCTGGAGCTGCAGGACTAGGTAATAGCAGTAATGCAGGTAAAGTTGGTTTAACAACTTTAGGTTACTTCGGTATCACTTCAGCACTTGCTGTTGCACTGGCGCTGTTCATGGGTGAGATTTTTGAACCAGGCAAAGGCATTGATGTCTCTGGCGTTGAAGGTATGTTCTCATCAGCGTACGCCGCAAAAGGTGAACTGCCAACTTTCTGGGCAACTATTACAGGAATGATCCCTACCAATGTATTCCAATCATTAAATGAAGCAAATATTCTGCAAATTCTTGTTTTCTGCTTATTTTTTGGTATTGGTCTTTCTAAACTAGAGAAAAAACGTCGTGAACCAATGCTTAATACGGTTAATAGCATTGTCGATATAATGGTTTGGATGATCAACAAGGTTATGATCATTGCTCCTATTGGCGTGTTTGGCTTAATGGCTGAAGCAGTAGGTACATTTGGTTTTGGCGCATTAATGGTCGTATTTAAACTGTTTGTGGTTTATATCGTAGCTATTCTTGTATTTGGTTTTATCGCTTACCCGTTAATGGTTGGCCTACTAACTAAAACCTCTGCAAAGAAATTTCTGATTGCAATGAAAAAACCACAAGCGGTTGCATTATCAACTGCGTCATCAATGGCAACACTTCCTGTAACTATGGAAACAGTTGAAAAAGACTTAGGGGTTCGTAACTCTACTGCCTCGTTTGTTTTGCCATTAGGTGCAACAATCAATATGTCTGGTAACGCAATTTACTACGGCCTAGTTGCTATCTTCTTCGCACAACTGTTCAACATTGACCTATCAATTGGGGCTTATGTTGCAATCATCGTAACCTCAACGTTAGGTGCCGTTGGTCAGGCAGGCGTTCCTGGTCCCTCTTTCTTAGTTGTTGCTGTTCTGCTTGCTGCTGGTATTCCAATTGAAGGCCTACCGCTTCTATTCGCATTAGACCGTATCTTTGACATGATCCGTACTGCTCTTAACATCACTGGTGATGCTGCATGTGCCGTAATTGTTGACTCTATGGTTGAAGAAACAATAGAAGCAACGACAGAAAATAAAGAAGCGTAAATTCATTACTTCTTTACATCAGATATTATTAAGCCAACTCACACTTGCTCTTTCTAATTGAAAGCATAATGAGTTGGCTTTTCTTTTTCACCAACAAGCACGCATAAAATGTAACAAGTAATTTTTAGCGATTCCCTCCCCTGTAAATTTTAGATACACTCGCTACATAATTAATTATTGGCTCAACCTATAACTATGAAACAGATTTTAGATTTTATCCCACTGATTATCTTTTTTACCCTGTACAAAATGTACGATATTTACACTGCAACAGGTGCACTTATTATAGCCACAGCTGTTCAACTTATTTTGACTTATGTTCTTTATAAGAAAGTTGAAAAAATGCAGCTAATCACCTTTCTTATGGTGACCGTCTTTGGTGGCATGACGATCTTCTTACATGATGACAACTTCATAAAGTGGAAAGTAACAATCGTATACTGCGTCTTTGCGGCAGGTTTATTAGTCTCTCAAATTATAGGTAAACCTGTAATTAAAGGCATGCTAGGCAAAGAAGTAACGCTAACTGATCCTCAATGGAACAAGATCAACTATGCATGGATCTTATTCTTCACTGTATGTGCTATTGCTAACTTATATGTAGCATTTGAAATGCCATTAGATGTATGGGTTAACTTTAAGGTCTTTGGCTTACTTGGGCTCACCTTCTTATACACATTGCTTACAGGTATGTACGTTTATAAACACATGCCAAAAGAGGCAAAAGAAGAGCAAGAGTAATCTTAGTTTCCTATACACAAATAAAATCAAGTAAACGATTGAATAATAAATAATTTTATAAATTAAATTATCATCAAAAACTATAATAGAGCTCTCTGAGCCGTGCTGTTTTATCGCACGGCTTTTTTATATCTGTTTTTTTATGATAGACTGCCGCCAATTTCATTTTTGCTGTATTGGAACCTACTTTGACTACCCCAGATAACCTTGGACAAGCCCCTAAAGGCCAACTTCTTCTTCGTACTCTTTCTATGCCAGCAGACACCAATGCCAATGGCGATATTTTTGGTGGATGGATCATGTCTCAACTCGATTTAGCTGGTGGCATTTTAGCCAAAGAAATTTCTGGCGGCCGTATTGTTACCGTATCTGTTTCTAGTATTACCTTTAAAAAGCCAGTAAAAGTAGGTGATGTTGTCTGCTGTTATGGCGAATGTATAAAAATTGGTCGTACTTCTATGTCGATTAATTTAGAAGTATGGATCAAGCCAGTAAAAGAACACGGCATTGGTGACCGTTTTATGGTGTGTGATGCCACATTCAATTATGTAGCTATTGATGCTAAAGGGAAACCGCGTCCAATCAAAAAATAGAAAAAAAGCAGAAGACAACCTTCTGCTTTTACTTATTTTTTAATAAATAAAGCTATTAAAAAATAATAACCTATACTATTTCATTGCTGCTTTAATTAATGCTTTTACTGTTTCAGCATCACTCGCGGTATCTACCTTAGTAAAATAGGTCAATGCTAACTCTTCAGGTTGGTCAACATTTGTAATAACGAGATAATCATCTTCAACACCATAGCCTAACAACCTTTTTGATACTTGCATATTGTCCTTTGGTGAACCAACAATCACAATTGACTTTGCATTGGCAAAGCGTTCCTTTTCTAATGAAGAATGCTGTTGAAGCACAAGACTTGAATCTAGCACAACCATTGCATGATTACTCGAGGCATAGAGCGCCTTTTCTCCCGATGTAGATTCAACGGGCCCTTCCATACTAACCATTTCTGTTACTACATCAAGCGACGAGTTCGTTGCATTATCCACTAACAAATGAACTGGATTTGCCAGTGTAGAAACAGAAAGGAACGTTGCGACAGTTAAAGTCAATATTGATGTCATTTTCATAATTTAAGTCCTAATATAGTTATCGGTTTAACGTTCCAGTTTCATGAACTCGATACAACTTACCTGATCTGCCCTCAACACATTTTGTCTCAACCAAGAAGTTTTTTGACGTTGCGTAAGTATCATAACTTGCACTGTAACCTGGAGACTTTTCAACTACCGTTAGTACATTACTGTCATGATCCGCATCATATTGACCACGATCCATACTTAAAGTATGTCTAAATATCTGCTCCCTAAGACCTTTGTCTGGTTTACAGTTGCCCGAATTTATAGTTTCTCGCCAAATGGTAAATGAACTAAAATCAATGTCACGCCAAGCCGACTGACCTATTTTATTATCAACAACGCTACTAGATCCTGAATGAACTTCAGTATTAAAAGCAGATATAGGCCAAATTGCATCTACGTTAAGTTTAAATTCAGAACTAGACCCCGTATCTGATGTTAACTCAGTGCCATGAACTGTCATTACTGTTTCTTCAGTTGAGTATCCACTTTCATAGCCCACCGCAAAATTAACTGAAGCACCTTTAGCATCAGTAGCTATACCACCATCAACGCCAAATGTAATGCTTGTTGATTTTGCAATATCTAATGTTTTATTTTGAGTGCTTGTTTCAGGGAAAAATTTATCTAGTCGCCAATAACGTGAATTGGTATCCCCACCCGGTATTGCTGGATTATTTTGAGAATTAACAGTTTGTATTTGTGTTTTTACGTTATTAAATACATTATTTAATTGTCTGTAGCCCCAAGCATCCCAACTAGCAACTAAATTTCCTTTTATATCGTTGTTATTATAATTTGGAGCATGAGAGCAAATTCTCGGAGTGATCGTTCCAATACAACGAAAATTTTGTTCTCTAAGTTGAGCTCCTCCAGTTGCATAAACCACATAGGTAGTCTCATTACCACCAGATAGCATAACTAGCTCAAGTTCATTGGTAATATCTACCTTTTCTGTCATTTGAGCCCAAGGATTATAACCATTTGGATATACACTGTATTTAAATGGATGCAATGAAACTTCTATTTGTCCACGACTTAAAGGGACGTAAGTACAAGTATTTTGCGATTCAATTTCTGCTAAGTCTAACCTTTTTAACTTAGCATTCGCTATTTTTACTCGATCATTATACAACTCACAAATGTCTTTTTTTGATGCTCCAAAAGGATTCGAAACGATTGGATTTATTTCAATCACATTAGCATTAACACCTAATGAACAAAATGAAGTAATAATCACACTGGATAATACTCCAAATTTTACGGGCTTATTATGGATATAACTGAACATAAGATCTCCTGATTAGTAATTTATAAACTATTCATAGCCTTAACAATATTCAGACACCCGAAAATTAAAGCTATATAAATAATTGAGAGAAACTTAACTTTACAACTTAATAAAACTACAAGCTTTAATATCAAAGAGATTACTATAGAAAAAACAAGAAATATCTTTTAATTTGAACAAGCTAATGTAGATTATAATATTAATTTACCTGATTACCACCGAGACTCAGCTAGCTTAAGCAATCGCTCTGGCATCGGTGCAGTTTGAATACTTGAGTAAATAAGCTGATCAAGCATCTTTTCAAGATTGAAGCGCCTATTGAACTTAA
>Ga0316197_10000908_pt1 | contig 21023 bp, 18 predicted proteins | sample OudBiesiAoxic_MG_FD_204939 | JGI IMG/M metagenome (GOLD analysis project Ga0316197, IMG submission 204939) | Coastal sediment microbial communities from Oude Bieten Haven, Netherlands - site A oxic | ecosystem: Environmental > Aquatic > Marine > Coastal > Sediment | place: Netherlands... | reverse complement strand
AATACCAGTCGTTGCCTTTCTTTGTGCTCGTCATCTCGGGATCGCGCCTGCCTGCCTTGTTCTTGGTCGAGGACGGCGCGTCGATGATTGTCGCATCGACCAGTGTTCCCGAGCGCAGCGCAATGCCATTCTCGGCCAAATGCGCGTTCACCTCGGCAAAGATAGCTTCGGGCAGCCCGTGGCGTTCCAGAAGGTGGCGGAAGTTCAGAATCGTGGTCTCGTCAGGGATACGGTCATCGCCAAGTTCCAGTCCGGCAAAGCGGCGCATGGCATCACTGTCATAGAGGCTTTCCTCGGCCATCGGGTCACTCAGCGCATACCACTGCTGCAAGCAGTAGATCCGCAGCATCACTGTTAACGGCATGACCGGCCGCCCACCTTTGCTGCCCATCTTCGGATAATGAGGTTTAATCAGCGCCATCAGCCGCGACCAGGGCACAACAGTCTCCATCTCGGTCAGGAACTTCTCTCGCCGCGTCACCTTCTTCTTGGTGACGTGGGCAAGAGAGGCAAAAGTCATCTGCTTGGGCATTGGGAGCTCCTTGATCGCTCAATCAAAGTCTATCAGTTCACGCCACAATGCCGAGGTTTTTCAGAGGTTCCTATAATGAATGTACTGAATTTCTCACTGTCCGGCGATGTCGTGATCCAGGTGACGATCACGGAAATGCTGAACAACGCGCTCCAGTTTGACCTGGTGGTGAGAAGCGAAACCGGGTCCATTGGCGACCTGAATGGCCTTTTCTTTGACGTGGCAAACGAGAGCCTGCTTGATGGCATGACCGCGACGGGTGCGGATGTCACTGGAATGATCTTCAAGGCCAATGACGTCACCAAGGTCGACAACTACAACAACATCCGCGGGGAGCTGTTGCAAGACCTCGGCAAGTTCGATGGCGGCGTTCAGTTCGGCACTGCCGGCATTGCTGAGGATGACATCCGCGAAACCAGCTTTATCCTGGACCATGACAGTGTCGATCTGACGGTCGATCTGTTCCTTGGCATGGATTTCGCGGCACGCCTGACGTCGGTCGGACCCGAGGGTGGCGCGCGCGACGGCTCTTCCAAGATCGGCGGTCAGGCCCCGACCGAGCCTGACGATGGCGGCGGCACTGGTAATCCCGGCGACGGTGGAGGCGCCGGTGGTCCTGGAGACGGCGGCGGCACCGGTGATCCCGATACGGTGAACATCGCCAACGACGATTCAATGACTGTCAGCAAGAATGAGGGCTTCAGCGACTTCGGGCTTGTCGACCCGCTGGACAACTTCGCGTTCGGGCTGCTGGACAATGACACGGCCGATGGTGCGCTTTATACCGGAACCATTACGGCGGTCGCCGGTCAGACCTTTACGGACGGGATGATCGTGACGGGTTCTGACGGGGGGCTTCTGATGGTCAACGCGGATGGCACCATCGATTTCTCGGCCAATGGTCAATTCGATGCCCTGGCCGTCGGCGAATCCGCGTTCACACAGTTTGTCTATGCCATCGAAGGCGGGGATGAAGCGATCCTGACGGTCGAAGTCTTCGGTGACGAATTTGGCGGAGGCGGTGGTGTTGGCATCATCGGGATTACATCGACCGAAACTGACATCGGATAGGCGAGGTTCAATTACCTACAGGCTGCGCTCCACCAACAACACGTCTTCGGCCGACAGGCCCGGACCGGTGGCGCGCGCCACGATGGCGACGGGCACACCGTTGGCATGAACCGATGTCACTGTGCCTGATATCGCCTGGACGGTAATTTCCGGCGGCGGGTTGCCTTTGTCATAGACGACGGCAACCTGATCACAATTGGTACGGCTGTCAGGGACAAGCATACCCATCGGCGATGGTTCCGACTGGGTTGGCCTGGCCATCAGGCCGGTAGCGCGGTCCCAACGCAGGCTGCTTTCTTTACGGTAGGTGCTCATTTGCGCGGCAGCTTTTCCTGATGGCGGACCTTTGCCTTGATGCGCATGACACGCGCATCGCGGGCGGACAGGGCCATCAAGGTCAGCAAGACCAGAGACAAACAGCCGATAACTGTGGCAAACTCGGAAAACATGGACACCCCCTTTGGCTGCGTTACACACACGCTATCGACTAGGGTCTGGCAGGGTCAAGGAAGGCCTGTCTATTGTAAACGGCACCGAAACAATGCCTTAATTGTGCCTTGTTTCGCGCCATCCTGTTTCGAAACGCGCAATGGCAGATGAAACAATTTCCGTGAATTGCGGTGATTTTCTTGTCTTTGGCGCCACGTGGCCACCCGCGATTCGGGCATTGCGCGGGATGTGACATGCCATGTAGGCGCATGGCGAGTATATTATGTTGCCTAATCGTGAACAAACGGCACAACGAAAAACGCCCCGGCGCGGGGGCCGGGGCGTTGATGTTTAAACATATGCGTATTAGCGGTTTTCGATATCCACGTAGTCGCGCGACGTCTCACCAAGATAAAGCTGACGGGGCCGGCCAATCTTGTTCTGTGGATCGGCGATCATTTCTTTCCACTGGGAAATCCAGCCCACTGTCCGGCTCATAGCGAAGATCGGTGTGAACATGGATGTGGGGAAGCCCATCGCCTCAAGGATAATGCCGGAATAGAAGTCGACATTCGGGAACAGCTTCTTTTCGGAGAAGTACGGATCTTCGAGGGCGGCTTTCTCAAGCTCCTTGGCGACTTGCAAGATCGGGTTGTTGTCGACACCCAAGAGTTCCAGCACCTCATCCGCGCTTTCTTTCATCACTGTCGCGCGAGGATCGAAGTTCTTGTAGACGCGGTGACCAAAACCCATCAGCCGGAAAGGATCATTCTTGTCTTTCGCACGCGCGATGAATTCAGGGATACGGTCTGGTGTGCCGATCTCTTTGAGCATTTCAAGGCAGGCCTGGTTTGCACCACCATGTGCCGGACCCCAAAGGCAGGCGATACCAGCGGCGATACAGGCAAACGGATTGGCACCTGACGAGGATGCCAGACGCACGGTCGATGTTGAGGCGTTCTGCTCGTGATCGGCGTGCAGGGTAAAGATGCGGTCCATCGCGCGGCTCAGGATCGGGTCAACCACGTAGTCTTCGGCCGGAACGGCAAAGCACATGCGCAGGAAGTTGGATGCGTAATCCAGATCGTTGCGTGGATAGATGAAAGGCTGGCCTATGGTGTATTTGTACGCCATCGCGGCAATCGTCGGCATCTTGGCGATCAGGCGGATCGAGGCAACCTCACGCTGCCATGGATCGTTGATGTCGGTCGAATCGTGATAGAATGCTGACATCGCGCCAACCACGCCAACCATGACGGCCATCGGGTGCGCATCCCGGCGGAAGCCACGGAAGAAGTTCATCATCTGCTCATGCAGCATGGTGTGGTTTGTCACCCGGCTTTCAAAATCTTCCAGTTCCGCAGGGGAGGGCAGTTCACCGTAAAGCAGCAGGTAGCAAACTTCGAGGTAGTGAGACTTGCCCGCCAGCTGATCAATCGGATAGCCGCGGTGCAAAAGCACGCCTTCGCCGCCGTCGATGTAGGTGATCGTGCTGTCGCAGGACGCAGTCGAGGTAAATCCGGGGTCATAGGTAAAGACACCTGCCTGACCATACAGTTTGCGGATGTCGATCACATCCGGGCCTGCGGTGGGCGAAAAGATCGGCAGGTCATATTCCTTGCCATCAATACTTAGTTTTGCGGATTTCGTGCTCTCTGTCATGCGGTCCCTTTCGTCCGTTTGGCGGCGCGGAATGATGCCCGAGCCGTCTTGGGCGCGGCCCGTTTGGGGGCCGTTCCATGGTGTTATATCAGCGGATATTGAGAAGGTGTTAACCTTAACTCAGTCCGCTGCATCCGTCAGGCGGGCGAGGGTTTCATCGCGTCCCAACACAAGCATCATGTCAAAAACAGATGGGGTCACTGCGCGCCCTGCAAGTGCCGCCCGAAGGGGCCCCGCGAGTTTGCCGAACTTGGTGTCTTTCTCGGCCGCAAAGCCGTTCATCACCTCCTCCAGCGTTTCTCGGTCCCAGCTAGCATTCTGCAGATGCGGCGTCAATTCCTTCAGTATACCACGGGATACCGGATCAAGGTTTTTTGCGGCCTTCTCATCCGGCTCAACAGGACGGGAGGAAAGGACAAAGTGCGCTTTTTCAAGGAGTTCTGGCAAAGTCTTGGCCCGCTCTTTCAGACAGTACATAGCCCGTTCCAATCCGTCACTTTGTGCCGACGTCAGGGCAGTCTGCCCAGCTGCGGCCAGATACGCTTCGCATTCCTGCCGCAATGCAGCATCATCCGCCACAGCAATATGCTGACCGCAGATGTTTTCGAGCTTTTTCAGATCGAACTGCGCAGGGCTTTTGCGGATGCCATCCAGATCAAACCACTCTTTCGCCTGTGCGTCGGTAAAGAATTCGTCGTCCCCATGGCTCCAGCCCAGCCGGGCAAGGTAGTTGCGCATGCCAGCCGCAGGATATCCCATCTTCTGGTACTCTTCCGCCCCCAGCGCCCCGTGGCGTTTTGACAGTTTCTTGCCGTCGGAGCCGTGGATCAGCGGGATATGCGCCCAGACAGGGACATCCCAGCCCATCGCGGTGTAGATCATCATCTGCCGCGCGGCGTTGTTAAGGTGGTCATCCCCCCGGATCACGTGGGTCACACCCATGTCATGGTCATCGACGACAACGGCCAGCATGTAGACCGGTGTGCCGTCTGACCGTAACAGGATCATGTCATCCAACTGGTCGTTTCGGATGGTCACATCGCCTTGCACGCGGTCCTGGATCACGGTTTCTCCATCAAGCTGTGCCTTGATGCGGATCGCATAGGGCGCGTCGGGGTGTGTGGCCGGGTCCGCATCGCGCCAGGGGGAACGGTAGAGCGTGCTTTTCCCTTCCGCTCGGGCAGCTTCGCGGAAGGCGGTGACCTCTTCCTGCGTGGCAAAACACTTATAGGCCTTGCCCTGAGCCAGCAGGTCGCGCGCCACCTCGGCATGGCGGGGTGCATTCTCGAACTGGCTCACAATCTCGCCATCGTGGTCGAGGCCCAGCCAGCTCAGCCCTTTCAGAATGGCCTCGGTGGCTTCGGGCGTCGACCGGGCGCGGTCCGTGTCCTCGATCCGCAGCAAGAACTTTCCGCCACGGCCGCGGGCATAAAGCCAGTTGAAAAGCGCTGTACGCGCGCCTCCGATATGCAGAAAACCTGTGGGCGACGGGGCGAAACGGGTGACAACGGGCGCGGACATGCAAGGCTCTTTCTAAACTGAATGTGACCGGGGCAGGTCAGCATTTACCTTTTGCTAACCATCGTCCCCGTAAGATTTGTTGCCTGTCTATCCAGTGCGGTGAACGGGGGCAAGCATGGGCCGCGTGGGCCGCATATCAAACACCATCTGGGCGCAAATTGGCGCCGTCCTGATCGCGCAGCGGGGGCACATGCTGGGCTGGGTGCCGGTCTGTCTGGCCATCGGGATCGGCTGCTATTTCTCGATCAAGGTCGAGCCGGAAACGCCTCACTTCATATACCTCCTTCTGTCCAGCGCGGTGCTGTTGTTCCTTGCGCGCCATCTGACAGAGGCGATTTCGCCGCTGCCTGTAGGCGTCGCCTTGTGCATGATCGGCTTCGTTCTGGCCGGGGTCCGCGCCCATACTGTCGCGGAGCCGGTGCTGGGCTGGCGTTACTACGGACCCGTAGAAGGGCGGATCATCGCGATGGACCGCAGCCAATCCGACGCCTTGCGCCTGACATTGGATCAGGTACGGCTGGATCGGGTGCCGCCTGCACGCACGCCTGCGCGCGTGCGCCTGTCGATGCACAGCAAGGGACCGGCTGGCATCACGCCGGAGCCGGGTCTGCGCGTGATGACCACGGCGCATCTGTCTCCGCCCTCTGGCCCGGTAGAACCGGGCGGATTCGATTTTCAACGCCATGCGTGGTTCGCACGGCTGGGCGCTGTTGGTTATGCCCGCGTGCCGCTTATGGGTGCGGCGCCCGCTCAGGACGGGCAGGCCGGGCTTTTGGTGTTTCGCATACGCATGGCAGCTTCCGCGCATATTCAGCAACGTCTGCCGGGCGACACCGGAGGCTTCGCCGCGGCAATTACAACCGGCGACCGCAGCGCGATGAGCCGTGATGCTTTGGATGCGCTCAGGGCCAGCAATCTGGCGCATTTGCTGGCGATTTCCGGGTTGCACATGGGGCTGCTGACGGCGGTGGTTTTCGGCGCGCTGCGGTTGCTGTTGGCCGCACATCCGCGCGTGGCACTGGTTTGGCCGACCAAGGGCATTGCGGCTGTGGGCGCGCTGATCGCGGCCAGCGGCTATCTCGCGCTGTCCGGCGGAAACGTGGCGACCCAGCGCGCCTTTATCATGGTGGCGGTGGCTCTTGCCGCACTGATCATCGGGCGGCGGGCGATTTCAATACGCGCCGTGGCTGTCGCCGCTACAATTGTGCTGATCTGGCGGCCAGAGGCGCTGACGGGGCCGGGGTTCCAGATGTCTTTTGCGGCAACGACCGCGCTGGTCGCTGTCTTTGGCTGGCTGCGTGATCTGGAACAGGATCTGGTTCCCCGCTGGGCCAAACCGGTCTTTGGCGTGTTCATCTCATCGCTGGTGGCAGGGCTGGCCACGGCACCGATTGCGGCGGCGCATTTCAACACGATTGCCCACTATGGTCTGATTGCAAACCTGTTGTCGGTACCCCTGATGGGCGTTTTGGTGATTCCTGCGGCTGTGCTGGCGCTTGTCTTGGCGCCGGTGGGGCTGGACTGGGTTGCCCTTTGGCTGATGGGGCTCGGTCTTGATTGGATATTGGGGGTCGCGCATTGGATTGCTGCGATTGACGGCGCGCGTGGTTATGTCATCGCACCGGGACCATGGGTTATCCCATTGCTAACACTGGGTTTCCTGTTGCTGGTGCTCTGGCAGGGACGGCTGCGGTGGGCAGGTGTGGCCGCGATCCTGGCCAGTTTTGTGCTCTGGCAAGGGGCGGAGCGCCCAGAGGTGCTAATCGCTGACAATGGAACGCTGGTCGGCGTCTTGACCGAAGATGGCCGGGCATTGAGCAAGGCCAAGGGTGCCGGCTTTGTTGCGCGCAACTGGCTTGAGAATGATGGCGATGGCACCAGTCAAGAGCGCGCGGCCCGGCATTGGCGGGCAGGACCGATTGTGCACCTGTCGGGCAAACGGGCTGTGGCAAGTTTTGCCGGATGCCGCGAAGGGCAGATCATTGTGGCGTCTGTTGAGGTGCCGGCACTTTCCGATCCGGTCTGCACTGTGTTCGACCCTGTGCGGCTCAAACACACAGGGGCCGTCGCCCTGAACCAAACTGCCGAGGGATGGGTGATGACCACCTCACGGGACACAGCAGGAGAGCGGCTTTGGACCGCGTGGCCAGAGCCGAAAGATCTTCCGGATCAATACGTACGGATCAACCCGACCAAGCGGCCCTGAACCTTGACACTATCAGAGGGCAGCACGCGGGTTTCATAGGCCGGATTTGCCGCTTCAAGTGCAATGGACGCGCCCTTGCGCCGAAAGGTCTTCAACGTGGCCTCACTGTCTTCGACCAATGCCACAACGATATCACCATCATCCGCGACAGAGGTTTCGCGGATCACCACGACGTCACCATCGTTGATGCCGGCCTCGATCATCGAATCCCCTTTGACCTCAAGCGCGTAATGGTCTCCCGATCCGGCGATCATCCCGGCAGGTACGGTCACGGAATGGGTAACGTGATTGATTGCCTCAATGGGCACACCGGCAGCGATTTGCCCCATAACTGGCACATCCATCGCCTGTGCCGTGCTTACGTCCATCGCCGCACGCGGGGGCGGTGCATCAGGCTTGTCGCCTTCGATCACGCGGGGGGTAAAGCCGGGATTGGGCGCACCGCCAAGGCTTTCCGGCAGTTTGACCACTTCAATCGCACGGGCCCGATGGGCCAGTCGCCGGATAAACCCGCGTTCTTCCAAAGCGGTGATCAATCGGTGGATGCCGGATTTGGACCGCAGGTCCAGCGCCAGTTTCATTTCATCAAAGCTGGGCGGCACGCCGTCACGCTGCACGCGCTTGTGGATAAATGCCAGAAGGTCGAGTTGTTTCTTGGTCAGCACGGCCGCATCCTTCGCAAATGGTTTTCATTTGTTCTAGGGATGTTCTTGTTTTGTGTCAACAGATCTCAAATTTCGAGATACTTGACCATGTCTCCTGCGGCCCGCGCGGGATCGTCCACCGGGCGCACCATAAGCGCGTCTGCCGTTGCCAGAACTGACAGGAGTGAGCTGTCCTGCCGGGCGTCTGGATGGATCTTTCCGTTCCGAAGCCGGGCGCGCATGTAATGGGTGCGGGGCCCGTTGGGCGGCACATCCACGCCAAGCGGGGCGGTCAGCAGCGGCTGCGGGTCGGTGCCAAGGCCCAGCATCTTGCGCAGGACCGGGGCTACAAAAACCGTGCCGCAAACCATGGCTGACACCGGGTTGCCGGGTAGTCCGATCATTGCAATCCCGTTCATGTGACCGGCCATCAGGGGTTTGCCCGGACGCATTGCCACTTTGTAAAAGCTCTGCTCCATCCCCATCTCCGCCGCGACAGGGGCCACAAGGTCATGATCGCCCACGGACGCGCCGCCGATTGTCAGGATCAGGTCCGCACCTTGGGCAAGGGTAAGCGCCTGTTTGAGCGATCCGGAATTGTCCCGCGCAATGGGCAGCATCCGCGTTTCGGCCCCCAACTCGTCCAGCATCGCCGCCAGGCCAAAACTGTTTGACGCGACGATCTGGTCTGGTCCGGGTGCTTCGCCGGGCTGCACCAGTTCATCTCCGGTGGCAAGAACCGCGACCGTGGGTTTGCGCGTTACAGGCACGGTTGCGATATTCATCGCTGCCAGCAGGGCAATGTCAGCAGGGCGCAATCGAAGGGGTGCTTTGACAGCCTGATCAATCTCAAAGTCGGTCCCTGCCGGTCGTATGTTATCCTTGTTCCCGATGTTACGGCCAAGGGTGATCAGGTCGCCACGCCGTGTCGTGTCTTCCTGAATGACCACGAAATCAGCACCGTCCGGGATTGGTGCGCCGGTAAAGATCCGGACAGCCTGACCGGCCCGCAAGCTCCCGTTATACCGGTGGCCAGCAGCAGACTCGCCCACAACCTTGAACATTGCATCAGGCTCAACCTCTGCGCGGCGCAACGCGTAGCCATCCATGGAAGAGGCCGCGAAGGGGGGCTGTGTGCGCGTGGCGGTAACGTCTTGGGCCAATATCCGGCCGTTGGCCTCGCGCAGGGGGACATGTTCGATGTCCAGCGGCTCGACCAGCGCGAAAAGCGCGCTCAACGCCTCGTCGACGGAAATCATGTGGCCTCGTACCGCCCGGATTTTCCACCATCTTTCAGAACGACACGCAAACCTCCGATTTCCATGCCCTTATCGGCCGCCTTGGCCATGTCATAGACGGTAAGCGCCGCGACCGAAGCTGCCGTGAGCGCCTCCATCTCGACACCGGTCTGGCCTGTGGTCTTGACGGTTGCCGTGATGCGGATGCCCGGCAGGTTGGCGTCCGGTTCCAGATCGACACTGACCTTGGTGATCGGCAGCGGGTGGCACAGTGGAATAAGATCCGAGGTCCGCTTTGCTCCCATGATACCGGCAAGCCGGGCCACACCAAGAACATCGCCCTTCTTGGCGCGGCCTTGAGTAATTATATCAAAGGTTTCGCGCTGCATCTTGATGTAATTTTCGGCCACGGCGATGCGCGAGGTGACATCCTTGTCCGAGACATCAACCATATGGGCGTCACCCTTGGCGTCGAAATGAGTAAGCGCCATCACATGCCTCCCGGTGTCAGGGGATTGGCAAGAAGCAACCGGGTGGCCTGCGCCACGTCGTCCTGCCGCATCAGGCTTTCTCCGATCAGGAAGGTGCGTGCGCCATACCGCGCCATGTCTGCAAGGTCTTCGGGGGTGTTCAGTCCGGATTCCGAGACGATGATCCGATCTGCAGGCACCTGTTTGGACAGTTGACGTGTCACATCAAGAGAGGTCTCAAAGGTCTTGAGATTGCGGTTGTTTATGCCCAAGAGGCGGCTCTTCAAAAGAGTTGCCCGCTCAAGCTCATCCGCGTCATGCACCTCAATCAGGGCATCCATGCCCCAGTGCGCCGCCGCATCCTCAAGCTCGGCCGCCTGCGCATCGGAAACAGAGGCCATGATGATCAGGATACAATCTGCCCCCAGCGCCCGCGCTTCAGCCACCTGATAAGTGTCGTACATGAAATCCTTGCGCAGCACCGGCAAATCACAGGCGGCACGCGCCTGCACCAGATATTGTTTATCCCCCTGAAAGCTGGGGGTGTCTGTGAGAACGGAAAGACAGGTCGCACCACCTTCCGCGTAGGCTTTGGCCAAAGTGGCAGGCTCGAAATCTGCGCGGATCAGACCTTTTGACGGACTGGCCTTCTTTATCTCGGCGATAAGAGCGTAGCCCTCACGCGCGGCGTCGTGCAGCGCATCTGCAAACGGGCGCACGACAGGTGCGGTCTCGGCCTCTGACTCTACATCAGCCAACGGTTTTGCAGCCTTGTCAGCGGCAACTTCCTCAAGCTTGTAAGCTTTGATTTTATCAAGGATCGTTTCGGTCATGGTCCCTCCGGGTCGCCCCAGTTTATGGCGGGCAAGTTCTGGGCCTGCAACCACGCATTGGTGCGAGAAAAGGGGCGGGAGCCGAAAAAGCCGCGATGCACGGACAGCGGTGAGGGATGGGCGCTCTCAATCTTGAGGTTGGGCGCGTTCGAAACCGCCTTCGCCGCCTTTTGCGCAGGTCTGCCCCAGAGCAGATAGGCGCGCGGACGGTCGCTGAGGCGGCCCAACACCTGATCGACCAGATCGGACCATCCCAGCCGCGCATGGGCCTTGGGTGCGCCCTGCGGCACCGTCAGCGCAGTGTTAAGCAGAAGCACGCCCTGATCGGCCCAGTCTGACAGGTCGGTGCGGCTGCGTGTGACGCCCAGATCAGCCTCAATTTCTTTGAAGATGTTGCCAAGACTGTCCAGTCTGCCGCCGAAATCCTGCGGGATGGAGAAGGCCAGCCCATCCGCCTTGCCGGGCGTGTGATAAGGGTCCTGGCCCAGGATCACGACGCGGGTATCGTCCGGTTGGGTCCGCTCCAGCGCATGAAAGATGGCGTCAGTCGGCGGAAAGACGAGCCGAACTTCTTGTGCCAGCGCGGCCTCGATCTCTGGCAGCTCGTCGCGAAAGAACGGCAGATCGGCCCAGCCGCCGAGACGCGACAGGTCAAGCGCGGTCATTTCTGGTGAGAGACTTCCGCGACGCGGGCGATCTTCTCCTTGGCCGCCCCGGAATCGATGCTCTGTGCGGCCATGGCGACACCGGCTTTCAGGTCCTGTGCCGCATCGGCAATCAGCAGCGCCGCCGCCGAATTCAACAGCACCGCGTCGCGGTAGGCCGAGGGCGCGCCTTCCAGCAGCGCCTTGAAGTCACGCGCGTTTTCTTCGGGCGTGCCGCCCACGATGGCCTCGAACGGATGCACGGGCAGGCCCGCATCCTCCGGGTGCACTTCGAAATCGCCGACGGTGCCGCCTTCAACGGCGGACACCCAGCTTGTCCCGGTGATCGTCAACTCGTCCGTCCCGTCCGAGCCATGCACCAGCCAGGCCTTCTCGGAGCCCAGTGCCAGAAGCGTTTCGGCCATGGGGCGTGTCAGGTCGCGCCGGTAGGTGCCGGTCAGCTGGCGTTTCACGCCAGCGGGGTTGGTCAGCGGTCCCAGAATGTTGAAGATGGTCCGCGTTCCCAGTTCCGCGCGCGTCGGCATCACATGGGCAATCGCCGGATGGTGCATCGGTGCCATCATAAAGCCGATCCCGGCCTCGGCCAGTTCCCGCTCCACCACTTTCGGGCCGACCATCACGTTCAGCCCCATCTGCGTCAGCGCATCCGCAGCACCGGATTTTGAGCTCAGGTTGCGGTTGCCGTGCTTGGCCACGCAGACACCTGCACCCGCGACCACGAACGCCGTCGCCGTCGAGATGTTCAGCGTCCCCTTGCCATCGCCCCCGGTGCCCACGATATCCATTGCGCCTTCGGGGGCGGTCACCGCATGGCATTTGGCCCGCATCACGCTGGCGGCGGCGGCGTATTCGTCTACCGTTTCCCCCCGCGTTCTGAGCGCCATCAGGAAGCCGCCGATCTGGCTCGGCGTCGCCTCACCCTCAAAAAGAATTTCGAAAGCCTCCGCCGCCTGTGCGCGGGTCAGCGGCCCGTTTGCAGCGGCGTCGATCAGGGGTTTCAGCGCCTCGCTCATGCCGGGACTTTCATTTCGTTCAGGAAGTTTTGGAGCAGAGCGTGCCCATGTTCGGACCGGATCGATTCCGGGTGGAACTGCACGCCATGCAGCGGCAATTCACGGTGCTGCAGCCCCATGATCGTCCCGTCCTCCAGATGCGCGGTCACCCGCAAGGCGTCGGGAAGGCTCTCGCGCTCAACAATCAGGGAATGATAGCGTGTCGCGGCAAAGGGGGAGGGCAGGCCGGTAAAGACACCGGTGCCGTCATGGTGCATCTGGCCCATCTTGCCGTGCACGATATCGCCCGCGCGCACCACTTTGCCGCCAAAGGCCTGACCCAGTGTCTGATGACCAAGGCAAACGCCCAGCAGCGGGATCCGCGCCTCGGCAGCCGCCAGCGTCAGGTCAAGGCAAATGCCCGCCTGATCCGGGTCGCAGGGACCGGGCGACAGCAGGATACCGGCGGGCTTCATCGCCAGCGCATCGGCAACGCTCAGCTTGTCATTGCGGTGCACAGCCACATCCGCGCCAAGGGTGCCCAGATAGTGAACTAGGTTGTACGTAAAGCTGTCGTAGTTATCGATAAGCAGCAACAATGGTCGATTCTTTGCCTCAGTTGGGCTTTGGGCTGGAGATTTGGCCCGCCGCCGGGGTATATAACACGCATAGATGTTCAGGCTTGCCGCGCGCCGTCAAGAGCACGAGCAGGCCAAATCGACCCGGATCGCATAGCACAGGCGGTCCAAATGAGCAGGAGTGAGCGAAATGGCACGCGGATTTTTGGGCGGAGCGCTTTTGGGCGGTGTGCTAAGTACCGGTGTAGCCGTTGTTGCGTCCCTCATCGCACCGTCACCGCAGCCGCCCATTTCGCCACAGATCAGTGATACCGCACCGGGTGTGGCAGTGGCGCCGCAGGCGATTGCCCCGCAGGCCCCCGAGCCTCAAAGCCTGACGGATGATGCGACGGTTTCGCCTGATCGGCGCGTACCACAGACTGTCGTGCCGGACCCCGATACGCTCACCAGCCTGACTGAAGAGACTGTTGCCCCTTCCACAGCGCCGCAAACGGGTCCGGCGTCGGATTTGATTGCCCCATCTGAGGCACCTGTCGCGGGAAGCGTGAGCCTGGATCGCGAGCAACCGGTGCTGCCGAACCCGCAGGCGCTCGCGCCAATGGAACCGCAGCCAGCGGATGAAGTGTCGATCACCACTTCACCAACCGCGCGACCACAGGCCGAGCCGGAAATCGCTGAACGCGCCGCAGAAGCTGTACCGCCGAAGTTGCCCTCTGATCAAACCGACACGCCCCCGGCTGCGAGGGCTGAGCCTGAAGCACCCGTCGTTGCACAGACCCCCACCGAAACGATCGAAGTTGCGCCAGCGACCCCGGAACCGATTGTGCCGCAGGATCAGACGGAAAATCCGCAAACGGCTGAGGAACAACCAGAAGATTCCTCAATAGAGCAGGCACAGGCTGGTGATGCCCCGTTGGCACCGCCTGTCAGTGCTGCACCGGCAGAGCCGGAAACATCCTCCCCGCCGCAGGTTGGGCCACAGGATGAGGATTCGCCGCAAGTTGCTATGATCGCCCCTTCATCACGGCCACAGATCGGCACGCCTGCCATCTCCCTGACAGAGCGGAATACAGGCGTGACCGTGAACCGATTGGGTACCGGAGTGACAGAACCTGGAACACAACCTGTCACGGTGTCTCCGGACGCGGGCATGGCTGACCCCGGTCGCGATACGCGACCGATTGCGCAATTCGCCCAGCCCTTTGACAACCCTGAAGACAAACCATTGATGAGCATCGTGCTGATCGACGACGGTACCAGCCCGACCTCCGGTGCTGCCGGCATAGCTGCCTTGCGCAGCTTTCCCTACGCCCTCAGCTTTGCGGTGGACAGCAGCCTGCCGGATGCCGCCGCGCGCATGGCGCTCTACCGTGAAGAAGGGTTTGAAGTGCTCGCCATGGTCGATCTGCCCGAAGGCGCACAGCCCCGGGATGTGGAAACGACGCTGGACGCGACATTGGCCCAGCTGCCCGAAGTCATGGGTGTTCTGGAGGGGCCGGGCGCAGGGCTGCAGGGATCACGGGTCGTGGCCGATCAGGTCACCGCGTTTCTTTCGCAATCAGGGCATGGGCTGGTGACGCAAGACAAGGGGCTTAACACCATGCCCAAGCTTGCCCGCAAGGAAGGCGTCCCCGCCATGCCAATCTTCCGCGATTTTGACAGCAAGGGTCAGACCGCTACCGTCATCCGGCGTTTCCTTGATCAGGCGGCGTTCAAGGCAGGGCAGGAGGGGACTGTTATCATGCTGGGCCGGTTGCGGCCCGATACGATTTCGGCGCTGTTGTTGTGGGGATTGCAGGACCGGGCCGGACAGGTAGCGCTGGCGCCCATTTCAGCTGTTTTGATGCGCGAAGACGCGGGTTGAGCCTGACAGGTCTCGCATCCGCGCCTGTCAGCCCTCAGGACGTGCAGGCGGCCAGCGGTATCGTGGCGTTTGCGTCTGTTCCCACCCGCGCTTCAAGTGTCTGATCCGAAAGAGCAGCGCGCAGCGTGGCTCCGGCAATCTCTGAGCCGCTCACGATGGTTTCGCTTTCGCCCCCGGTGTCATCGACGTCAATCGTGAATGCCACGCTTTGGCCGGGGCCCAGCCCTGTAAGGCTCAGCACAATGGCTGTGTCGCCATCAAGCACGGCGGGGGTGCGGCTGAGGTGCTCAGCACCTGCAACCAGTTCAAAAGGCTGATAGACCTGCACGCCCGCGCCACTGCCTGTGACGTCAAAGATCAACCCTGCGGGTGCCGTCCCCAGATCAATTGTCAGCTCCATCGCCGGCAAGGGACAGGTGCCACTGTTGGTCAAGGTGAAGCGGTCCTTGGGCGCACCTTCATCAAAGCGCAGCTCCATATCAGCCAACGCGCCGCTGGCGTTCAGAATCAGGGCAAGGGCGGATATTCTCAGCATGGCGAACCTCTGGTGACTGGCTTGAAGGTAGCGCCGAGTCCGTGACCGGCAATATCGCACGCCTCAGATGATCTCGTCCTCATCGAACAGAGGGTCGGTCTCAAGCTGTGTTGCCAGATCGTCCACAGTGTCTTCGGCAGCCTTGGGGCTTAGCTGGGCCAGATGAAAAACCGCATCCCCTTCGTTTACGACGGGCAGGATCGCGCGGCCAATCAGGATACCGGGGCTGGGTGCGATGAGGTCTGTCTCAACGGCACCAAATGGGTCCGACACGATGGCCAGGACATCGCCCTTGGCCACGGTTTCTCCCTCGGCCCGGAAAGTGCGCAGCAGTCCCCCAGCCGGAGCACGCAGCCATGTGGAGCTTGAGCAGACGTGGGGGGTTACTTTGGCCTTGGCGATGCCCTTGGCCGGCAGCATGTCCTGCCCGCGCATCACCCGCAGGATGCCTGCCAGACCAGCGCGCACGGCCATTTCATCAAAACGCAGCCCCTCGCCCGCCTCGTAGAGGACAATGGGCACGCCGTTTTTCGCGGCAACCCCGCGCAACGATCCATCGCGCAGGGGCGAGGTCAGCACCACGGGCGCGCCGAAATCCAATGCCATCTTCTGCGTGACACGGTCGCCCGGTGACACGCGCACCTGCGGCAGGTTCGTGCGGTGGATGGCCGCTGAATGCAGGTCGATCCCAAAATCGCACCGGCGCACCACATCCTGCAGAAAGATATGGGCGAGGCGCGCGCCAAGAGAGCCGGAGGGATGGCCCGGAAAGCAGCGGTTCAGATCACGCCGATCCGGCAGATAGCGCGAGCGGGAAAGAAAACCGTAGGAGTTGACGACAGGGATGACCAACAGCGTCCCGCGCAGGGACTTAAGCTGTGGCGCGCGCAGCACGCGGCGGACGATCTCGACCCCGATCACCTCATCCCCATGCACGGCGGCGCTGACGAACATCGTCGGACCGGGGCGCTTGCCATGATGCACCTGTATTTGCAGGCCGACGGGCGTGTGGTCGGGCAGGGTGGATACGGGAAGGGTGATGTCTTTGACCGTGCCGGGCGCGATGGTCTTGCCTGCGATCTGGAAAGCGGGGCGCGCGGCGGACATGGATCAGTTGCGCCCTGACCCGTCAAACCGCGCCGCATCCGCTGCCGCGCGGCGAATGGCGCCGGATTTGTGGACCGTTTCCATATACTCGGCCTCGGCGTCACTATCATAGACCACGCCGCCGCCTGCCTGGATATAAAGCGTGTCATCCTTGATCACTGCTGTCCGCAGCGCGATACACATGTCCATATCGCCGCCCGCGCTGAAATAGCCGACACCACCGCCATAGACACCGCGTTTTTCCGGCTCCAATTCGTCAATGATCTCCATTGCGCGCACCTTGGGTGCACCTGAAACGGTGCCCGCAGGCATGCCTGCAAAGAAGGCATCAAGCGCGTCGCAGCCCTCGTTCAACTCACCCACGACGTTCGAGACGATGTGCATGACGTGGCTGTACCGCTCCACGATGAATTCCTCGGTCGGGCGGACGGTCCCGATCTTGGCGACCCGGCCCACGTCGTTGCGGCCAAGGTCCAGCAGCATGAGGTGTTCAGCCAGTTCCTTTTCATCCAGCAGCAGATCGGCTTCCAAGGCGCGGTCTTCTTCCGGTGTCGCCCCGCGTGGCCGTGTCCCCGCGATGGGGCGGATGGTGACCTCGTTCCCGAAGACCCGGACAAGAATCTCGGGCGACGCGCCGACCACGTGGAAGCCGCCAAAGTTGAAATAGAACATGAAGGGCGACGGGTTCGTGCGCCGCAGGCTGCGGTAGAGTGCAAAGGGCGGTTGGGTGAACCCCTGCGCCCAGCGTTGCGAGGGGACAACCTGAAAGATATCGCCCGCCACAATGTACTCACGTGCCTTTTCCACGGCGGCCTTGTAGCCCTCGCGGGAGAAGTTGCTCACGGGCGGCGGTGCCTCGGTCGCGTCACCCAGATCGCGGCTGGTGCCGGGCATGGCGCGCTCCAGATCGCGCACCGCATCCATCACCCGCTCAGCCGCCTGGGCATAGGCGGCCCGTGCAGTCTGACCATCCGAAACCCAGGCCGGAGAGACGATGGTGACCTCGCCCTTGACCCCGTCCAGAACCGCAATCACCGAAGGGCGCAGCATCAAGGCATCGGGCAGGCCCAAAGGGTCCGGGTTTACGTTCGGCAGATGTTCAACCAGCCGGATCATATCGTAGCCAAGGTAGCCGAACAGTCCGGCGGCGGCCTGTGGCAGGTCTTCGGGCAGATCAATACGGCTTTCCGCGATGAGGCTGCGCAACACGTCAAGTGGATTGCCGTCCGCCTCCTCAAAGGTTTCCGCGTCGTAGCGCGCTGCGCGGTTGATGGCCGATGTTTCGCCCCGGCAACGCCAGATCAGGTCAGGTTTCATGCCGATGATGGAATAGCGGCCACGCACCTCACCACCCGTGACCGATTCAAGCACAAAGGCGTTCTCTGCCGCCCCGGTGAGTTTCAGCATCAGCGACACCGGCGTGTCGAGATCGGCGGCGAGCCGGGTATAGACAATCTGGTTGCGCCCCTCGGCATAGCCTTGGGCAAAGTTGTCGAAATCCGGTGTCAGCGCCATGGTATGCCTTTAGGGGAAATTGACGTGAACGGCCTGCAGGGCGCGCTGGTCTACTTGCGGCCCGGCGCGGCGCACCACGTCATCGGCGTAAATGTTGAACAGGTCCTGCGCCAGCGTCTGGTTCAGCTGTTCGCCCAATTGTGCCAGCAGGGCGGCACTGTCGGCATCTTGGGACGCGGGTGTGATTTCATCCAGACGGACGATAACGATGCTGTCTTCGCCCGGCAGGACCATGACGTTGCCCGGCTCCATCCCGAACACCTCGGTCATGAAGCCCGGAGGCGTTCCGTTGATAAAGGCGTTGCGGGTCTGGTCTGTCTCGATGATGGCATCAAGGCCCGCGGCCTCGAATGATCCTTCAGTCGCAAGCTGGGTCACAAGCGTGCTGGCCTGCGCTGTCAGCGCATTCACAGTCTGCTCGGTCTCCCACGCGGCGCGGATATCGTCCAGAGCTTCCTCGAAAGGGTTTGGCCGTTCCGGCAGTTCCTCGTCCAGCCGCATGGCATAAATGCTGCCGTCATCAAGCTGTTCGATCTTGGGGAAATCGCCGGTCTCAAGCGCGCTCGCGGCCTCGCGGAAATCGCTGTAGGCGGCAATTGCCTCGTCTGTCTCTGGGGTCCAGTTGATGGTGCCCAGTTCCATCTCGGTCTCAAGGGCCAGCTGCTCCAGCGTGGCACCGCCTGCAAGCTGATCGTCAATATCCTGAGCACGTGCTTCCACAGCGCGCACAGCACGGGTCATCGCAAGCTCTTGCTGCAATGCGGGGCGAGCCTCCTCGAAGGTGGTGTTCTGCGCGGGCAGGACGCCGTTCACGCGAAACAGGGCCGGGCCAAGCGAGCTGGGTAGTGGTCCGACGACGTCGCCAACTTCTGCGGCAAAGACGTCCTGACCGGCCGCGTCAAGCTCAAGCCGGCCCACATCACCAAGGTCGATGTCTGTCAGGTCCAGTCCACGTTCCTCGACCAGCGCACGGAAGGTCGTGCCACCCACCTCAAGAGAGGCTGCTGCCTGATCCGCGGTTTCCTGATCAGGAAAGACCAGACGTTCGACCAATCGCCGTTCTGGCTGGTTATATTGGTTCAGGCGCGCCTCGTACTCGGCGCGCATTTCTTCTTCAGGGACGTCAATCTCATCCACCAACGCGTCCGGGGTCAGCAGAACATAGGTGATGCGCTTGGTTTCGGGCAGGATGAACAGATCGGGGTTGGCGTCGTAGTAGCCGCGCAGGTCTGATTGCGACGGCTCGGGCAGGGGCGTTGTCAGGCTATCCGCGTCCAACAGGCTCCAGGTAAAGCTGCGCTGTTCACCTACATAATTGACCAGCGTTTCGGCATAGGCGTCAGGCATGCGTACGCCGCCAACGATGGCGCCTTGCAGCAAGGTGCGTGACGCTTCTTCCCGCAGAGAGGTTTCAAACTCGGCCTCGGTTACACCACCCTGTTGCAGCGCAAAGCGGTAGCCTTCGCGGTCAAATTCGCCGTTCACCCCCTGAAACGCACTGATGGCAAGGATTTCCTCGCGCAGGGCCTCATCCCCGATCGACAGACCCAATTCGCCGGTCTCGTGGTCCAGCGCGCGGTTGCGCACGACCCGTTGCAGGACTGCCCGGTCCAGGCCGATCTGCTGCGCCTCGGCAAAGGGCAGTTGCTGTCCTGTCTGTTGCTCGATCGCGCGTATCTCGTTCTGAAGCTGCCGCGCATATGCGTCCACCGGAATGGACTTGCTGCCCACCGTCCCGATGGAGCGGATGTTGCCACTGAGGTTTACCGCACCAAAGCCGCCCAATCCAAGGATCAGGAAACCCATCAGGATCCACATTGCGTATTTGCCGATACCGGAGCTTTTTGCCATTTGAGCTTCCCTCTGTGCGCCTCAGATGCAGTGTCTATGCGCTGCTGAGGGGCGGGGCAAGGCCTCAGGCCGCGGGCAGGGCGGCCAGCCTGTCAAAGAGCTGTGAAATCCCGGATGCGTCAAGGTTTGCAAAGGCGATCCGCAGCTCCCGGGCGCCTTGCGCATTGCCCTTTGGGTGAAACATCGTTCCGGGCAGGCAGAGGATACCGGCATCGCGGACAAGTTGCGGACCCAGGTCCGCTGAACTTGGTGAAAAGGGGTGCTGCATATAGGCGAAATAGCCACCCAGACCGCGCAACTGCCAGCCCAATGCTTCAAGCTTGGGCATATTGGCCGTGATGGCGGCCCGGCGCGACAGGATCTCGTCGCGTTCCCCGGCCAGCCATTGTTTGAGGTTCTGCATCCCCCAAAGTGCCGCATGCTGGCCCAGTTGGCTGGGGCAAATCGCGACCGTATCGAGGAATTTTTCCGCCTCGGCCAGACGCTCTTGGCTGGCGATCATCGCACCAACGCGGTGGCCCGTCAGCCGGTAGGCCTTGGAGAACGAATAGAGATGGATCAGGGTGTCATGCCAGACCGGGTCCTGAAACAGCGCATGCGGCGGGCCGCTGCGGCTGTCAAAGTCGCGGTAGGTTTCATCGGTGATCAGGGCGATGCCGTGGCTGCGCGCAAGATCAAAGAACGCCTGTACCAGTTCAGATGGGTATTCTGCGCCTGCGGGATTGTTTGGCGTGACCAGTGCGATGGCACGTGTCCTGTCGGTGATCAGCGCCGCCGCGCGGTCAGGATCAGGCAAAAGATCAGGGCCGGTTTCCAGCGCGACGGTGGCCACGCCCGACATATCAAGCCACATCTTATGATTGAAATACCAAGGAGTTGGCAGGATAACTTCATCCCCTTCACCACACAACGTGGCGATGGTGGCGGCAAACGCCTGATTGCAGCCCGACGTGATGCAGACCTGCGCGGGTGCGACTTCGCCGCCGTAATGCGCCGCCGTCTGCTCCGCCAGTTCGGCGCGCAGTGCAGGCAGGCCCAACACCGGTCCGTACAAATGCGCGTCGTCCCGCGTCAACGCAATTTCGGCAATATGTTCACGCAGCGCTTGTGTTGGCGGATCGACCGGGGCGGCCTGGCTCACGTTCATCAGGGGGCGGTCGGCAGGGTGGTTGACACCCTCGAGCCAGCGGCGGGCCTCCATCACGGGGGGCGGGAAGGTGGCATTGGTGCGTGTCATCGTCATCGGGCGGTTCTGGCCTTGGGTGCGGGAGCGAGGGGCCAGCCCCTCGCGCTCCCCGGAATTGTAGGGG
>Ga0316197_10000907_pt1 | contig 21031 bp, 17 predicted proteins | sample OudBiesiAoxic_MG_FD_204939 | JGI IMG/M metagenome (GOLD analysis project Ga0316197, IMG submission 204939) | Coastal sediment microbial communities from Oude Bieten Haven, Netherlands - site A oxic | ecosystem: Environmental > Aquatic > Marine > Coastal > Sediment | place: Netherlands... | reverse complement strand
GTTCAACCTGCTTGCTTTCTGCGACCTTCCGGATAATCCCGCCGATTTGAAGAAGCTGCTCACCTAGCGGATCCGATCTGCGCCAGACCATGCCAATAGTACGCGACGGGCTGGGTGCCGGAAACTTACTGATGGCGACGTCTGCTGATCTTGTCTCGAGTTGAACTGCCATTTCTGGGATCAAAGTGACCCCGATCCCCGCGCCAACCATTTGCACGAGGGTCGACAGAGAGCTGCCTTCCATCAATTCGCGCGGTTTTGATCCAGTCATCTTGCAAAAAGACAATGCCTGCTCGCGAAAGCAATGCCCTTCCTCCAGCAGCAAAAGGCGCATGGATTTCAGGCGCGACAGATCAGGCACGGGCGAACCTGCATCAGCGGCCGGACGCACCAGTAAGAAATCTTCTTCGAACAAAGCAAATTCTCGCAAGGCCGGTTCGGACACTGGCAAGGCCACGATCGCAACATCCAGATGCGCAGACAGCAGGCTATCAATAAGAGACTGCGTCACCGCTTCCCTGGGCTGTAGATCGAGATCAGGGAACCGTGCGCCAAGTGCGCCGATGACGCCTGACAACAAATATGGCGCAACCGTCGGGATGACACCTAGCCTCAACCGTCCTGACAACGGCCCCGAAGAAGAACGGGCGAGGTTTTCAAGCTCGTCTACGCGCACGATTATTTCTCGGGCCCGGGACAGAAAATCTTGTCCCATCGGGGTCAGACGAAGCTGGCGCGCACTACGTTCGACAAGCTGCGCGCCGATAAGCGCCTCAAGCTCTTTGACCTGCAAGGACAGCGCCGGTTGAGAAATATTGCACGCAGCTGCAGCCCTGCCAAAGTGCTCGTGCTCGGCAAGTGCCTCGAAATAACGGATATGTTTTAGGGTCAAACCAATCATTAGTAATTCTTATCGATGAGTTTTGAATTTCAAATTGGTACTTATCTTAAAATCATTCTAAACGATAGCTATAACAATTGATCACCTCAAAAACAGGAGTTCTTCTGATGGACGGAAGCAATGCAAATCCCGGCACAGGCTGCCCCGTAATGCATGGTGGCAACACCGGCACCGATAACAGTGTCACAAAGTGGTGGCCGCAATCGTTGAACCTCGACATTCTGCACCAGAAAGACGCGCGCACCAACCCGATGGACGCAGACTATGACCACCGCGCAGCTGTGAAAGCGCTGGATTATGATGCCGTAAAAGCCGACGTTCAGGCGCTGATGACAGACAGCCAGGACTGGTGGCCTGCTGACTGGGGCCACTACGGCGGTCTGATGATCCGGCTGGCTTGGCACTCTGCCGGGTCTTACCGGATGGGAGATGGCCGCGGCGGAGCAGGCTCTGGCAACATCCGGTTCGCACCACTCAACTCTTGGCCGGACAACGCAAGCCTCGATAAGGCGCGCCGTCTGCTTTGGCCTGTGAAAAAGAAATACGGCAACGCGCTGAGCTGGGCCGACCTCATCATTCTTGCGGGCAACATGGCCTACGAATCCATGGGCTTAAAAACATTCGGCTTCGGCTTTGGGCGAGAAGACATCTGGGGACCAGAAAAAGACGTCTACTGGGGATCAGAGAACGAGTGGCTCGCCCCGTCGGAAAACCGCTATGGGGATCTTGATGTGCCATCGACCATGGATAACCCGCTGGCTGCTGTGCACATGGGTCTGATCTATGTGAACCCTGAAGGCGTGAACGGCAATCCCGACCCTGCGCGGACTGCTTTGCATGTGCGTGAGACATTCGCACGTATGGCGATGGATGACGAAGAGACCGCCGCGCTGACATGTGGCGGCCATACCGTCGGAAAGGCGCACGGCGGCGGCGGCGCACATGACCAGATCGGCGCAGAGCCTGAGGGCGAAGGCGTGCACACCCAGGGCTTTGGCTGGTCCAACCCCGGGCACAAAGGGCTTGCGGCAAATGCGTTTACGTCCGGTATCGAAGGCGCATGGACCAAGCACCCGACACAATGGGACATGGGCTATTTTGATTACCTCTTCGGCTACGAATGGGAACTGACGAAATCACCCGCAGGTGCTAACCAGTGGCAACCCGTCAACATGCCGGAAGACGAAATGCCGGTGGATGCCTCTGACCCGTCGCAGCGTAAAAGACCGATGATGACGGACGCGGACATGGCGATGAAAGTCGACCCGATCTACAATGAAATCTGCCAGAAATTCCGCGCTGATCCAGAGTATTTCGCTGAAACTTTCGGACGTGCGTGGTTCAAACTCACCCATCGCGACATGGGCCCACGGGCAAACTACTACGGGCCTGACGTGCCTGCAGAAGATCTGATCTGGCAAGACCCGATCCCCGCAGGTTCAACATCCTACGATGTAGCAGCGGTAAAAGCCGAGATCGCAGGCAGCGGGCTAAGCACCGCTGACATGATCGCGACAGCTTGGGACAGTGCGCGCACCTTCCGTGGGTCGGACAAACGCGGCGGCGCTAATGGCGCGCGCATCCGTCTGGCACCGCAGAAAGACTGGCAAGGCAACGAGCCAGAGCGTCTTGCACGTGTACTGGGCGTTCTGGAACCAATCGCGGCTAAATCCGGCGCATCAGTTGCAGATGTAATCGTGCTTGCGGGCAATGTAGGCCTTGAACAGTCTGCCAAGGCTGCAGGCTTCGGCATAGAGGTGCCCTTTACGCCGGGTCGGGGTGACGCAACCGATGCACAGACCGATGCCGACAGCTTTAGCGTGCTCGAGCCGCTGGCAGATGGTTTCCGCAACTGGCAAAAGGATCAGTATCCCGTCAGCCCGGAAGCCATGATGCTTGATCGCGCACAGCTATTGGGCGTGACCGCTGCTGAGATGACAGTTCTGGTCGGTGGGATGCGCGTTCTCGGCACGAACCATGGCGGCACAAAGCACGGTGTTTTCACAGACCGCGAAGGCCAGTTGACGACAGACTTTTTCGTTAATCTGACTGATATGGCCAACACATGGGAACCGATCAACGCCGGCGGGCACTACGAAGTGCGTGACCGTAAAACCGGTTCTGTGAAATGGACAGCGACCAGTGCCGACCTTGTCTTCGGGTCAAATTCGATCCTGCGCGGATATGCCGAAGTCTATGCACAAGACGACAATGCAGAGAAGTTCGTCCGTGACTTCGTCGCGGCATGGACAAAGGTCATCAACGCAGATCGCTTCGATCTGGTTGCCTAAAACCACTGTCCGGGCGGGACAACCGCCCGGACAACCACCAAGCTGTCACCGTTACAGTTGCCGGTAAAATTTTAAGCAACCGGCCTTTGAGAACACCGCGCATCCTTGTTTTTCCAGCCGCTGTGTTGCATTCATCAATATATATAACAATAGTTTCAACGCTTTTGGCATTTCAGCCCGAACGCCCAGCATTATTTGACCACAGGTGTTCAGCGCCTGTAGAAATCCGAAATTAATCTCTCAGAGCATATGAAAATTTCCGTGGTAACTGCAGTCTACAATCGCGCCACTACTGTGGAGCAAGCATTGGCGTCGGTTCGGTCACAATCATACCAGAACATTGAGCATGTCATTCAGGACGGCGGTTCGACAGATGGGACGCTCGATATTCTAGAGCGTCATGATGATCCCCGCATGAGTTTGTTGAGCGAGCAAGACAAAGGAATCTACGACGCGATAAACCGCGGCAAAGCCCGTGCATCAGGCGATGTTGTCGGGTTGATGCACTCGGACGATTTGTTCGCGCATGACCGTGTGCTCGAAAGCGTCGCCGAAGCTTTTGACGACCCCCAAGTCGATTGCGTCTACGGCGATCTGCAGTATGTCGCCGCGAACGATATCACCAGAGTGATCCGCCACTGGACATCTGGCGCATACAGCCGTGCATTGCTGGCCCGCGGCTGGATGCCTCCGCACCCAACGTTCTACATCCGACGCTCGCTTCTGGAGCAACACGGGGCCTATGACACCTCTTTTCAGATTGCAGCGGACTACGATGCAATGCTGCGATGGCTATGGACACATAATCTGCAGCCCGCTTATATCCCTGAAGTTATGGTCAAAATGAGGGTGGGCGGTGAGAGTAACCGTTCCCTTGGAAGGATTGTGCAGAAAAGCCGTGAAGACTATCGTGCTTTGCGACGTAACAACGTTGGTGGCATTGGCGCGTTGGCCCAGAAGAATTTTAGTAAGATCAAACAATTCAGATCAAAGAAATGAGACGTTAAATGAGTAAAACCGCACTGATTACCGGCATCACAGGTCAGGACGGGTCCTATCTGGCAGAATTCTTGCTAGAAAAGGGCTATGAAGTGCATGGCATCAAGCGTCGCGCATCACTGTTTAACACCCAGCGCATTGACCACATTTATGAGGATCCCCATCAGAGCAATCAAAAACTAAAGCTGCACTACGGCGATCTGACCGACAGCTCGAATTTGACGCGCATTTTGTCCGAGGTACAGCCCGATGAGGTTTATAACCTTGGTGCCCAATCGCATGTTGCCGTCAGTTTTGAAGCGCCTGAATATACTGCAGATGTAGATGCAACGGGCACCCTGCGCCTGCTGGAAGCGATCCGCTTTCTGGGGTTGGAAAAGACGGCACGTTTCTATCAGGCGTCCACATCTGAGCTTTACGGCTTGGTGCAGGAAACCCCGCAAACCGAGACGACGCCGTTTCACCCGCGCAGCCCCTATGCGGTGGCAAAAATGTACGCCTACTGGATTACAGTCAACTACAGGGAAGCTTATGGCATGTATGCCTGCAACGGCATTCTGTTCAACCACGAAAGCCCCCGTCGCGGTGAGACATTCGTCACCCGCAAAATAACCCGTGGGCTGGCGCACATCGCTCAAGGCCTCGAAGACTGCCTCTATATGGGCAACATAGACGCGCTGCGAGATTGGGGGCATGCCAAGGACTACGTGCGCATGCAGTGGATGATGCTGCAGCAGGACGTGGCAGAGGACTTTGTTATTGCTACCGGCAAACAATACTCGGTACGGGAATTTATCACGTGGGCGGCCAGTGATCTGGGGATTGAACTACGTTTTGAAGGCAACGATGCAAACGAGAAAGCCGTTGTGGAAAGTGTCTCGGGCGACAAAGCACCTTCGGTGAAGCCCGGTGATGTTATTATGCAGATTGATCCGCGCTATTTCCGCCCAGCCGAGGTTGAAACGCTGCTTGGCGATCCGACCAAGGCAAAAAACACGCTTGGGTGGGAACCAGAGATAACTGCGCGCGAGATGTGCGCCGAGATGGTGGAAGAAGACCTCAAGTCAGCAAAGCGCTACGCACTTTTGAAAGAACACGGGCTTGATCTGCCAGTGTCATTGGAAGGGTAATGCGCACATGACCACTTACGTAGCAGGACATCGCGGCATGGTTGGCGGCGCGATCCTGCGCAGGCTTCAGCAATCGGGTGAACCTACGATCACACGCACGCATGCAGCGCTTGATCTGACCAACCAATCGGCTGTGCGTGATTTCATGCAGGCAGAGAAACCGGAAACCGTTATTCTTGCCGCGGCCAAAGTGGGTGGTATTCACGCCAACAATACCTACCCCGCAGATTTCATTTACGAAAACCTGATGATGCAAGCGAATGTGATCCATCAAGCGTTTGAAGCAGGTGTTCAGCGCCTGCTCTTTCTCGGGTCGTCCTGCATCTATCCCAAGCTCGCCGAGCAGCCGATGCGCGAAGATGCATTGCTTACCGGCACGCTAGAGCCCACGAACGAGCCCTACGCCATCGCTAAAATCGCAGGCATCAAACTGTGCGAAAGCTACAACAGACAGTTTGGCGTTGATTACCGCTCGGTCATGCCAACGAACCTCTATGGACCTGGTGACAACTTTCACCCTGAAAACAGCCATGTTCTGCCTGCATTGATGCGGCGGTTTCACGAAGCCGCACAAACCGGCGCCGAGGAAGTCACCGTCTGGGGTTCGGGCACGCCCATGCGCGAGTTTTTGCATGTGGATGATATGGCAGAGGCCTCACTCTTCGTGTTGAACCTGGACAAGGCAACGTATGACCGTGAAACCGACCCGATGCTCAGCCATATAAATGTAGGCTCGGGTACAGATGTCACCATCCGCGAACTGGCGGAAACGATTGCCGAGGTGACAGGCTTCAAGGGTCGTTTGACGTTTGATGCCAGCAAACCCGATGGTACGCCGCGCAAACTTATGGATGTCAGCCGTCTTGCTCGCATGGGTTGGAGCGCTAAGACGCCGCTAAACGTTGGTATCCGCCAGACCTATGACTGGTTCATAAATCAAGGTGATGCAGACATCCGCAAAGCGTAAAGGCCGCATCCGCACCGTCACGGCAGCGCGTCCTCACAGAAGAACTTACCGTTCCGCTCGTTGCTCGCCAAAGGGATTATCCGCAATTCGACAGCTTGGGGATGTCGAGATGCATGGCATTGGACACAATGCTGGGATAAGCTTGGCGCAGCTAAAATCCGGAGGCCGATCGTGCAATTCACCCGCCGCTCTTTCACACTAAGCCTCGCATCGCTTTGCGTTGCTGCCTGCGCGGGACCCACTGTATCGACGGGTAGCGCCACCGCCTTGCCCAACGACCTGCAGCCTGTTCCAAACGCGTCCTATGATGCATGGGTTGCAGCCTTCCAACAACGCGCCCGCGCCGCAGGCATTTCCGACGCTACGCTTGTGCGCGGATTTCGGGGCACCGGCTATTTGCCCGGCGTCATCAAGCGCGATCGCAACCAGACCGAATTCAAACGCAGCCTTGAAGACTATCTGTCCATTGCAGTTTCCGACGAACGCGTTGCGAAGGGGCGCGCGGCGCTTTCCCGTCATGCTGCCGTGTTGCGCGCGCTCGAGACGAGCTACGGCGTGGATGCAGAAATTATCACGGCGATCTGGGGGCTGGAAAGCTTTTACGGTGACAGGCGCGGGACCGTGCCAGTCGTGTCGGCTACATCAACGCTTGCCTATGACGGGCGACGGGGCGTTTTTTTTGAAAAGCAACTGATTGCAGCCCTGAAAATTCTGCAAACCGGCGACACGACGCCTGACAAACTGGTTGGCAGCTGGGCCGGTGCCATGGGCCACACGCAGTTTATTCCGACGTCTTATCAGGCGTTCGCGGTTGATTTCACAGGCGACGGGCGGCGTGATATCTGGTCTGATGATCCAAGCGATGCGCTGGCGTCTGCCGCGGCGTACCTGTCCAAAAATGGCTGGGTGCGCGGGGCGCCTTGGGGTCGCGAAGTCACCGACGGGACAAGTACAGGCACCTTGCAACCGCAACCCGGAGGACCAAGATTTGCGGTCGGTCCGAACTTCCGAGTTATCAAACGCTACAATAATTCTGATGCTTATGCGATTGGTGTGGGCCATCTGGCTGACCGCATTGGTGGTGCAGGACCGTTGCAAACACCTTTCCCGCCTGATGCTAACGGGTTGACCAAAAATGACCGGATCGCGCTGCAACGCGGACTGACATCGCGTGGCTTTGACACCCAAGGGGCGGATGGCGTCATTGGCCCCAACACGGAAAGCGCTATCCGTGCCTATCAGTCAAGTGTCGGTCTGGCCGTCACCGGAACACCGTCACAGGAATTACTGAACGGTCTAAGGTAGCCGTGCGCGTTGCGCTTCACGCCATAAAGAAGATGTATACAGCACCAACGCCAACCAAATAAGCGGAAACGCCACCATGCGCGCCTGCCCGAAAGGTTCGCGAAAAACAAACACCGCAATCAGAAAGATCATGGTCGGCGCTATGTATTGCAGCATCCCGATTGTTGATAGCCGCAACAATTTAGCGCCATTCGCATACAACATCAAAGGCACAGCAGTCACGACGCCACAGCCCAACAGCAGCAGCGTGTTTACCTGATTTCCGTTCAGAAAATGACCACTGCCTTGCGTCATCAGATAAAAAACGAAAGCCATAGCAGGAGGCGTCAAAATCAAGACTTCGAGTAAGAAACCTTGATTTGGTCCAATTGGAAGGGATTTTTTGAAATACGCATAAAACCCCCAGGTGACCGTCAATGCGATCGCAACAATCGGCAACCGCCCCGCATCAATTGTCAGGATCACGACGGCAACCAGTGCCAACCCGATTGCCACCCATTTCACCGGGTTTAGCCGTTCACTTAATAAAACCGCGCCCAGGAACACACTAAAGAGCGGGTTGATATAATAGCCTAGGGCTGCGTCCAACGCATGTCCCGAAAAAATGGCCCAGATGTACACACCCCAGTTCACCGAAATAAGGGCCGCCGTGACAACGCCCATCATGAGCGTCTTTGGTGTTGTAAAAGCAGATTTCAAATCCTGCGTGCGAGCCGTCATCCAAAGCACAGCGGCTGCAACAGGTACGGACCACAAAACGCGATGCGCCAACACTTCAACTGGCGAAATGTCGGCCATAGCTTTCATGTAGAGAGGCAAAAAACCCCATAAAAAGTAGGCAGACACGGCAAAAGCAAAGCCTTGCGGCGTGTCCGAATGCGTCGATTTCAAAAGTAGGCTCCACCACTAATTGAGTGCGCTGCTTGTGGCACGCTATGCCACATCGCACAATCAAGATCAGATCAGCTGTGGCGGTCAGGAGTTTTGTGGCCCACCCAGCGGATACAGCACGACGCGCGTATTCATTGGCACCTGATCATATAACTCAATCATTTGGTCATTGATGAGGCGCGCGCAGCCATTAGAGACGCGCCGCCCAATGGTGCGCGGCTCGTTTGTGCCGTGAATACGCAGGAACGTGTCACCGCGTCCGGGCTGAAACAGGTAAAGCCCGCGCGAGCCCAACGGATTGTTCAGCCCACCCGGCATACCATCTGCAAACCGCGCATAGCTCGCGGGGTCACGTTCGACCATTTCCGGCGTTGGCGTCCAGCTTGGCCAAACCTTCTTGGCGCCGACATAAAACTCTCCGGGTTCATAAAGCGCCGTACGGCCAATACCAACGGAATAGCGGATGGCTTTCTTTTTCGGGAGCGTCCAGTAAAGGGCATATTGACCCGGATCGACATGTACTTCGTAAGCTGGCAATTCGTTCTTAATCCGGACTTCGCGCGGCAGAAACTCCTCCGGCATATTGTAGTCAGGCAGGTTATCGGGCACCGCCGCTGCGGCGACTGTCGTACTTCCGATTACAAAACAGCTCGCAGTACCTTGCAAAAACTCACGACGCTTCACGTTATCCTCCTATCCGGGTTTCCCACGCACATATCATCCGATTACCGCAGAATTATGGCGAAGAATTCGATTCGGTCAAAAGGGCCTGTTTGCTCTTCATAAGACCGTTTCACCAGTTACGGTATTGCCCCAAGCTCAAATATCCAGTGTTTTGCCGCGTCAAACGCGCACAAGGTCGATCACAGCCCGCGCCAATTCTCGTTATGACATGCGCTAACAGGCAGTAATCCGTCACGCAAGATTGTTTCACAACTTAACCAGCAAAATATTGGAGTCATTAACTTTTGGCAAAATGTCGCACTTGAAATTTACAATAGCCAGAATTTGATATCAATAAATTTACAAAATAATTGATGTTTTTCAGTTATATAGTTACCGGTTTTCAATTTTTGTATATTCATACCTCAACTGATCGACATCAAAGCATTCTTTCGCGGGTCGTATCATTTGCATCGATATTGTTTTGAGGAGAAACCGATGACCACACCGTCACCAGACAAACGCAGCGCACCAACGCCGCATGTTAACGCCCAACAGTATCAAGAGATGTATGCCGCTTCGATGGCCGACCCAGAAGCATTCTGGGGCGAGCAAGGTCAGCGCATCGACTGGATCAAACCATATACCAAGGTCAAGGACGTCAGCTTTGCCCCCGGCAATGTCTCCATCAAATGGTATGAAGATGGCACGCTGAACGTTTCAGCCAACTGCATCGACCGCCACCTTGCAACCCGTGGCGATCAGACAGCCATCATCTGGGAACCGGACGATCCCAACGACGAAGCACTGCACATCACGTACAAACAGCTGCACACGAACGTTTCCAAGATGGCCAACGTCTTTAAAGAACTTGGCGTTCATAAAGGCGACCGGGTTGTGATCTATCTTCCGATGATCCCCGAAGCGGCCTACGCCATGCTGGCCTGCGCACGCATCGGTGCCATCCATTCAATCGTTTTTGCCGGGTTCTCCCCAGACGCCTTGGCTGCACGGATCAACGGATCCGACGCCAAGGTTGTCATCACGGCCGACCACGCTCCCCGTGGCGGTCGCGTTACACCGCTGAAGTCCAACACGGACGAAGCATTGCTGCACTGCAAAGACAGCGTAAAATGTCTTGTGGTCAAACGTACAGGTGGCCAGACAACGTGGACTGACCACGACTATGACTACAGCGAAATGGCGCTGGAAGCGTCGGACGTCTGTAAGCCGGCAGAGATGAGCGCCGAAGACCCGCTGTTCATTTTGTACACGTCAGGTTCAACCGGCCAGCCAAAAGGCGTGGTCCATACGTCTGGTGGTTATCTGACCTACGCGGCAATGACCCATGAACTGGTGTTTGATTACCACGACGGAGACGTTTTCTGGTGCACTGCGGACGTCGGCTGGGTCACGGGCCACAGCTATATCGTCTATGGTCCTCTGGCCAACGGCGCCACAACGATCATGTTCGAAGGGGTTCCCACATACCCCGACGCCGGTCGGTTCTGGGATGTATGCGAGAAATACAGTGTAAACCAGTTCTACACGGCACCCACAGCGATCCGCGCGCTGATGGCAAAAGGCGACGATCCGGTCAAAGCCTACAATCTGACTAGCCTGCGGACACTCGGCACCGTGGGTGAACCCATCAACCCCGAAGCTTGGAACTGGTACAATGACGTGGTCGGCGGCGGGCGGTGCCCCATCGTCGATACGTGGTGGCAGACTGAAACTGGTGGTCACCTGATGACACCGCTGCCCGGCGCGACAGAACTAAAGCCAGGATCGGCGCAACAGCCCTTCTTCGGCATTACTCCCCTGGTGCTTGAGCCTGCATCGGGTGAAATCGTCGAAGGCAACGACGTTGAAGGGGTTCTGGTTATCGCTGACAGCTGGCCGGGCCAAATGCGCACGATCTGGGGCGACCACGAACGTTTTGAGAAGACGTATTTCAGCGACTACAAAGGCTACTACTTCACCGGCGACGGCTGCAAACGCGATGCGGACGGCGACTACTGGATCACCGGCCGCGTCGATGACGTCATCAACGTTTCGGGCCACCGGATGGGTACCGCCGAGGTCGAAAGCGCCCTTGTCGCCCACGCCAAAGTGGCCGAAGCCGCCGTTGTGGGCTATCCGCACGACATCAAGGGCCAAGGCATCTACTGCTACGTCACGCTGATGAACGGCGAAGAGCCTTCGGACGAGCTCTATCAAGAGCTGCGCAAATGGGTCCGTACCGAGATTGGCCCGATCGCATCACCGGATCTGATCCAATGGGCGCCGGGCCTGCCGAAAACACGCTCCGGCAAAATCATGCGCCGCATTCTGCGCAAAATCGCCGAAGACGATTTCGGCGCATTGGGCGACACGTCCACCCTCGCCGACCCGTCGGTCGTCGATGATCTGATCGAAAACCGTATGAACCGCGAGGACGCATAACATGGACGGCTCAAATCATCCCAAAACAGCTCCGGTTCTGATCCTGCTAGGCCCTCCGGGGGCCGGCAAGGGAACACAAGCCCGCGTCCTGCAAGACAAATTCGGCCTTGTACAATTGTCCACGGGCGACCTGCTCCGTGGGGCGGTTGCTGCAGGTACGGCAGCTGGCAAAGAAGCAAAAGCGGTCATGGAAGCTGGCGGTCTGGTCAGCGACGAGATCGTTCTGGACGTGCTTGCAGACCGTTTGGCAGAGCCTGATTGCGCAGCAGGCGTTGTCCTTGACGGCTTTCCGCGCACGACGGGCCAAGCGGTAGCGCTGGACGACATGCTCAGCCAGTCGGGCCAGAAAATCAACGCGGCAATCTCGCTTGATGTGGACAACGTCAAAATGGTTTTGCGCATTGCCGGTCGCTTCACATGTGGTGATTGCGGCGAAGGCTATCACGACAACTTCAAGCCGACCAAGGCAGAAGGTGTGTGCGACGGATGCGGCAGCACAAACATGACGCGCCGGGCCGATGATAATGCACAAACCGTCATGTCCAGACTTGATGCATATCAATTACAGACCGAACCCCTGATTTCATATTACGGCGATAGGGGAGCGCTCAGACGTGTGGATGCGATGGGGGACATCGAAGCTATTGGCCAAAGCATCGCGAAAATCGTTTCTACAGTAACTGCTTAAAAACCAAACGCGGGCCACGCGCGGCCTGCACAAATGAAACCTTAGGAGGAAAGCCAATATGGCAGAACAATCAACAAATACGGATGCCCGTGCAGCGCAAGATGCCGGAGAATACTGGTCCGCTAACGTCCGCATCATTCTCATCAGTCTTGTCATCTGGGCGCTTGTGTCTTTCGGCTTTGGCATCGTGTTGCGCCCTTTGCTTTCGGGCATTGAAGTAGGCGGCACCGACCTTGGTTTCTGGTTTGCCCAGCAAGGCTCAATCCTCATCTTTCTTGGCCTGATCTTTTTCTACGCCTGGCGGATGAACAAACTCGACAAAGAATACGGCGTAGAGGAATAATTCATGGACCAGTTTACACTTAACTTGCTGTTTGTGGGCGCATCCTTCGCGCTCTACATCGGCATCGCGGTGTGGGCCCGTGCGGGGTCTACGTCCGAATTCTATGCTGCGGGCCGGGGTGTTCACCCCGTAACCAACGGCATGGCCACGGCGGCTGACTGGATGTCAGCGGCCTCCTTTATCTCAATGGCGGGTTTGATCGCGTTTACGGGATACGACAACTCTTCGTTCCTGATGGGATGGACAGGCGGCTACGTGCTTCTGGCGCTGCTTCTTGCACCTTACCTGCGTAAGTTCGGCAAGTTCACCGTGTCCGAGTTTATCGGCGACCGTTTCTACTCCCCCACAGCGCGTCTTGTTGCTGTGATCTGTCTGCTGGTGGCCTCGATCACCTACGTTATCGGACAGATGCAGGGTGTGGGCATTGCCTTTGGTCGTTTCCTTGAAATCGACGCCTTCTGGGGTCTGCTTCTTGGGTCCTGTGTGGTCTTCGCCTACGCCGTTTTCGGCGGCATGAAAGGTGTGACTTATACACAGGTTGCACAGTACTGCGTTCTGATCCTGGCCTACACGATCCCGGCCGTTTTCATCTCGCTGCAGCTGACAGGCACACCAATCCCAGCATTGGGTCTGTTCTCTGAAACGGTGAACGCAGACGGCACAAGCAGTGGCGTTTATCTGCTGACCAAACTTGACCTCATCGTCACCGACCTTGGCTTTGCAAGCTATACCGAAGCGCACAAAGACACCCTTAACATGGTGCTCTTCACGTTGTCGCTGATGATCGGTACAGCGGGTCTGCCCCACGTCATCATGCGCTTCTTCACCGTGCCCAAAGTATCTGACGCACGTTGGTCTGCTGGCTGGACACTGGTGTTTATCGCTCTGCTTTATCTCACAGCCCCTGCGGTTGGTGCGATGGCGCGCCTGAACATCTCAGAAATGATGTGGCCAAACGGCGTCAACGGCGAAGCGGTTTCTGTTGAGACAATCAACACAGCGCCCGAGTATAACTGGATGGCAACGTGGCAGAAAACCGGCCTTCTCGACTGGGAAGACAAAAACGGCGACGGCAAAATCCAGTACTACAACGACAAGAACGACGCGATGAACGAGAAAGCAGCCGCGAACGGCTGGGAAGGCAATGAGCTGACCAACTTCAACCGTGACATCCTCGTGCTGGCAAACCCTGAGATCGCAAACCTTCCGGGCTGGGTTATCGGCCTTGTGGCAGCGGGCGGCCTAGCTGCAGCGCTCTCCACTGCGGCGGGTCTTCTGCTGGCGATTTCTTCGGCGGTAAGCCATGACCTTCTGAAAGGTCAGCTGACACCGGATATGTCAGAAAAATCGGAGTTGTTCGCGGCACGGGTCTCTATGGCAGTTGCCATCGTGGTTGCTGTGATCTTGGGTCTCAATCCTCCGGGCTTTGCGGCGCAAACGGTGGCTTTGGCCTTCGGTCTGGCGGCGGCATCGATCTTCCCTGCTCTGATGATGGGTATCTTCTCCAAGAAGGTGAACAACGTCGGTGCGGTATCGGGAATGCTGGCAGGTCTGGTCTTCACACTGGTCTACATCTTCCTGCACAAAGGCTGGTTCTTTATCCCGGATACCAATTCCTTCGCGGATACAGTTGAAGGCAGCATGCTGGGCGTCCAGTCCACTGCGATCGGTGCGGTCGGTGCGGTCATCAACTTTGCGGTTGCCTTCGGTGTCTCCTCGGTCACCAAAGAAACACCGCAAGAGATCAAAGACCTGGTCGAAAGCGTACGGACACCAGCCGGTGCCGGTGCCGCGGTAGACCACTAAAAACTATGGCAGGCGTGACATTTGACATGCCTGCCTTGCCAAACAACCAGCCTGCCCCGCCACATTCGGGGCAGGCTCTTTTAATTGAGGACACCTAGATGAACGAAGACGCGCTGACATTTCTGTCCCAACAACATCCCTATGATGAATTGCCTGCCAGTATTCTTCAGGACATCGCGGACCGGGTTGAGAAAATCAGTGTGACCGAAGGCGCCACGATCTATAGCGTGGGTGACACGCTTGCCGGCCTTTACATCGTACAAAGCGGGCTTGTGTCCGTGCGCGATGGATCAGACACGCAGGTGTCTTTGCTGGAACGCGGCAATTCCTTTGGCGAACGGGGTCTTTTGGCAGACGGTATTGCGGTCACATCTGCACGCGCCGTACAGGACACGCTGTTGATCTGCCTGCCCGCCGATCTGTTTATCAGCCTGCGCGAAGAACAATCACCTTTCCAACGTTTCTTTGCCCGTAGTGGTAAAGATCAGAATACTTTGAAGCCCCAGCAAACAACGCTGGCTCAGGTAACCGTAGAAGAGCTGATGGTGCGCGACCCGATCACAGGTGCTGCGGAAACCAGCGTGATAGACGCAGCAAAAATTATGTCGGAAAAACGTATTTCGTGCCTCTGCATCACCGAAGGGGATAGCCTGAAAGGCATCGTCACGCTGCGCGATCTGGTCGGCAAGGCGATGGCGACCGGTGCGGCCAACACAACCGCAATCAGGGCAATTATGACACCCGAACCGCGCACACTGCCCCCAACGGCAATCGGGTCTGATGTGCTTCATATGATGATGGAATATCGCTTGGGCCATCTTCCGATTGTAGCAGCGGGCAAGCTTGTCGGGATTGTAACGCAGACGGACCTTACACGATTTCAGGCCACAAGTGCTGCGGGCCTCGTCGCTGATGCCGCACGTGCGACAAGCGCAGATGATCTCGCAAAAGTCACAGCCCGCATACCCGAACTTCTGGTACAGCTCATTGCCTCTGGAAACCGCCATGATGTGGTTACACGGATGATAACAGACGTCGCAGATGTTGTTACACGCAGGCTTTTGGCCTTGGCAGAGGCAGAGCTTGGCCCGGCCCCTGCCCGCTATCTGTGGCTGGCCTGCGGATCGCAAGGACGTCAGGAACAAACCGGCGTTTCCGATCAGGACAACTGCCTGATCCTGGAGGATGGTGTTGACGATGCTGGCATGGCCTATTTCACCAAACTGGCACAAATTGTGAGCGACGGTCTCGATACCTGTGGGTATGTCTATTGCCCTGGGGATATGATGGCCACAAACCCGCGCTGGTGCCAGCCACTGTCAGTCTGGCGCTCGTATTTCGAGGGATGGATCAAGACACCAAGTAAGGAAGCGCAAATGCTGGCGTCGGTCATGTTCGACCTGCGCCCGATCGGCGGAGACACAGACCTTTTTGACGGGCTGCAGAAAGACACCCTGAAGAAAGCCGCTGGCAATTCTATTTTCACAGCGCATATGGCCAGCAATTCACTGACCCACCAGACACCATTGGGGCTGTTGCGCGGATTGGCGACAATTTCGTCCGGCGATCACCGCAAAACCATCGATACCAAGTTGAATGGTGTTGTCCCTGTCGTGGATCTGGGCCGGATGTATGCCCTCCAGGGCAAGTTGACCGAAGTGAACACCCGCGCCCGACTAAAAGCAGCGCTTGAGGGCAAAATCACCAGCGCAAAAGGTGGGCGCGACTTGTTGGAAGCCTATGATCTGGTCGCGCAAACGCGGCTGGAACATCAGGCGCGATTGATCAAACAAGGCAAAGCGCCAGACAATTACCTGCCGCCTGACAGCTTGTCAGACTTTGAACGCAGCCACTTGCGCGACGCATTTGTGGTTATCAAAACGATGCAATCCGCACTGATGCAAGGCCGGGGGCTTTTGGGCTAGTGTAGTCGCAATACTCGGGGAGGAGTTTGCAGATGTTTTTCGAACTAATCGGGACGATCATGGCGGGCGTGGCAACAGCGCTTTTGATTTGGGCCATAAATCGAACCATCCTGAAAGGCCTGTTGCCCAAGTGGCTGGTTCCTACTGCAGCCGGTGCGGCGATGCTTATTGCGGCAGTTTCTTTGGAATACAGTTGGTACAATCGAACGACCAGTACGATGCCTGAGGGTTTGGTTGTGGCGGAAACGGTTGAAGAGACCGCTTTCTATCGCCCTTGGACCTATGCTGTGCCCTATATCGCTCGGTTCATTGCGGTTGATCAGGCCACTGTGCGTACCCACCCGCAACAACCCAACCAGCATTTGGTCGATCTGTGGATTTATGGACGGTGGACAAGAGTTGCAAAAGTGCCTGCTTTGTTTGATTGCGCATTGGGCCAACGCGCTGATGTTGTCGACGGTATCGAATTCGGGGAAAACGGACAAGTCGTTGGCGCAGACTGGATTGCTGTGACTCAAAACGACCCCGTTCTGAAAGTGGCATGCGAGGAGGTGTAGCATGAAAAACCTCAGCCTGCGGATTAGAATCTTCCTGTTCTTCTGTTTGCTGGCACTTGGCGGGCTCGTTATTTTGGGACTGGGTCTGTTCATGGGTTACCGCCAGCTCGGCGACACCGAAACGCTTTCCGCATTTTTAACATCAGGCATCATTAGCGGCATGGGCCTGACAGGGCTGGTCCTCCTGATCTGGCTATTGTTCGACGAAAACGTCAGCAAACCGATTGAGGGGCTCGCGGCAGGCGTGCGCGTCAGGGCGCATGCCAACGTACAAGACAACATTGAAGCCGAAGCTGCTAAATACCTTGGTGATCTGGCCCCTGCTGTGTCTGCAATTCACAAACGCCTGGCCAGCGAAATCAAAGCATCCACTGAGGTCGTCGTCAAACGCACGGCGCGTCTTGAAGCACAACGCGCCCAGCTTTTACAGATCCTGTCCGATATCCCTATTGCAGTCATCGTCGCGCGACAGGATCATTCGATTGTGCTTTACGACGGTCAGGCCGCCGAGCTTATGGAACGCGAATGCCCTGCACGTCTCAATGGTTCGGTTTTTGACTATCTTGACGAAAGCTCCATCCGGCAGGCGCTGGAGGCATTGGAGAACCAAGACGCTACGCGTCACGAGATAGGTTTAAAAGGACGGTCCGGCGCAATCTATAAAGGCCATATCCGAAAATTCGGCGGCAATGCTGGGTACACACTCATGCTGGAACCGCTTGCGCCAGACGCGGCACGCCCTCTGGTCTATGACTTTGATTTACTGGATAAAGAAACGTCCGACGACCTGAACAACTGTGCCTTGCGTGATCTTTGTTTTGTGGTCTTCGACAGTGAAACCACAGGGCTTGATCCCGTGGCGGACAACGTGGTGCAGTTGGGCGCTGTGCGTGTCGTGAATGGCAAGATTGTGAATGGCGAAGTCTTTGATACCTTCGTAAATCCGGGCCGCCCCATCCCGCCGGTTTCAACCGCTGTGCACCACGTCAGTGACGACATGGTTGCAAATGCACCGGCCTTTGACCACGTCTGCCGCGCCTTTCACAAGTTTTCGGAAAACGCGGTTATCATTGCCCATAATGCGCCGTTTGATATGGCGTTTTTGCGGCGTCAGTCCAAGGGGACGGACATTTCATTCGACCATCCGGTTCTGGATACTGTCCACCTTTCCGCAGTTGTATTCGGTGGGTCAGCCGAACACACGCTGGACGCGTTGTGTGACCGGCTGGACGTGACCATTCCGGAAGAGGTGCGCCACACCGCATTGGGCGACGCGCTGGCCACGGCTGAGGCCTTGGTCGCGATGATCCCGATCCTTGAAGGCCGCGGCCTGCACACTTTCGCCCAAGTGCGGGCCGAAGTTCAGAAACACAAAAGAATTTTGACTGTCGACGCTTAGGTAAGGCTTTTATGTGCCGTGTGGCGTAACTGCCAGAACCACGCATGGATCAGCAGATAGGGCAGGTAAAATGCAAACACCTGCACTTGGTCAAAAAGGCCCGAGAAATCAGGGCGTGTTCCGATGCCGCCTGTTGTTACTTCCCAGATGCCGTAGTGTACGCGGTAAAGCCATGACGCGAGGTCCAGAATGACGAGACGTTCTGCCCAGAGCCTGTGGCGCGGATCACTTCGGATCGCATAGCGGACCGTCATGCCCGCGCTCAGCAGCATCAGAACGCCGTAAAGCGCGAAACCAGCGTTCATCAATGTACCGCCGATCGTGCCGAACAAGGCGATATACCCCAGTCCGCCCACAGCCGTTATCACGGCCAAACCCGCTACAACGCGCCCCAGCACGCGATGCAGCGCAGGCCACCGTTGCCGGATGCCCGTGACCAATTGCAAAGGCGCCAGCAGCGTGATGATCCCGCCTGTAAGCATGTGGGCATAGATGCTGATCGTCGCCAGCGGCTCTGCGGCATGAAAAAAGCGCGCGCTTGACTGCTCTAGTGCGCCCAGAACCACCACAGCACGTTCAATCGCGTAGACTGCAAAAGGGCTTGCGGCGAGCATAACCAACCCGACCCAAACGGCATTTAATACTGTGCTTTTGCGGGAAATTCGATGCATTTACACAGTTGAGCATGTCGCTGATGTGTTGGAAAGCACGCTTTGGGTCAGAGCGACGCCGTGATCCCACCATCCACGAAAACGGTGGTGCCATTGACGAACGACGACGCATCCGAAGCCAAAAAGATGCAAGTGCCCACCAGTTCTTCGACCTTGCCCCACCGCCCTGCAGGTGTGCGTTTTTCCAACCATGCCGAAAATTCGGGATCCGCGACCAGTGCGGCGTTCAAGGGCGTGTCGAAGTAGCCCGGTGCCAACCCGTTACACTGCAGACCGTATTGAGCCCAATCTGTTGCCATCCCTTTTGTCAGGTTCGCAACTGCACCTTTGGTCATCGTGTAGGGGGCAATCCCCGGCCGCGCCAACGCCGTTTGCACCGACGCAATATTGATGATCTTGCCGCGCCCACGCGAGATCATATGCCGTGCGCAGGCTTGGCCCACATGGAATACACTGGCGATGTTGGTCTGCATCAACCGCTCGAATGCGTCCGCGGGAAAGTCCTCAAGTGGGGTGCGGTGTTGCATGCCAGCGTTATTGACCAATATGTCGATAGCACCAACCTTTGCCTCGAACCCGTCGACAGCCGCGCGGACCCCATCATGATCGGTGGCATCAAACGCCAACTGGTGCACATTCCCGCCCAGCGCCTCTGCGGCCTGCGCCAGCTTTTCGGTGTTGCGCCCGTTGATCACCAGATCAGCGCCCGCATCCTGCAGCCCCTTTGCAAGCGCAAAACCGATCCCCTGAGACGATCCAGTGATAAGGGCGCGGCGACCTTTCAGGTCAAATAAGCTCAGGGACATGCGTTTCCTCTTTGTGCTCGACATTGGCAATCCGCCAAGCTTATTTTACCCCACAGACACAAAGTCAAGCACAGCCGAACTTTGGGCAGATGGCACTTGGGCCGGAAAGAGACCTCTATGAAATCGCTCGTTATACATGCCGCAAAAGATTTGCGCATTGAGGAACACGCCGCCGCCCCCCTTGGCGCCGGACAGGTTGAAATCAAACTTGCGGCCGGAGGCATCTGCGGATCAGACCTACATTACTATCAGCACGGCGGTTTCGGCACGGTCCGTCTGAAAGAGCCGATGATCCTTGGTCACGAGGTTTCTGGGCACGTCACAGCACTGGGAAGCGGCGTGAGCGGCCTATCCGTAGGCCAACTGGTGGCGGTGTCGCCGTCGCGCCCTTGCTATAATTGCGTCTACTGTCAGGACGGCAGACATAACCATTGCCTGAACATGCGGTTTTATGGATCAGCGATGCCATTTCCGCATATCCAAGGTGCCTTCCGACAAGTGCTGATCGCTGATGCCGCGCAATGCGCCCCAGCTGATGGACTGACGGCAGGCGAGGCGGCAATGGCCGAACCGCTGGCTGTGTGCCTGCACGCGATTAACCAAGCGGGTCCCATGATGGGAAAACGCGTCCTGGTGACAGGTTGCGGCCCCATCGGGCTTTTAACCATTCTGGCAGCCCGACGTGCCGGAGCCGCGGAAATAGTGGCGACAGACATCACCGACTTTACACTGGAAATGGCTGCCCAAAACGGCGCGGACATCACAATCAACGGTCGCACAAACGCAGACGCCCTCGGGGCATATCAAGCCGGAAAGGGCACGTTTGATGTGCTTTTCGAATGCACTGGCGTGGCCGCCGCTCTTGCCAGCGGGATTGCAGCGCTGCGCCCGCGTGGTGTGATTGTGCAACTTGGGTTGGGCGGCGACATGCAGTTACCCGTTCAGGCGATCACCGCCAAAGAGCTTGAGCTGCGCGGGTCTTTCCGCTTTCACCGTGAATTTTTCACAGGCGTGCAGCTCATGCGAAAAGGGCTGATTGATGTGAAACCTCTTATCACGCAAACGATGGCTTTGGACGACGCTGTAGCAGCCTTTGAACTTGCAGCCGACCGGACGCAGGCAATGAAAGCGCAAATCGCTTTCGCCTAGACATTCGGAGCCTTCTGCTTGGACCAATTCACACTTGTACTGATCGCCACGGCATCTTTCGCCATCGCCGGCACCGTCAAAGGTGTCGCGGGGAT
>Ga0316197_10000906_pt1 | contig 21039 bp, 16 predicted proteins | sample OudBiesiAoxic_MG_FD_204939 | JGI IMG/M metagenome (GOLD analysis project Ga0316197, IMG submission 204939) | Coastal sediment microbial communities from Oude Bieten Haven, Netherlands - site A oxic | ecosystem: Environmental > Aquatic > Marine > Coastal > Sediment | place: Netherlands... | reverse complement strand
GCGGAAAAACACCTGCGACGAGAACGCGTTCGCGATTGCGCTTCATGGTCGGGACGAATTGACGCGCCCCGCGGTCCGGCGTCGCGGGGCGGCGGGGAAGGCGCGGTCTCAGACCAGAACGCCGCCGTCTGAATCGTCTCCGGATTCCTCGATGAGCGCGGCGAAATCGGGCACGCGCACCATCCGGTTCTCGTTCAGATCGATCAGACCCGCCTTGCGCAGGGCGGAGATCTGGCGGCTGACGGTCTCGATGGTGAGGCCGAGATAATCCGCCATCGCCTCGCGGGTGATGTAGAACGGGAACACCAGCCCGCCTCTCGGCTCCGTCCGGTTCAGGTACGCGTCCCGTCGCCCCATGATGACGAAAAGGCTCGCGATCTTCTCGCGGGCGGTCTTGCGTCCGAGCAGGAGCATCCATTCACGGGCCGAATCGAGTTCGTCGAGGGTCATTTCCAGAAGTCGGGTCTCGATCTGCGGCGAATTCGCGACCAGGCGTTCAAAATCGGATTTCCGGAACATGCAGAACGTCACCGGAGTCGCGGCGACCACATCGAATTTCGCCACGTCCCGTCCCGGACGCCCGAGGAAGTCGGAGGGCAGAAGAAGCCCGACCATCTGACGGCGGCCGTCGGGCAGGGTGCGCAGCAGCATCGCGACTCCTTCGACGACGGAGCCCGTCATCTGCACCTTTTCCCCGGCCCAGACGATCGCCTCGCCCGGCTGGTAGGTCCGGTAGACTTTCATGCGTTCGAGCATCTCGAGCTCGGCGCTCTCGCATTTCGAACAGACGGCGCGATGCCGGATCGGGCAATCCGCGCACGTCACCGGCGCGGCGTTCCGGGTTTGGGAAAGCGGCATCCTGAAAGCCCCCTGTCACAATCAGGAAACCCTATACACAAGATTGATCTCGATCAAGGCGTGAACGACAGGCGAAGTTGACACTTTGGACATGACAACGATCCCGTCCTCTTCGCACGTCGAGCTCCTGCGCCAGAGGGTGCCGCGATACGCGAGCTATCCGACCGCGTCATGGTTCGACCATGGCGTCACGGCCGAGTGCCAGGACAGGTGGCTCGGATCGGTTTCCTCCGGCGCGCGCGTCGCGCTGCACGTGCATGTGCCATTCTGTCCCAGGCTCTGCTGGTTCTGCGCCTGCCGGACCCAGATCGCGAAGGGCGAAGCGGCTCTGGGGGCCTATGTCGACGCGGTGATCCGAGAATCGGGGCGGATCGCGGAGCGTCTTCCGGCCGGCGTCCGGGCGTCGCGCGTTCACTGGCGCGGCGGATCGCCCGCCGTCCTGCCTGCGGCGCTGATCCGTAGGCTCGCGGAGCGGTTGCGCGCGGATGTCCCGTTCGATGACGATGCCGAGTTCTGCGTGGAGCTGGACACGGTCTCCGGCGGTCAGGACCGTATCGAAGCGTTGATGCGGGCGGGCATGACGCGCGCGCGCCTGGGCGTGCAGGACTTCGGCGCGGAGACCGTCGCGGCGATCGGATCGGGCCAGGCGCGGGACGGATTCCGCGATCTGGTCGGCAGATTGCGGGTCGCCGGCGTGCCGGCCATCGAGGTCGGTCTTCTATTCGGGCTGCCGCGCCAGACCCTGTCCTCGCTCGGAGACACCTGCGCCGAGGTGCTCGACGCCATGCCGGACAGGCTTTCCCTGTCGGGCTATGTCCACGCCCCGCGGATCGCGAAGCGCCAGCAGATGATCCCGGAGGAAATGTTGCCGGACATGGGCGAACGTCTGGCGCAGAAGACGCTCGCCGCACGGCTGCTGGTCGAGGCCGGATACGTGAGGGTCGGCGTCGATCTCTTCGTGCGGCCGGACGATCCGCTGGCCGAGGCCCGCGCGGCCGGGCGGCTGCGCCGGTGTCTCGACGGGTATACCGACGATCCGGTCGACGCGGTGATCGGTCTGGGCGCCTCGTCGATCTCGCGGTTCCGACAGGGATACGTGCAGAATCCGATCTCCACGACGCGGTACCGCGAAGGCGCGGACGCCGGCGGGACGCGGGCGGGCCTGGTCCTCAGTCTCGACGACCGGGTGCGGGCGAGGGCGATCGAAATGCTCATGTGCGACTTCGCGCTCGACCTGAGGCTGCTCGGCGCCGAGTTCGGCGACTTCGCTTCGATCGCGGCCAAGGGCATGGACGAGGCGGCGCGTGCGTTTCCCGACCACGTGCGCCTGAGCGAGGCCAGGTTGGAGATCGTGTCCGAGGGTCCGCTTCTGGCGCGTCTGGTGTCGCGGTTCTTCGACGTTCACGCGGACGAGACCCGGAGTTGCGGCCAGGCAGTCTGAGGCCGGGCTCAGACGAGCGGCGGCCGGTCGCGTTTGCGGTTCAGTTCCAGATGTCCGAGCGGCGTCCACCCGGCGATCGACGTCTCCGTCCCGTCGCGCCGCAGCGCGCCGGTCAGCGCCTCCTCGACCATCTTCCGTTGCGACTTCGCCAGCGGCGCAGGGTCCACGACGATCTGGCCGCCCAGGCCGCGAAGGCGCAGCTGGCGCGGGAGTTCGCGCATCGCGGCGATGTTGGCCTTGAGCGCCGCGGCCGGCGACGTGTCCGCCCCGGTGTTCACGTCCACGGCCACGAGCGCGCGCGTGGCCTCGATGAAGAGGCCGCCGGCGCCGATCGCGACGAAGGGTCGCCGCAGCGCCGCGACCAGGTCCCAGACGTCCTGGTCCGCGAGGGCGGTGGCGTTCGAGATCACCGGCACGCCGGTCCGTTTCCAGTCGCGCCAGGCCAGTTCGGAGGCGCCCGGCGCGGGCAGCAGAAGCTTCGGCGCGTCCTGACCCCCGGTCGTGATCGCGTCCCAGTTCCGGCGCAGGATCGCGATTTCGCCGGCGATCTCGTCGTTGTCGGCCTCCTCGGCGGCGCTTCGCAGGATGAGACCGAGTTCCGAACCTGCCCCGAACATGGCGCGATGCGCCGTCGCGTCGAGCGCGTCCCGCCGATCCGGATCGCGGATCGACCGGGAGATGTTCAGCCCGGATCGGCCCGGGGTCAGGATCGCGAAACGGCCCTTGAGCCGGACGCGGTCGGTGACTGGCGGCGCCTTGCCGGACTCGGCCGATCCGGTGACCTGGACCAGCAGCCGCGTTCCGGACGATGGCGGGCGCTGGGTCCGCAGAAAACCGGTCAGCCCGTCTCCGAGATCCACCATCACGCCGCCGATGCCCTTGATCGGGCGCCCGACGACGGCGCGGCGGATCTCCTCGACACGCGGGGTCTTGTCCGCGTCCGGGACGTCGATCAGAAGGTCCTCGAGCGTCCCGTCGACCATTAGCGCGGCGGCATGTCCGCCCGACGGAAGGGGTTCGATGAGGATCTGCCGCCCCTTCACCGCTTCAGACCCATGCCTTGCAGAAGACCGACGGTCTCCGCGAGGGGCAATCCGACCACGTTGGAATAAGAGCCGTTGATCCAGGGGATGAAGGCGGCCGCCGCGCCCTGGATGGCGTAGCCGCCGGCTTTGCCGCGCCACTCGCCGGTGTCGATATAGCGCGAAACGTCCTCGTCGGAGAGGCGCTTGAACCGCACGGCGGTCTCGACCGCTTTTGCACGCGTCTCGTCACCCTTTCGCGCGGCGATCGCGGTGATCACGCGGTGCCGGCGTCCCGACAGCAACGTGAGAAAGCGTTCGGCCTCGACCGCGTCCCGCGGTTTGGCGAGCATCCGCGCCCCGGCGGCGACCACCGTGTCGGCGGACAGAACCAGATCGGAGGCGTCCGCGTCGACGGCTTGAGCCTTGGACCGCGCCAGCCGCAACGCGCAGACCCGCGGCGCCTCGCGTCTGATGGGGTCCTCGTCGATGTCGGCGCTCCGGATCTCGTCGGGCACGATGCCGATCTGCGCGAGAAGCTCGAGGCGCCTCGGACTGGCCGAGCCGAGGATCAGACGCATCGGAAGCGGCCGACGGATCTATTTGAAACGATAGTTGATCCGTCCCTTGGTCAGATCATAGGGCGTCATCTCGACCTGCACCTTGTCGCCGGCGAGAACGCGGATGCGGTTCTTGCGCATCTTGCCGGCGGTGTGCGCGATGATGACGTGGCCGTTCTCGAGCTCCACCCGGAAAGTCGCGTTGGGCAGAAGCTCTGTCACGACGCCGGGAAATTCAAGAAGCTCTTCCTTGGCCATGTTCACTCCGATGCGGTTTCAGACATGCGGCCCGGCCCGGAGGCCGTCGCGCGTGGGCTCTATGGCCCCGCCGGGGGAGAGAATCAAGGGCGCGCGGACGATTCGCGCGTGGATGCGACCGGTCGCGCCGCGCGGTCACGTCGTCGCGTGAAGGCCGCAGATCAGGGTGAAAAAGCGCCGAAGGGTCGGATCGTCGAGAACGGCGTTGCCCGCGAGTTCCCGCGCCAGCAGCCGCGCGCCCTCGCCATGGATCGCCCGGCGTCCCTCGTCCATGGCTTCGATCCGGGCCGGCGGATGGTGCCGGACAGCGTCGAAGTAATCCCCGCAGATCCGCGAATAGTCCCGCATGACCTGCGCGAGCGGATCGAGCGCGAGCGTGAAGTGCCCGGCCGGATCGCCGGTCCCGGACGTGAGCGTGAACAGGACGTGCCGGTCGCGGACGCGGAGCGTCAGACGCCATGGTCCGGGCGCTGCGGGATCGGACAGGTCGAAGACGTTGTTTTCCGTGAGATCGAAGATCGCGACCCGTCGCTCCTGGTCGACCTCGGGCGTCGGGGCCGGGAGCCCGGCCTCTTCGATCGTGACCGCGATCAGACGGGTGGTCCGCGTCAAGATCTCACCTCTCGTTCAGGCGGTCGAGACGTCCGCGCACGCTGAGCGCATGCGCCTCCAGGCCCTCGGACCGGGCCAGACGTTCCGCCGCCGGGCCGATCTGCGACAGCGCCGCCGGCGTCATCCGCGCGAGGGTGGTGCGTTTCATGAAGTCGAGCACGGACAAACCGCTGGAGAATCGCGCCGAGCGCGCCGTCGGGAGGACGTGGTTCGGCCCGCCGACATAGTCGCCGATGGCTTCGGGCGTCAGCGCCCCGACGAAGATCGCGCCGGCGTGACGGACCTCGCCGGCAAGGGCGTCGGCGTTCGCGGTGCAGATCTCGAGATGCTCGGGGGCGATCCGGTCGGACAGGGCGACGGCCTGCGCCCAGTCCGCCACCGTGATGACGGCGCCGAAATCGCGCCAGCTCGCCGCCGCGATCTCGCGGCGTTCGAGCGTGAGGAGCCGCTTGTCGACGGCGGCGGCGACCGAGCGGCCGAATTCAGCGTCATCGGTGATCAGGATCGACTGCGCCGATTCGTCATGCTCGGCCTGGGCCATGAGGTCGAGCGCGACCCAGTCGGGATCGTTGTCGCGGTCGGCGAGGATCAGCACCTCGGACGGTCCGGCGATCATGTCGATGCCGACATGGCCGAAGACGCGCCGTTTGGCGGCGGCGACCCAGGCGTTGCCCGGGCCGGTGATCTTGTCGACCGCGGCGATCGTCTCGGTGCCGTAGGCGAGCGCGGCGATCGCCTGCGCGCCGCCGATGCGGTAGATCGCCTCGACGCCCGAGAGTCGCGCCGCGAGCAGCACCAGCGGATTGACCGCGCCGTCGGGTGTCGGCGCGCAGATCACCAGCCGCTCGACGCCCGCGACCCGCGCCGGGATGGCGTTCATGAGGACCGAGGACGGATACGAGGCCAGTCCGCCGGGCACGTAGAGCCCCGCGGCGGAGACCGGGGTCCAGCGCCAGCCGAGCTCGGCGCCGGAGGCGTCGTTCCAGGTCGCGTCCGCCGGCAGTTGCCGTTCGTGGTAGGTGCGGATCCGGCGCGCCGCCAATTCGAGCGCGGCGCGGTCGTCGGGATCGACGCGGTCCGCCGCCGCCGCGATCTCGTCCCGCGTGAACGCGAGCGTGTCCGGGGTGAGGTCGAGCCGGTCCCAGCGGCGGGTCATCTCGATCAGCGCCGCGTCGCCCCGCGCGCGCACCTCGGCGATTATGTCCGCGACGGCCGCGTCGAAGTCGCCGCCGGTCTCGCGCTTGGTTTCGAGCAGGGCCTGGAACGCGTCCTCGAAGCCGCGATCCGAAGTGTCCAGAAACACCGGCATCAATCGCCGTGCCCGGGAAGGGTCTTCGCGCTCGACATGTAGGGGCGCGACACGTCGGCGAGCGTCACGTCGAGGCACTCGACGTCGAGGGCGATCTCGCCGTCCCCGGAGAGCACGAGGGCCAACGTCCCCGCGCCGTCCTCGCCCGGCCGGAACTCCAGCGACAGGAGCGCGAGCACGGTGTCGGGGTCCGCCGGATCGACGCCGTTCGATCGGGCGCGGAGAACGCTCTCGACAGAGAGCAGCGCCTGGACGCGCTCGTAGGGCCGCTCCTGGCGCGCCGCGCCGGCCGCGTCCTCCCAGCGGAACCGGTTCAGCAGCAGCGTGAAGCGCCGGTGCTTGGCCGCCCAGGAGATGCGGTCCGTCTCGCCGACCGCGTCCTGGAGCAGCGCGGAGATCACGACGAGATCCTCGGGCGTCTCGGCGCGAAGCCTGATCGCGCGCTCCGCGCCGTCCTCGAACCGTGCGTCGCTCATTCCGGGGTTTCCTTGATCCGTTCGATGCGCGCTCCGCATGCGGAGAGCTTCTGTTCGACGCGCTCGTAGCCGCGGTCGAGATGATAGACGCGGGCGACGGTGGTTTCGCCCTCGGCCGCGAGCCCCGCGAGGATCAGGCTGACCGAGGCGCGCAGATCGGTCGCCATGACGGGCGCGCCCTTGAGCGCCTCGACGCCGGTCACGGTCGCCGTGCCCCCGTGGACGTCGATCCGGGCGCCCATGCGGATGAGTTCAGGCGCGTGCATGAAGCGGTTCTCGAAGATGCGTTCCTCGAGATGGCTCACGCCGTCCGCGAGGCTGAGGAGCGCCATCATCTGCGCCTGCAGGTCGGTCGGGAACCCGGGATGGGGAGCGGTGACGACATCAACCGCCTTCACCCGGCCATTCCCGCGGGAGACCTTGAGGCCGGCGTCGGTGTCGGCGATCTCGACGCCGGCGGCCTCCAACCGGTCCGCGAAGGCCGCCACGAGATCGCGCCGCCCGCCGAGCAGCTCGATCTCGCCGCCGGCGATCGCGGGGGCGAGCATGTACGTGCCGAGCTCGATCCGGTCGGTGACGACGGGATGCGTGGCGCCGCCCAGCCGGTCGACGCCCTCGATCTCGATCGTGTCGGTCCCCGCGCCGTCGATCCGGGCGCCCATGCGAGAGAGGCAGACGGCGAGATCGGCGATCTCCGGCTCTCTCGCCGCGTTCTTGAGCACGGTGGTGCCCTTGGCCAGCGTCGCCGCCATCAGCAGGTTCTCGGTCGCGCCGACCGATGCGAAAGGGAATTCATGCACCGCGCCGCGCAGGCCGCCACGCGCCTCCGCATGGACGTAGCCGTCGCGCAACTCGAGCTCCGCTCCAAGCGCCTCGAGACCTTGCAGATGCATGTCCACGGGCCGCGCGCCGATCGCGCAGCCGCCCGGGAGAGAGACGACCGCCTGGCCGTCTCGGGCGAGCATCGGGCCGAGCACGAGGATCGAGGCGCGCATCCGACGCACGATGTCGTAATCGGCGGTGTGGTTGGCGATCGTCTCCGCGCCGACCACGAGCACGCGCCCGCCCTGGAGCGAGGCCACTTCGCAGCCGAGCGATTCCAGCAACGCCGTCATGGTCCGGATGTCGCTCAGCCGGGGCGCGTTCGTGAGGGTCAGCGGCTCGTCCGTCAGCAGCGCCGCGGGCATCAGGGTGAGGCAGGCGTTCTTCGCGCCCGAGATCGGTATCGAGCCGCGCAGTTCCCGCCCGCCCGTTATCCGGATAGAGTCCATTTCAGCGGGTCATCCTTGTTCGCCGTCGGCGGGCGTTTCGGTCGCGCGCGACTTCTTCTGCGCTTTGCGGCGGGCGAGATTCGCCCGCAGCGCCGCCGCCATCCGCGCGCTTTTCTCGGCGTCCGGCTCCGGACGGCCTGTTTTGTCTCGGGGAGGGCGCTCGCTCATTCCGACCTGTTAGCGCAGGGATCGGGGCGGGTCCAGATTGCCGCCGCCTTTCGACCGTTCGAGACCCGCCGGGCGAAAGGTTCGCGAAGCCGCTTGCGACGCCATGCGCGATCGCCTATGAGACCGGCGTCGCCCGGGTAGCTCAGTGGTAGAGCGCGTCATTGGTAATGACGAGGTCGTGGGTTCAATTCCCCCTCCGGGCACCATATTTTTGCATAAAATCTTTTAGCAGCAACGGCATATGCTTACGGGCGCGATCCGTATCCCCCTAATTATCCCCCTAACCGGGGACGGAAGTCTCTGAACCTGATGCCCTAGCGGCGCAGCGTGCAGTGCTGTCTCGGCTGAACTCAATGAATCGAGCTGCGCAGATACGGCGGCAGCCACCATTCGCACGCCACCACCGGTCAGCGCCTTCCCGGCGACGCCCTTACCACATTCCAAATCATTGCTGAGCCAGCACCGCAATTCGCGCAGCGCATCTCCCTCCCGATCTGCTGAAGTCGCAAGAAACCCTGATAGCGGTTATGGAGGCGGTGTGGCGCGATCCGCCACTTCCGACCGCAGCCCAGACACTCGGCGTCTACGGCATCGCTGGCTTGGACGTCCTCCAGCCGGACGGAATAGCGGGGGCCGAGAATGACGCGCTCGTATGGCATGCCGGAACATTGCACGAACATTCTGAGAGCTGCCACCGCCGCCTTCGCTTTCCGGGCGTGCAAGAGGTCAGTGACCCGGAAGACCGCTTCTTGCAGCGAAGCGGACGTCGGCCAAACCCGGACCAATGACGGCAGGGCGGACAAACCGGACCTGTGCGGTCGCAGCAAGTGCGTGCCATCCGCAGCGCCTCAGCTTGGCAATGACAGCAAACGACGTGCCGCGATGCAGAGCAACTTCCCGAAAGCAGACACTAGCGGCGGCTCGAATGACCATGGATATAAACGGTCGTTCACCGCTGCCTTGCCTGATGTCTCAGTTGCGGACAAGGACTAGCCGCTCGCGCGTCAGGATGCCCGTTAGGATCGTTTAACGCCGATCTGAACGCCGCGCTTTCACAACAAACAAGCTTTACGATGTGAATATTGTTGAGACCGAGACCAACATGAGTTCAAAGCTGTCGTCCCTTTAATTGTGCCCCCGAATGGTTCTGCAGAATTACTGCACTCGATCATCCGTAATTCGCCCAGGCCCCAAGTCCGCGGCGCTCCAGATAGGCCAAAACGATCGCCGGATAGGAAAAACGGTCGATGACGCGGCTTGGGTTCTGCTTGTTCAGCGCATATTCGCTATCCTGCGGCACCTCGTGTTCCAGATGTTCCGACAGCCTCTCGCTCGTCCCCGAGGTCGCGAGATCGGAGTAGTCGAGCACGAGCGCCTCGGTGCGGCGCTCACCAAGGATCTGGTCAAGTCGCGCGTCTAGCATCCCCACGGTTTTTTCGAACTTCTCGAAATCGGTCGGATCGAACGGGATCGTCGCTTGCTTCGGCTTTCGGCCTTTTGGCGCGGCCCATTCGCCGGTTTGCTCGGCAATACGCTGCGAGGAATACTGCGCGAGCAGGTTTCGACGCCCGAGGATGACAAGCCGCGTCTCAACGTCGGCGACGACGTGCTCGATCACCCGCGCATCGTGATGGGCGAAGATCTTGAAGCCGGTCAGCCCGTAGCCGCGCCGCCGGCAGTCCCGGTGATACCGCTCCAGCCACGCTACCGGATCCGCGTCGCGTTCAGAAATGGCTTCGGCATCGAGTACCTTGCCGCTGCGGTACTGAATCTCTGTACGGTGGAAGAGTTCGAAATCGACGATCGAGTCGCCCACCCCGGCGAGCATATTGCACAGCAGCGTCGAACCGGTTCGACCGTGCCCGAGGATCACTACGCGATGGCGGCGCGTTGTCGCACGGAGCGGGTTTCCGACCGTGACGGCCGGTGGCTGCCCGCCGCCAAGCGACCTCGCGGCCGGTGCGACCTGCTCCGACTCCCCGACGATGCCGGCCTCCGCGCAGATGCGCGCGATCGCGTCCGAGAAGGCCGCGCCGAAGCGGGTGGAGTCGGAATACGGCGGCGGACCTGAGGACAGAACCGTGGAGATCCGCGCCGCGATCCGCCCGCGCAGCTTCGCGTCGGAGGCGAGAGCCGCGGCTATCTCAACATATTGTTCCGCATCCGCCGCGACGAGCTCGTCCAGACCGAACTCTTCTGCCCAGGCGGCGCCGGTCCGCCCGCGAAGCATGTCACCTCGACGCGACACCACAGGCAGCCCGCTGTCCAGCGCTTCGCAGACGGTCGTGCCGCCCGCGTACGGAAAACTGTCGAGATAGACGTCGCAGGCGGCGAGAAGGCGGCGGTAGTCCGACGGCTCGAGACGTTCCTGGACGATGACCCGCCCGCGCGCGACACCTGCCGCGTCGAGGCAGCGATCCAACCGCGCGCGGAAGAGCTTGGGCGCGTAGTCCATAGCCCACCACTGCGTGAAGGGACAAAGAACAAGCTTTGCCCCTTTCGCGCGTGCGAGCGTCTGCGCCCAAGCCTCCATCAGGGCAGGCTGGATCTTATGGGCCATCGCGCCGCTGACGAGGAGCGCGCCCCGTTTCGGAAGACCGAACTCAGCCCGCAGCGCGGCGACGGAACGCGGCGGCGGCCTCGGAACGTCGGTGAAGTCGAAGCAGCATTGCAGCGGCTCCGCGATCTCGACGAGCCGTTCGGTGTACTGGTGCCTTGTCTGTTCCGACGAGGAGCCCTTCCAGCCGATGGCGATGTCGAAGCTCTCATGGCCGAGAGTCGCTGGTGAATTGAAGCAGGAGACGATCTGTGTGCGCGCGAGACGGTGCGCGACGATACTCGTCACCTGTTCCCAGTTGGCGACGTGAGCGCCGAGCACGAAAGCGTCGAGATCGAGCGCGCGGATCGCAGCCACCGCCTCTCCCGGCGCGAAGCCCGCGAGTGACAGTTCTCGGTCGAACCGGTCACCGATCGCAAGAGGCTTCTCCGAGGCGTTGGCCGTGATCAGGATTGTTTCGAACCGAGTGCGGTCGATTCGCCCGTACATGCCCAGCACGGCCCACGCCTCGGGGCTCGGCTGAAGGCTGCGAACCAGCACGGCGAGCCGCAGGCGGCCGGGTGCGCGGAGGCTTCGAGGGGGCATTGAAAGCAGGCATCCCTCCTGCCGCAGGACGGTCTCGATGCACCGGCTTCGGAGGCGGATCTGCTTTACGAGATTCTGGTCAGTGAAGAGCGATTTCGTATTTCTAAGCCGCCTGAGCGTCTCCACTGCGAAGTCGTGCAGCGCGAAACCAACTGGCTCGTGGCGCAGCAACCGGTCGAGTTCGCCGAGAATGCGCTCAAGCCATGCGACGTAGGCCGCCGCGTCACACTCGTCGCGGAACTCGGGCTCGCGTCCGATATAGTTGGCAAGCGCCGCGGGATCGCGAAGAAGCAGCGCGGGCGCCGTCGCAAGATCCTTGGTGGAATCCGAACGGAAAGCCGGGAGAAGAAGAAAGGACAGCATGAGCCCGCGAAGCCGCTCCTGCTGACGATCGCCACTTTCAGCCGAGGTCGCGGCCGCGGCGATTTCGGCGTCGACGGGGTCAAGAGGCGCGGCGAGCAGTGCTCCGCCGAGGTTTTCGATAGCTGCGAGCGCGACCGGTCTAGCCGCCAAGGACTCCAGAGCGCGATCGTCCGTCTCGCAGAGCGCAACCGCAAGACTCGACCGCAGCGACAGCAGGTCGTCAAGCTCCGCCTGCTTGAGGTCGGCGGTTGCTCGATACGCCAGTTCGACAAGCCCGAAGAGATCGGTTTCCGATGGCTGGCGCGTTCGATCGGATGCGAAGGCACGCATGTGCGTCGGGTTTCCGCGCATGGAAAATGAGACCAACTCGAGAAGGGCGAACACTGGCGCGCCTTGCGGATCGACTTCGGGCGCGAGCGCGACGTGGGCCGAATGCAGCGTCAGCTCGACGACTCGTCTTTCGGCCGCGACCGGACCCAACGGGATATCGATCTGGCCTTCGTCCTGCAGATCGACGGCCTGGAGCAGCTCGCCATCCGCCGAGATGCCGACGACGTGGCGAAACCCGTCGCGTTTCGCGAAGAGCGGTCGCAGTGTGAGCCGCAAGATCGGGTCGACAAGGCCGACCGGCAATGTGAACCCCAGCGTCGCCTCTCCGGCGAGATTGCGCGCGCCTCCTTCGTCGGGACCGTCCCAGCCGGCAACGAGATAAGCGGCGGCATTGGCGTTGGAAGCGAGAAAAACGGTCTGGCCGGCGTTGAGAGTTGGAAACGGCCGCCCGAAGAGCTCGACGCCGCGACGGGTCCGTTCGTCGCCCCGATCGATCAGCGTCGCTTGGCTGAACCCCAGGCGAAAGTCCTCTTCGACCGAATCCGAATCGGACTCGGCGGGACTGAAGCCGATGTCGAGATCGATTGCCCGGCCGCCCAGATGCCCGGGTATCTCGGGCAAACTCATACGCAACGCCGCTCCGCCGCAAGGTTGGCCGGTGAAAAGATCGGCGTCGCCCGCGCGCACTTGTAGCCATCCGTCCGGCACGTCGTCGCAAAGAACGAGGTCCAGATCGAAACGGCGGGCCCCGGGTTCGAACGCGAAGGATAGGCGCGCGGTTCGGTCGGACAATCGAGCCGATCCGTTCGCGTCCGTCAGCCATCCCGAGTCCGGCCCGCTGCGGACGAGATCGGCCATCGCGACCGGGACGCGTGGGCGAAGCACGCCTTCCGGGACCCGGTCCGCAGCCTCTTCAAGGCGCAGCGAAACGAGGCGAAAGTACGGCGCGCGGCTTCTTGAAAGCGACAGGCGGCGGCGCGGCACTAGGCGATGGCATCCGATTTCGACCCGCTGAGGATCGTGCGGAGCAAATGGGTCGCGGGCGAGCGTGAACCGGATCATCGTTTCGGTTCCATCGCTAGGGAGCGCGCCGACCCATGCCCGCTCGCCGGAGGCCGTGATCGAAACGCCGAGATCGTCGCGCTCCCATCCCGGTGGCGCGGCGAGCACGAGTTCAACCGTCACTTGGTGGTCCGCCGGTTCAAGCGTGAACTCAAGCGCTGCCTCGGCGCCGAAACTCTCGCAGGCACCGTCCCACCGCCTTCCGCACCAGCCTTCGGCGAGCGCGTTGCGATGCGGACCGTGGTCCGTGAAGTCATGCGTGACGCCGAAGCGCAGCGGTTGGCACCATCGCGGCCGCTCGAGATTGCGCAGACGGCGGGTGAGAGCCGCCGCCCCGGGCAACCGTGGCAGCGGCAGGGGGTAGACTTTCGCCTCCTCGAGGGAGGGATCGACCGGACGCTTGAGTGGCGCGCGGCGCGCGAAGCGGAACATCGCCCCCGCAGCGGCCATTCTTTCGGCAAACGGCAGGGCCGGGGCCGACAGCGTTGCCTTGACGGCAGTCGCCACATGCGCCCTGAAGGCCGCCCTGTCCCCGGTCCATGCTGCGGCGTTGGCGCGCGTCTCTAGCGCTCGAAGCCGGAGCGCGACGCGCAGAGCGTCCCGGTCGGACCCCGTCTCCGGCGCGCCGTCCCAGTCCGCTAGTGCCTCCAGCGCCCGGGCGGAGTTTTCCACATCGCGCAGGCTGCGCTGCATCGCCCAAGGGTCGAATGTGTCGGGCCTGGTATAGTTGTTGGCACCGTGCACCCGATATTGTCCGAGCGCGCGCGCGATGGCCCGGGACCGCCCCCAGATCGCGGCGGCGCGGACGACGTAGGCGTCAGCGCAGATGCGCCACTCCACTTCTGGCATTGGCAATGCCGCCTGGAGAAACGCGCGGGAGAACAGGTTGCCGGAAGTCGGCGCGAAAAGGAACGGACCGCTGACCGAGCGGCTGCGGATCAGGCGTGGCCGGTTGTCGCCGTCATCGGCGGCCAGCGAATAGGGATGCAGTCCGGTGCTTCGCCCCGAGGCGTCGATCGTTCCGAGCCCGAACGAGAGCACCGCTAGGTCCTCGCTCCAGTAGTCGAGAGCCGTCTCGAGCGCATCGGGATTCAGCATGTCGTCGGCATCGAGAAAGGCGACGACCTCGCACGTGGCGTGTCTAAAGCCGAGGTTGAAGGCGGCCGCCTGTCCCCGCGCAGACGCCTGGAGTACATTTATAGCTCCACGGTGCCGCGAAAGTACCCGAGCCGAAAGATCGGTGGAATGGTCATCAACGACAATGATCTCGCCGGCGCGATGCGACTGACCGAACACGCTATCAAGGGAGGCTTCGAGAAAATGGCCGTAATTGTGGTTGGTGATGATCACGGACACCGTGGGCCGGTTCGTGACCGGGCCGATCTGACCCGGTTCGCCATCGGCGATCGGACCTTCCACATCCGAAGGCCGCTTCACGTCGACTGGGTCGCGTCTGCCAGATCCATTCATTCCGAGCGGCCGGTGCTAACTGGAGCCGCCTCCGCCGATCGAGCCTGACCGGCCGCTGCTTCTCGGGAACTTGAGGTAGATCGCGGTCGCGGGCGGGATGCGGTTCACCGTCGCCCGCGACATTCTCGTGAGCGCGGTTGGCGAGACCTGGGTAAGCGTTTCCGGAGGCATCGCCGCCAGTGTCGCGGGGACGCAACGACCGTTGGGATAGGCTTTGAGCAACGTCTCGACGTCGCGATAGTCCCGGGTCTGCAGGGCCCGTTCGCAGAGCTGTTCCTGGGAACCCTCCGCCTGTGCCTCATATTGAACTTGGGCGGCGCCGGCGTTCTGGTTGCCGGCGGGCGCGCAGCCGACCTGCACCAGCGCGATGGAGCCGATCGACACTCCCGTTAATAGTGAGCGAGTGATGTTCGACCGCTTGGTAGCCTGTCTGCCCATGTCGACCCCCCCCCCTCTACGTCAGGTTGTTATGACAGAAACGTGTGCGATTTACCATCCACTTTCGACGACGCAAGGGTCTATGGCACTGAATCGAGGTGATCGCGCATCGATGGTGAAGCCTGGCACGGCCGTTTTGGGCTTAACAATGGCTCGGCTTGTTGGCACACTCAACGCGACTACTCAGGGCAGGTGCGCGGGTGCGTTGGATTCTCGGTCTCGTTATAGTTCTCGGAGTGGCGTTCGCCGCCATCGCGGCGATCGACGACGAGCGGCGGGTCGCTCTGGTGATCGGCAACGGCGACTATCAGTACGCCGCCTTCCTGCCCAATCCTGTCAACGATGCCGAAGCGATAGCCGAAAAACTCCGGTCGCTCGATTTTGACGTGACGACGGCCGTGGATCTGGGCCGCGACGAGATGGAGGCCGCGGTCTTGCGCTTCGGGCAGGAGAGCGAGGGCTCGGACGTGGTCTTGATTTTCTACGCAGGTCACGGGATCCAGATGGACGGCGAAAACTATCTCCTGTCAGTGGACGCGCAGCTCGAAGGACGCGAGGATCTCCGCGACGGGGCCATCGAAGAGGCGAGGCTTCACTCCGTTTTCGCCTTCGTCGAGCCGGAGCTGTCGCTTCTCATTATGGACGCCTGCAGGACGAATCCTTTCCAAGGGCTTCTCGGTGTCGAGGCGGGACTCGCGAGTGGCGGCGCGGCGAAGCACGAGCTAGGCTCCTCGCGCAGCACAGAGGACATGATGATTGTCTTCTCCGCCGCGCCTGGGCAGGTGGCTCTCGACGGCGAAAGCGGCAACAGTCCCTTCACGACCGCGCTCCTGCAATGGATTGACTACCCTGGCCTCGAGGTCGACCGGATTTTCCGGCACGTCCGACGTACGGTTATCGATCTGACCGGCGGACAGATCCCTTGGGTGGAGAGTTCGCTAACGCGGGAGGCTTGGCTTCGACCGCCGGGCCCTGACGAGCAGATCGACAGCTTCGAGAGTCTTCTCGCCCAGGTCGTCGCGAGTTTCGAGAATCCGTTGGAGCGTGAAGCGGCCGAGGCGCATTTCCGGCGGCTGATCCCCGACAGCAGGCTTCTCGAGGAAACCCGGGTCGCCTCGAGCGGTCAGATCGCGAACGATGCGCAGTCCGACCTCGAAGCCCTGCGTTGGCTGTCGATCCGGCGGAGCGAGGATCCGGCGGTGTTCGAGAATTTCCTGGATGCATTCCCCGAGGGCAAGTTCGCCGGTCTGGCCCGAGAACACATCGCAGAGCTTGCCGACCTCCTTACCAACGCAGGCGGGTCGACCGACGAGGAAATGGCGTTTGCGCCCGCCTCCGGCGAAGGTCCACTCGACACGGACGTCGCGGCCGAACCCGCTCTTCAGGAGGCCTCGCTGGACATTGAGGCGCTCTCAGCCATGGAAACCGAACTGGGCTTGGATCGGGGCGGCAGAATTGCGGTCCAGCAGCTCCTCGCGGTGATGGGAAACTACACCGGCGCCCTCGATGGCGCGATCGGACCGATGAGCCGCGCGGCCATCGCCGCCTTCCAGGTGGACGCCGGTCTCGCAGGGACGGGCTACCTCGACATCGACAGCCTCGCGCGCTTGGTGGAGGCCGCCGCGAAGCCCGCTCTCGCGGAAGAAGCCGACCCGAACCGTCGCGGAGCCATCCACGGGCTCGCAGCGGTCGCGCGCTTCGGCCCCGGCGCTGCCCCGACCACCATCCGGGTCGCCTCGATCGCGCGCCACCCCGAGGTGGAAGCGGTCTGGCGCGCCGTCGCGGACCGCTTCGAGGCCGACAATCCCGGCTATCCGGTCGTCTTCGATTCGCGCCTCGGCGCGGAGTACAAGGCGCAGCTTCTCGGAATGCTCGGATCCGAAACGCCGCCCGACATCCTGTTCACCTGGGGCGGCGGACATCTTCGAGCCATCGCGCACGCGGGGTTCGCGACCGATCTCACCGAAGCGATGGCTGCGGGATGGGCGTTCGACTACAAGCCCGGAGCGCTGAACAATCTCATCATCGACGAGCGCATCTACGCGGCGCCTTCGAACATGTCTCTCGTGAATCTCTGGGCCAACCGGACATTGCTCGACAAGGCCGGGATCGAGCCGGAGTCGCTCAAGACCTGGGAGGGACTGCTCGATGCGGTCACCCGCCTGAAGGCGGCCGGCGTCATGCCGATCGGCGTCGGGGGAGCGGACCGCTGGCCGCTCGCGGGCTACTGGGCCGGATTGGCGCTCGCGATCGCCGGTCCCGACGGCCTCGACGCGGCGCTTCATGGCGACGCCGAGGGCTTCGAGGCGCCGGCATTCGTGGAAGCGGGTGCCCGGCTGAAGGATCTGGCCGACATGGAGCCGTTTCAGGCCAATTACCGCGACCTCAGCAACATCGATGCGGTCCGAGCGTTCATCGGCGGTTGGACGGCCATGAACCTGACGGGAGACTGGGCCTATGTCGAGATGAGCCGGAACTGGCCGGGCGGACCGGACGCCGCCGCGGAGAACCTCGTGCGCATTCCATTCCCGCCGACCGATCTCGGCGCGGGCGGCGAAGGTTCGACCATCGGAGGGAGCGACGGGTGGGTGCTGCGCGCGGGCGCGCCGGAGCCTGCCCTCGAACTCCTCGAGCATCTCGCGAACCTCGAAATCCAGACCGAACTCGCGCGCCTCGGGCACCTCGTTCCCAGCATCGCCGGGGCCGACGACGCCATCGGCAGCCCGACGCTATCCGCCGTGGCCACGGAGCTGACCCTGAGCCGCCACCATCAGCTTTTTCTGGATCAGGTTCTCGGGCCTCAGGCCGGCGAGAAGCTCAACGATGTCGCCGTCGCCATCGTCGACGGCGACCTGACGCCAGAAGACGCCGCGGCGGAGATTGAACGGGCTTGGGAGGATGCAAGGCCCACTCTAACGATAGACGCGACAGAGGGCGCCGCGACTTCTGAGACGGTCGAATAGGCAACAGCCGGTAGGCGACTTGAACATCTCTGGCGGATGCATCCGCCGCAGGCTTGGCGAAGACCTGTGCTAGGGTCGGATGGCGTTCAGAGCGCTGCAAGTCGCAAGGTCAGGTTCAGACGCGCATAGGGGGATGAGTGGCATGCGGAGGTTGTGGAAACCGGAGATCCGATCGCGTTCTTGCGCTTTCGCGACGATGCTCTTGGGCATGTCCTTGGCGGCGGTCGCGGTGGGGCGGCCGCTCTGCGTCACCGGCGTCGGATGGTGCGCTCCGGCGGACGAAACCGCCGTCGCGGCCGACACCTGCCTCTGCGAGACCGGGGATCAGACTGTTTTGGGCAGGGTCCTCTCTGTCGACGAGCCCAATCCGTTTCTCGAGCTGGAGACTCCCGTCACGGGACAAGAGACGCGCGCGCTGCCGAATGTGGTCAGCGCGACGCGCGGCTTCTCGGGTCCCAGCCAGTTCCCGCCACAGGAGTTCTCGGCATACGGGATCCTCGCGTTCAAGCGCCGCGCATCGAGCTTCGATCGGGACCGGCACTTGATGATCTGCGAGGCCTATCTCAGCGCTTTGCCGCACACCTCCGAGATCGATGTGGCGGCGGCGAACCAGATGGTGACGATCTGGCCGATCGAGACCGACAGCATGGCGGAACGTCTCAACGATCGCGACCGGAGAGACGTCTGCGAGGACGCCGTCGAGCACTACGGTCTCGTTCAGGCCCAGAACGCCATCCGCATACTCGAGCGGTACAGCGGCACGCCGGGCGCCTACGACCTTGACTCGAAGGGGCCGTTCCTGATCGCGTGGGCGCCGACCGAGAAGATCCTCGAGCAGGGATCCGCCGCGCTGCTGGTCGATCTCTCCGAAGCCGACACCTACGAGGACATGGTGGTCTGGATGGAACGCTGGCGAGAAAAGATTCAAGACAACCAAGAGATGTGGAGCGCCGGTTTTGAAGAGACCGCGAAATGGGACCAGCTCGTCGGCATACTGCGTGATTTCTTCGACGAGAACGGCACGCTCGTCCGTTTCGGGCAGTAGCCGCCATGTTCTGGGCATTCGACATACTCAAACACGGGATACCAGCACTAGTCGGGTTCCTTCTTGGCCTTGTCGCGGTAGCGGTCATAGAGCCGCGCACGACGGACGGCAAAGTGCTCCTGATCGGCACAGTGATCTGCTTTACGGTGGTTGTCTATTTCGCGACCCGGAAGATCTATGCGATCTTATCGTCCGGCAGCGATGACAAGAAAGACGAAGGCTAGACCGTTGGGAGATCTGTCGCCTCCGAACCAGCGCGAGTGGGCGGATACGCGCGCATGGTCCCCGGCGCTTTCATCGAAGTCTGGCCAAGCGGGAGCCGTCCAGAAAGGACAAAGACGATCTCCTGCCCCGATCGTGTGTTCCGATCTCAGGCCTAGTGCATTGCCGCTTGCGTGGATGCTCAGCAGCGTGACTCTTGGTTTGGCCAAGGCGATTTATTTACTGCATGAGCGAAAGCCGCCATGTCAATCCGGCCGCTTTGGGCTCGAACCGGTCGTCTGACGCTCTTTGTCGGATGGCCGCACCTCCTCCCTCTTCAGCCGTTCGGCTCCCCGCAGCATCTTCTTGGAGAGCGGGAAAGCCAGTCGCGACGGGAACCAGTTCTTCGGTCTCCGTCGGTCTAAGTGCGGTCTGAGCCGCTCCTAATCTACCGGACTGGCCGCCGCCCATCGCCGCCGCTGCGCCTCCGCGATCCGCGCGCGACCTTCGGGCGTTCTCGGCCCGGTGCTGAGCCCTCCGTGAAACTTGCATCGCCGTTTGCCCGGCTCGCTTTTGTTGCGGCAGGCCGTGCCCTTCCGCGTCTTGGCCCCGCACCGCACCCGACGACGCGCCGCGCGCCGCGCCTCTCGTATCCGCGAGGCGGCGATCCGCGTCTCGACAAGTGCGTCAAGCCGGGCCAGCTCGGGATTTTGAATAAGACCCCATGTCCGCGCGCGCGCGTTAGTGCGGGAAAAAACCGGCAGGGGATCCGCGTCCAGCGCCGACAGCATCCGCCGCACCGCCCAACCACGAAGGTCCACGTCCTCCCTGCGCTCCCAGTAGGACACGGCGTGACGGCCTATCGCGGCGCGCCGGGCCAGCGTCGCCTGCGACAGCTCCGCCGCTTTCCGGAGCGCCCGCAGTTCAGCGCCCGTCATGGAAGGCAGCCAAGACGCCGATCCGGGCGAGCCTCGTCACTCGATGGGAACGGTGCAACCGTAGCAGACATCATCCTCGTCCTCGATGTCCCAAACGCAGGCCGGACCGGTACAGTCGGAGATGGCCTCCATGTGCGGCGGCCCATTCATGTGGGCGCGTTGATTCACGCACCCCGTGACGAAGGACGCGGCCCCGACCATACCGAGAGCGAAAAGACCCTGCTTCACATCATGCTCCTGGCTTCTCCTCTACCATGAATGGCGGATGCCAGGTAGCTGCGGCTCCCATACGGATCGTGAATGTGGCGGGAAAGTCAGCAGGTGCCGCGATGATGGCGGGGTCGGCGGACGCCGCCGAGAGCGCCCCGGCCTTTTGCAGGACGGCCTCCACGTTGGCTTCTCGTAGGTCCGCCGGACAGCCCCCTCCCGGTTAACCGATACCGCCTCGGCCGCATGCTTCGCGGCTTCCGTCTGACGATCTTCACGTGGGGGGATTGGGGAATGCTTCGAAGACTGATCGGGGCCGTGAGGCTTAGACTTGCGGCCCGCCGTGAGGCGCATGTGCTCGTGCGACGGTTCGGCTGGAACGCTTGGACGATCAACCGGGAACGCTCCCGATACCTTCCGCGCGGCGAGCTAAAGCGCATTCGATTGGTCGGAGCCGCCATCGGCCAGCGCCTCGGAACGCGAGCCCCTTGGGACTGGACGCCCTGAGCCGTGCCACTCGTCGGAGACGTCGGTCGGGTTGGGCATGTAATGGCCAAGTGTGTTTCAACACGGATCGTATTGAGGTATTCTGATCCATGGGACCTAGCTGGAGGTCCGGTGTCTGCGAACCTTGCGGAGGTACATCACATGCGCTGCACGACGATGCTTTCCATGTTCGGAGGTCTGGCGCTGCTGGCGGGATCTGCGGCGGCTCAGGATGTCGATCGGGGTCTCGAGCTTGCGCAGGAGCATTGCTCCCGCTGTCACGACATCTCGAGCGAGGGTGAGAACAAGACCTATCCGCCAAGTTTCGCCTCGATCGCTGTGTTCCGGGATCGGGATCAGATCCGAGCAAGGACAGTCTTTCCTCAGATGCACTCCCCGATGCCACAGATGATATATCT
>Ga0316197_10000904_pt1 | contig 21071 bp, 16 predicted proteins | sample OudBiesiAoxic_MG_FD_204939 | JGI IMG/M metagenome (GOLD analysis project Ga0316197, IMG submission 204939) | Coastal sediment microbial communities from Oude Bieten Haven, Netherlands - site A oxic | ecosystem: Environmental > Aquatic > Marine > Coastal > Sediment | place: Netherlands... | reverse complement strand
TGTCCTGAGAATGCGAGATCGGGATGATGCCGTCTCGGCTGACGAGGCCGACCGTCGGTTTGACCCCGACCAGACCGTTGATCGACGACGGCGAGACGATCGACCCATCGGTTTCGGTCCCGACCGCAACCGGACACAGGCCGGCGGCGACAGCGACCGCCGAGCCGGAACTTGAGCCGCTGGTGTTGCGATCGAGCGCATACGGGTTCCGGGTGAGCCCGCCTCGTCCGCTCCAGCCGCTCGTCGAACGCGTCGATCGGATGTTGGCCCACTCGCTGAGATTGGTCTTTCCGAGGATCACGGCGCCGGCATCGCGGAGGCGGGCAGCGACCGCCGAGTCACGAGCGGCGGGGGCCCCGACGAGGGCCAGCGAGCCGGCGGTCGTCTGCATCCGGTCGCCCGTCGCGATGTTGTCCTTGAGCAGAACCGGGATCCCGTGCAGCGCGGTGCGCGGGCCCCGTGCTTCGCGCTCGCGATCGAGCTCCGCTGCGATCGCCTCCGCCTCGGGATTCACCTCGATCACCGAGTTCAGCATCGGTCCACCCCGGTCGATCTCCCCGATCCGGCGCAGGCATGCGGCAGTCAGGCGCTGCGAGTCGAGCGCACCCGCGGCCATCGCCGCCTGCAGGTCGGCGATGGTCGATTCGGGAAGATCCTCGTCGACCACGAGTGGTCAGCCGACGAGCGCAGCGAAGCGCGCAATGCCCGTCTCGATGTCGGCGTCGCCAAGAGCGAAGCTGAACCGGCCATAGCCGGGTGTCCCGAAGGCCTCGCCGGGCACCCAGGCAACCTTCGCCTGGTCGAGCACGATGTCGGCCAACTCCAGCGTGGTATTGGCGGTGACACCCCCGTAGTCGCGGCCGAGAAGTTGACGCAGGTCGGGGAACGCATAGAACGCACCCTGGGGCTCGGGACACACGACGCCATCGATGTCGTTGAGCATCCCATGGATGAGATGGGCCCTGCGGGTGAATGCCTCGCGCATCATCTCGACGTCGTCGAGCGGCCCCGACACGGCCGCGATCGCCGCACGCTGGGACACGTTGGCCACGTTCGAGGTGGCGTGCGACTGGAAGCTGGTCGACGGCTTGATGATGTCGGTCGGGCCGATCATCCAGCCGACACGCCAGCCGGTCATTGCATAGGTCTTGGCCACGCCGTTGACGATCACGCACTGGTCGGCGAGGTCGGGGACCAACACGGGCATCGAGGAGAATTCGTTGGCGCCGTAGACGAGATGCTCGTAGATCTCGTCGGTGATCACCCACACACCGTTCGCGACGGCCCACTCGCCGATCGCCTTCACTTCGGCGGGGGTGTACACCGCACCGGACGGGTTGTCGGGGCTGACGAACAACAGGACCTTCGTTCGGTCGGTCTTCGCCGCGTCGAGTTGCTCGAGCGTGACCTTGAAACCCGACTCGACGTCGGTGTCGATCACGACCGGAACCCCACCAGCAAGCGTGATGGCCTCGGGGTAAGTGGTCCAATACGGCGCGGGGCAGATGACCTCGTCGCCCGGATCACACAGGGCGGCGAATGCGGTGTAGACGGCGTGCTTGCCGCCGTTCGTGACGAGGATCTGGGCGGGATCGCATACGAAGCCGGAGTCGCGCAGCGTCTTCGCGGCGATCGCCTCCTTGAGCTCAGGGAGACCGCCGGCCGGCGAGTACTTGTGGTTCTTCGGATCGGCGCACGCAGCCTGTGCGGCTTCGACGATGTGTGCCGGAGTCGGGAAGTCGGGTTCGCCGGCCCCGAAGCCGATCACGTTCTCTCCCGCTGCCTTGAGCGCCTTGGCCTTGGCGTCGACGGCGAGGGTGGCCGAGGGTTGGATGGCGGAGAGGCGTTGCGATGCGCGGTTCACACTTGCCGACGATACCGGAGTGGTCCACGCCGTCGATTCCGGGTTTCGACTGCTCCGCGACGGCGCCATGCTGACCGGGTGAGCGCAACGCCCGATCAGATCACCATCCCCACCGATCTCCTCCCTGGCGACGGCCGCTTCTGCTGCGGCCCGTCGAAGGTCCGCCACGAGCAGGTCGACGCGATCGTCGCCGCCCGCGACTCGTTGCTCGGCACGTCCCACCGGAAGCCGCCCGTGAAGAATCTCATCGGTGCGGTGCGGTCCAAGCTGACCGATCTCTTCGGGTTACCGGATGGTTGGGAGATCGTGCTCGGCAACGGCGGGTCGACGGTGTTCTGGGACGTCGCGACGTTCGGACTCGTCCGAACGCGCAGCCAACACGCCGTGTTCGGTGAGTTCTCCTCGAAGTTCGCCGAAGCATGCGCCGCCGCACCGCACATCGGGGATCCGACGGTGGTGACGAGCGAGGTCGGCACCCATCCGACCCTCGCTGCCGAGGACGGCATCGATCTGTACGCGCTCACGCACAACGAAACCTCCACCGGCGTGGCGATGGATCTGCGGCGACCGGCCGACACGTCGGCGGAACGCTCGCTGGTCGCTGTCGATGCCACATCGGCGGCCGGCGGACTGACCTGGTCGCCAAGCGAGGTCGACGTCTATTACTTCGCGCCACAGAAATGCTTCGCCTCCGACGGCGGCCTGTGGCTCGCCGCCTGCTCACCGGCCGCGATCGATCGGATCAACGAAATCGGCAGCTCGACCCGGTGGCGTCCGGCGTCGCTCGACCTACAGATCGCGCTCGACAACTCGACGAAGAATCAGACCTACAACACACCTGCAGTGGCCACGCTGGTGATGCTCGATGCGCAACTCGACTGGATGCTCGGCAACGGGGGCCTCAGCTGGGCCGCCGGTCGCAGCGCCGAGTCGGCCGCGACCCTGTACGGGTGGGCGGAGGCACGCGAGTGGGCCGTACCGTTCGTGGGGAACCCGGCCGAGCGGTCCAACGTGGTGGGCACGATCGACCTGGACGATGCGATCGACGCAAACGATGTCTGTACGGCGTTGCGTGCCAACGGCATCCTCGACACCGACGCGTACCGCAAGCTCGGTCGCAACCAGTTGCGTGTCGGAATGTTCCCCGCCATCGAACCCGCCGACGTCGAGGCGCTCACCCGCTCGGTCGACCACGTGGTCGGCGCACTGGCAGACTGACCGCCGTGGACGTCACCGAGGTGCTCGACTTCTCGACGGGCGATATCGGCACGCTCGATCGACCCGTGATGTTGATCGGGCTCGAAGGCTGGTTCGACGTGGCCAGCGCGGCGACCCACGCGGTGGAGTCGTTCATCGACCACGAGCAGGCGGTGATCGTCGGAGAGATCGACCCCGACCCGTTCTACGACTTCACGCAGCAACGCCCGTTGGTCTCGATCGACGACGGGATCCGCGAGATCCAGTGGCCATCGAACGAGATCGTGCTGCAACGCAATCCGGGCCATCGCGACATCGTGTCGCTCGTCGGGGTCGAGCCGCACCTGTACTGGTCCACGTACGTCGATGCGATCGTGGCAGTCGCCGAGGCGCTCGGCTGCGAGGCGGTCGTCACCGCTGGCTCGGCCGCCGAGGCGATCCCTCACACGCGCCGTCCACCGGTCACCGGGAGCTCGGCCAACGCCGACCTCGCTCGACGACTCGGGCTCGTCGCGCCGTCGTACGAGGGCGTCACCGGGATCGCCGGCGTGCTCCACGCCGCGCTCGACGCCCGCGACATCCCGTCGGTGTCGTTGCGCGTCGGGATCCCGCACTACCTGATGAATGCCGAGCATCCGCAGGCGACCGATGCGCTGTCGCGTCATCTGAGCCACGTGCTCGGCGTGCCTGCCGGCGTGGACTTCAGTGACCAGATCGAGTCGTGGCGTGAGGTGCACGACGAGATCATCGAGACCGACGAACAACTCCGGATGTACGTGCGGATGCTCGAAGCCGAGTTCGACCGTCGCGCCGAGGCGGCGATCCCGAGCGCCGAGGACCTCGCCGCTCAGTTCGAAGACTTCCTCGACGACCTCCGCCCCGACGACCCGACGGACTGACCGTCGGGCGCCGTGGACAACGGGCTGACTGCGCAGATCACCCTCGACGACCGCAGCTTCCACACCATGCTCGAGAAGTCGTCGAGGCCCGCCGAGGGTGGCGCGTAGTCTTCCCTGATGAGCGGGGGTCGACCAACCGGAACGGTGACGTTCCTGTTCACCGACATCGAGGGCTCCACGCGTCTCTGGGACGAGTGGCCCGCCGACATGGCCTCGGCGCTCGAACGCCACGACGCGATCATTCGAGATGCGGTGGATCGCCACGACGGTCATGTGTTCACAACGGGCGGGGACGGGTACGGTGCGGTGTTCCAGCGGGCGGAACGGGCCGTGAGTGCGGCGGTCGATGCCCAGCTGTCGCTGTTGGACGAGCCGTGGCCCGAGCTCTGTCCGATCCGAGTGCGGATGGGGGTGCACTCGGGTGAGACGCGCGAGCGCGACGGCGACTACTTCGGACCGACGGTCAATCGCAGCGCTCGGATCATGGCTGCGGCACGGCCGACTCAGATCCTGGTCTCGGACGTGACGCGAGGCGTCATCACCGAATACGGACTCGACGAGGTCGGATTCGATGTTGCGGGGACGGTAGTGCTGCGCGGGACCGCGGATCGGGCCACGTTGCACTCCGTGGTCGGTGCGGGTCTGCCGACGGTGGAACAGACACCTCTGTCCGCCGGGAGCGAAGGCAACCTCGTTGCACCGTTGAGCTCGTTCGTCGGTCGTGCGCCCGAGTTGGCCGGCATCCTGAGGGCGCTCGACGACCATCGCCTGGTGACCTTGATCGGAGTGGGTGGCGTGGGCAAGACCCGCTTGGCGATCGAGGCCGGGCTCGAGACTCGAAGCCACCATGACGGTGTGTGGCTGGTGGAGCTGGGGTTGATCGACGCGGCGGACGAGGTCTCGGCTGCCGTGTCGGATGCGCTCCGGCTGCTCCCCACGCCCGGCGTCGGTTTCGACGAATCGGTTGCGGAGTGGTGTGCGACGCGGGACCTGTTGGTGGTGTTGGACAACTGCGAGCACGTCATCGGAGGGGCGGCATCCTTCGTGAGTTCGCTGCTCACCGCAGCACCGCAGGTGAAGGTGCTTGCCACGAGCCGCGAGCCGTTGATGCTGACGGGTGAGCACATCGTTCCCGTGCCATCGCTCTCGTTGCACGGTCCTGGCGACGAGATGAGCGAAGCGGTCGATTTCTTCGTCGATCGTGCCCGCTCCGAACTTCCCGCCTTCGACGCCGTCGAGCACCTGGAGGACATCCGCGACATCTGCGCTCGGCTCGATGGGATACCACTCGCGTTGGAGCTGGCAGCGGCGCGACTGCGTGGACTGTCCGTCAGCGAGATCTCGAGACGCCTCGACGAGCGGTTCCGGCTGCTGACCGGCGGGCGCTCGGGTTCGGTCGAACGACACGCCACGCTGCGTGCGACGGTGAACTGGTCGTACGACCTGTTGGACGACGCCGAGCAGGACTTGTTCGAGCGATTGGCGGTCTTCGCAGGTCGCTTCGGTGTTGACGACGTCGTCGGATTGCATGGCGAGGACGCCGACGAGTACGAGATCATCGACACCTTGGCAGCGCTCGTCAACCGGTCGCTGGTCGTACGCGACGACCGACAGCCCGAGTACCGCATGCTGGAGACACTGCGGGCGTACGGGCGGGAGCGACTCACGAGCTCGAACCGCATCGACGAGGTGCGCTCGGACCACGCACAGTTGATGGCTGCGAAGGCCCGCCGTCACAGGGCCCTGGTAGCCGGACCGCAGGAGGCAGTCGTCGCAGTGTCGCTCGAAGCCCAGCTGCCCGACTACGGGGCGGCAGCTGAGTGGGCCATCGGTGCGGCACACCCCGAGCTCGCGGTGTCGATCGCCTGGGATTGCCTTCAGACGAGTTGGGGCTCCGACGAGATGCGACGATGGCTCGATCCACTGATGCCCGCCGATGACAACGAACAGCCGTGGCTGCCGGACGCGCTGACCGTTGCCGCACACAGTGCTCTGTTCTACGACGCCGACACACCCACCGGCGCCGCGCTCGCCGAGCGCGCCATCGCCCTCGATCCAACACACTCCTTCGCGCACGCGCAGGCGTGCATCGCCGCCATGTTCTCCGGTGAGGTCGACAAGGTCGTCGCGCATGGACGCCGGAGCCTCGACACCGCAACCGACACCCTCGAACGGACGCTCGGATTCATGGTGCTCGGCAACGCACTCTTCTTCACCGGGCGGTTCGACGAGGCATCGACGGTGGTCGACGAGCTTCGACTACTCGGCGACTCGAGCGGCTTCCCGACGGCAATCGCAACGGTGCACCATCTGGCCGGACGACTCCTCGCCGAGACCGACCCGGAGGCAGCTCTCGTCGAGTTCCGCGCTGGACTCGACGCCGTGAACGGCCTCGATCGTTTCGTCGCGGAGTCCAATCTTCGCCGCGAGATGATCCCCGCCCTCATGCGGACCGACCCGCAAGCCGCACGACGGGCTGCTGTCGAGTTCCTGGCGAGCTGTGACCAGCGCAACGACACCGGTCAGGTGAACAACGGCCTCGGGTATCTCGTGACGATCCTGCACGATCTCGACGAGCCGGAACTCGCAGCCGAGACGGCAGGCCACGTCGGACACCCGCTTCTCGCACCCTCGAGCGCCGCCCAGTACCACAAGACCGAACACGCGCTCCGCGAGTTGCTCGGCGAGACGTACGAGACCCACGCCGCCGCCGGCCGGGCCCGACGCACGACGGATCTGATCCGATCCATCCTCGACGTGCTGGCCGCGAGCGCTGATTGATGACGGACGCGGCTATCGCACGGACGGCGTGAATATCACCACGGCGGTTTCGGTTGGCCGGCGGGCTGCGTAGCCATCGAGGCCCTTGTCGATTTGGCGCCAGCGATCCCACAGCCGGGTACGTTCGTCGCCGGATGCGGCTCGAGCGACGACGTCGAGCGTCGTGCCGGGGATGACCAGCGTGGCCTCGGGTCGGGCCTGCAGGTTGAGCCACCATGCGGGCTCGGGCGCGCCCCATCCGTTCATCGCCATCGTGACGAAATCGTCGCCGTCCTCGTAGTACGCGATCATCACGCTGCGGTCGATCCCGCTCCGGCGTCCGGTCGTCGTGAGGAATCCGAGCCCGTATCGATCGTCATTCGGACGCCGGAGTCCCAACCGGCCGCCGCTCCAGCGGTACAGCCCCTTGTGGAACTTCCATGCGACTCGGATGAACCAGCGTGGCGGCAAGAATCCCCTGTCGGGCGAGTTGTTCGAATCACTCACATCGTCGACTGTAGAGCCCACCATGCCAGCAATGTTCGTCGGTGCCTGGCACCAATGACCATTCAGTTGCCGGACATGGTGATGTCGGAGATCACGAGTGACATACCCGCGGCACGCATCGGCAGCCAGTCGATGTCGCCGCCGACCTCGATGATGTCGAGGAGCATCCGCTGCAGCGTGGAGGCGATCGTGAACTCACGTACCGGCGCTCCGACCTCGCCGTTCGTGATCAGCAGGCCGGCGGCACCGGTCGAGAAGTCGCCGCTGATCGGGTTCACGCCCGAGTGCAGTCCCTGCATCTGCTGGACCAGCAGTCCGTCATCGATGCCGGCGACGATCTCGGCCTGCGAGCGCGTGCCCGGCTCGAGGGAGAGCGCGAGGCACCCCACGCCGGGCGTCCCGGCGAATCCGCCGCGCGTCGCGTTCCCGGTCGAGACGGTCTCGGCTCGGCGTGCGGAGTACGAGTTGTGCACGAACTGCTTGAGCACACCGTTCTCGATCAACACGTTGCGGCGCGCTGCAAGACCTTCCCCGTCGACATCGGTCGAGGTGTACGCCTTGGGGTTCGTCGGGTCGTCGACGAACGTGACTCCGGACGCCGCCACCTCGTCACCGAGGCGGTCGGCAAAGAGCGAGCGTCCCTTCACGACGGCCTCGCCGTTGAGCGTCGACGAGATGACCCCGAGGAACTGTGCGGCCACGAACGGGTCGAGCACGACGGTGACCCGTTTCGACGACGGCTTCGTCGCGCCCAGGAGACGGGTCGCCCGGTCGCTGGCCTCTCTGGCGGCGCGGTCGAGGTCGAACTCGTCGGGCGACTTGCCGACCGAGAAGCCGAACCCGGTCTGGGTCTCGGCATCGTCACCGTCACCCTCGTCGGCGAGCGTCGAGACCGACACGTAGCACCCGTTCTCCCGACCCGACTGGCGGATCCCGGCGGTGGAGGCGACCGCCGTCTCACCCCACGCGTCGGCATAATTCGCGTCGTCGACACGAACGCGCGGGTCGAGGCCCGAGGCGAGCTTCTCGAGTTCCTTCGCGATGTCGATCTTCCGGTCGGTGGCGAACTCGGCGAGCGCGTCGCTCCACAGCGGCTGCTCGGTGGGCTCGACGCCGTCGGGCTCCGCGAGACCGGCCCATTCGTCGACCGTGCCGAACTCGACGTTGTCCCGCGCCTCAGTGAGCACTTCGCGTACAGCCGCCTCGTCGAGGGTTCCTGCATAGGCGAATCCCGTGCGGCCGTCCTTGATCACCCGGATGCCGATGCCCTCGGCCTGTGCCGACACGAAGTGCTCGACATCGCCCTGGTACACCCGGACCTCGGTCTCGCCACCGCGCGAGATGAACGCTTCGATCTGTTCGCCGACGCCAGCCTGCTCGACCACGCGGTCGGCGACCGCTTGCAGTTCGGCAGTCGTGTCGTTGGCGCTCATGCTGCGGTGCCTCCGACCGTCAACGCCTTCACCCGCAGCGTCGGCTGCCCATCTCCGACAGGTACGCCCTGGCCGTCCTTGCCACACGTGCCCGGGCTGCCCATCGAGAAGTCGTTCGCAAGCATGTCGATGTCCTGCAGGACCTTCGGGCCGTTGCCGATCAGGTTGCCGTCGCGGAGCGGCTCGGTGATCTTGCCGTCTTCGATGAGGTAGGCCTCGGTCATGCCGAACACGAAGTCACCCGACGCGGTGTTGACGCTGCCACCCCCGAGCTTGGCGACGTACACGCCGTTCGGGGTGGATGCGACGATGTCGTCCGGGTCGTCGGGGCCGTTCATCACGAACGTATTCGTCATCCGCACCATCGGCAGATGCTGGTAACTCTGCCGACGACCGTTGCCCGACTGCGGACGACCTTCCTTGCGTGACCGCAGGAAATCCCACATGTAGTCGGTGAGGATGCCATCCTCGATCAGGACGTTGCGCTGAGTGCGCTGACCCTCGTCGTCGATCCCGAGCGTGCCCCACTCACCAGGCATCGTGCCGTCGTCGACGAGCGTGACCAGTGGGTTCGCCACCTGCCTACCGACCTTGCCCGCGTACACGCTGGCACCCTTCTGGATGTGGTCGGCCTCGAGGCCGTGACCGCAGGCCTCGTGGAACAGCACACCACCGGTGCCGTGCTTGATGACGACGGGCATCTCCCCCGATGGGGCGGGTCGTGCCGACAGTTTGGTGACCGCCTGACGAGCCGCCTCGCGTGCCATCCCCTCGACATCGACCGTGTCGAAGATCTCGAAGCCGACGGTGTGACCCATCGACTGGTAACCGGTCTGCATCCCCCCGTCACCGTTCGCCACCGCGTTGACGCGGAGCAGGGTCCGGATGATCTCGTCGTCGGCGAGGACGCCGTCGGTGTTGGCAACGAGGACTCGCTTGGTGCTGTCGCCGTAGCCCGCCGACACCTGGACGATCTCGGGACCGTACGAACGGGCCGCGTCGTTCATCCGGTTGAGGAGTTCGACCTTGCGGGCCTTGGCGATCGAGTCGGGCTCGTGGACGATCACGTTCGGACGATGCTGTTCGGCGCGAGTGAGACCGACGGCCTTGACACCGCCGCCGCCCTGCTTTGCGGCTGCAGCGGCGGCGCTCGCGGCGGCGGCCAGCCCGGCTTCGGAGAGGTCTGACGTGTAGGCGAACCCCGTCGTCTCGCCGGCGATGACGCGGATCCCGGCGCCGCGGTCGCGGCCGCTGGTCACCTGCTCGATGCGACCGTCGTCGAGACCGGCCGATGTCGACCGTTTGTCTTCGGCGTACACCTCGGCGAAATCGGCGCCGGTGCTTGTAGCACCGGCGAGCACGCGTTCAAGAACGTCTTGGTCGATCACCCTCCCCAGCCTACGAAACGGCCGGCATTTCTTCTCGTCGTCCTCAACGAACGCGCGATCGCCCTGATGGAACGCGCCGACGCCCCGACTGGGCGTTAGCGTCGGTGATCGTGACAGTCGAGACTGGAATGCGCGGGACGGCGAGCCTCGTGGTCAGCGATGTCGACACCGCGGCAGCACTTGGTTCCGGTGACATCGACGTGCTCGGAACGCCCCGGCTCATCGCACTCTGCGAAGCAGCGACCGTGTCAGCCCTCGCGGACGAACTCGACGACTCCGTCGCTTCGGTCGGCATGCGGATCCGCGTCGATCACCTCCAACCCACACCCGTGGGAGCGGCGGTGACCGCCGAAGCCGTTCTCGACAAGATCGACGGACGACGATTGACGTTCACGGTGTCGGTATCGGACACCGGTGGGCTCGTAGCAGCGGGCAAGATCACCCGAGCGCTCGTGGACCGCGCGTCGTTCCTCGACAAGTGCTGCACCGCCTGACGTCGACAACGAATACAGTACCCCCGATGACGGAGGGGAGCCCCACAATCGACGCTCCCGAACGCGTCCACCGCCTGCACTGGTGGAAAGAGGCACTGATCGTCGCCGCGTTCTACGTCATCTACTCGTGGATCCGCAATCGATTCGGATCGAATCAGATCGCCGCCGACGGCGTCCCCGAGGCCGCGTTCCACAACGCCGAGCGCGTCATCCGAATCGAACGGCTCCTCGGCTTGTTCCACGAGGAATCGCTGCAAGAGGTGTTCCTCGCTCACAAGTGGTTCATCCAGTTCTGGAACGTGTACTACGGCACCGCCCACTTCTTCGTCACGCTCGCCGTATTCGTGCTCCTGTTCTTCAAGCGCGCCGACGTGTTTCCGCAATGGCGCAACACGCTGGCGGCGATGACCGCGCTCGCGATCCTCGGCTTCGCCTTCTTCCCGTTGATGCCCCCACGCCTACTCGATCAACCATGCCCCACCGCGGACAACCTCGAGTTCGGCGGCGCGTGCATCGAGAGCGACCTGCGCTCGGGCAAGGAGAAGACCTTCACCGGCGACAACGGATTCGGCTTCGTCGACACCTTGAGCGTCTACGGCGGGCCATGGCGTTTCGACTCCGAAGAAGTCGCTTCGATCTCGAACCAGTACGCGGCGATGCCGAGCCTGCACATCGGGTGGTCGACCTGGTGTGCGCTCGCGGTGTGGCCGTTGTTGCGACGCCGATGGACGAAAGTCGCAGTGCTGCTGTATCCGGCGGCAACCCTGTTCTGCATCGTCGTCACCGCCAACCACTTCTGGCTCGACGGCCTCGGCGGTTTGGCCGTGTTCGCAGTTGGCGCGTTGATCGGGTGGGGAATGCACCGCTGGAACCAGAATCGGCTGGATCGCCGCGAAATGCTCGATGCGATGCTGAGCGAACGCTCGGGCAAGCCGGTGCCCGACATCAGGATCAGCTCGCTGGCCTCGGAGATCATGGACGACGTGTCCAGCGAGCCTGATGACGAACCCTCGACGCCCTGACTTCCGAGCGCATGTCACCCATGTGGGTGCTGCGGGTCGTAACCTGGCCAGACAATGAGTCAGATGCGGCTGAACCCCCTCAACGGGCGATGGGTGACGATCGTTCCCGACCGGGCTGAGCGCCCGAACGACTTCGCGCCTCGCGACCACAGTGACGACCTTGCACTCGGTCGGCCATGCCCGTTCTGCCCAGGAAACGAAGAAGAGACCCCGCCGGCGGTCGAGACGACAGAGGAGGACGGCAACTGGTCGATGCGGGTCATCCCGAATCGCTATCCGGCGTTCGACGGCGACGATGCGTTCACGGTGCACAACCTCGGCCCCGTCCACGTCAAGGCCGAGGCGAGCGGCATCCACGAGGTGTTCGTGTACCAGCGGGAGCACGATGGCGGCCTCCACCTCCTCGACGACGACCATGCCGCCGAGTTGATGTTCATCCTGAAGCGACGACTCGCCGAGCATGCAGCGCTTCCGTTCGTCCGATACACGCAGGTGATCGTGAACCACGGCCGCGAGGCTGGCGCGTCGGTCGCCCACCCGCACGGCCAGATCCTCGGGCTTCCGTTCGTCCCGAGCGAGATTCTCGACGAGGAGCGCGCGTTCGCCCGGTTCGCCGGCGGGTCACTACTCGAGACCACGGTCGAGGCCGAACTGGCGGCCGACCATCGGATCGTGATCGCCAACGACGACGTTGTGGTGATGTGCCCCTTCGCAAGCGGCGTCCCCTACGAGATGCTGATCGTTCCCCGCGAGCAGCACGCTCACTTCCCCAATGCTTCTGACGAGTCGCTGCGGGCGGTCGGCATCGCCCTTCGTGATGCGATCGGCCATCTCAACAAGGCGCTCGGCGATGTGGCGTTCAACCTGGGCCTGCACACCGCGCCACATCAGCACAGCGGCGACTACCACTGGCATCTGCACATCTGGCCCCAGGTCACCACGCAGGCCGGCTTCGAGCGCGGCACCGGGGTGCTGATCAACATCGTCGCCCCCGAGGAAGCCGCAGCGACGCTGCGCTCCGTCGGCGCCAACGCCTGACCCGGCTGGGTCAGGGTCGCTCGGGCGAGGCGAGCCAGAGCATCGACATCGGCCCGACGTCGAGCAGCGCCGACGACGGTTGGCCCTGCCACGGTTCGTCGTCGGTCGCGACGACCGGACCGATCGAACGATGGCCACTGCCCCACCAGGCGGCCGCGTCGGTGTCGAGGACGACTTCCCACTCGCCGTTCCACGGCAATCCGACCCGATATCCGGGACGAGGAACGGGGGTGAAATTCGCAATGCAGGCGACGGCTGCGGCACCGTGGTCGCCCCAGCGGAGGAACGCGTACATCGAGTGCGTGGCGTCGTCAGCATCGAGCCACTGGAAACCTGCCGGGTCGGTGTCGCGCCGCCAGAGGGCCGGGAACGCATCGGCCGAACGACTCATCTCGGCGATCACGTCGTGGACACCACGGTGCGAAGGATGGTCGAGCAGATGCCATGGGAGCTCCGACGCGTCGTTCCACTCCTGCCAGGGAGCGAGCTCGGCACCCATGAACAGAAGTGGTGCACCGGGAAGGCACCACTGCCATGCGAGCAGCGCCCGCAGACCGGCAAACTTCTGCCAGTCGTCGCCGCCCATCTTGGCCAGCAGGCTGCCCTTGCCGTGCACGACCTCGTCGTGGCTGAGCGGCAGCACGAAGCGTTCGTTGTAGGCGTAGAGCTGCGCAAAGGTCATCTCGTGGTGATGGTGGGCGCGATGCACCGGGTCGAGTCCCATGTATTCGAGCGAGTCGTGCATCCAGCCGAGATTCCACTTGTGGCTGAACCCGAGCCCGCCCTGCGACACCGGGTGGGTAACGCCCGGCCATGCGGTCGATTCCTCGGCGATCATCAACACGTCGGGGAACTCCTCGCCGACGACGGTGTTGGTCTCCTGGAGCAGCCGAATCGCTTCGAGATGCTCGCGGCCACCGTGTTCGTTGGTGCTCCACTGGCCAGGACCGCGGGAATAGTCGAGGTAGAGCATCGACGCCACGGCATCGACGCGGAGCCCGTCGATGTGGAACTCGTCGAGCCAGTACAACGCGTTCGCGGTCAGGAAGTTGCGGACCTCGTTGCGGCCGTAGTCGAAAACGTAGGTTCCCCAGTCGGGGTGTTCGCCGCGCTGCGGATCCTGATGCTCGTAGAGCGGGGTGCCGTCGAAGCGACCGAGGCTCCAGTCGTCTTTGGGAAAGTGAGCCGGGACCCAGTCGACGATGACACCGATACCGCGGCGGTGCAACGAATCGACGAACCGGCGACAACCGTCGGGGTCGCCGAAGCGCGCGGTCGGCGCGTAGTACCCCGACACCTGGTACCCCCACGAGCCACCGAAGGGGTGTTCGGCGATCGGCAGCAACTCGACGTGGGTGAACCCCATTCGTTGCACGTAATCGCCGACCTCGTCAGCGAGCGCGTCCCAGTCGTCGACCGAGCGTCGCCAGGATCCGAGGTGGATCTCGTAGATCCGCATCGGAGCGGTCCCGGCGAGCGTCGCACCGCGGCGTTGCATCCACTCGTCGTCGGACCACTCGAAGTCGTCGAAGCTCGGCACCACGCTCGCGTCACTCGGTGGCTGCTCGGTCTGACGCGCCATCGGGTCGGCCTTGCGGATCGTGCGACCCTCCGACGTGGTGATCTCGTACTTGTAGCAGTGGCCTGGCCGGGGAGCGTTCGACACCACCGACCAAATTCCGGTCGGGCCGTCTGGCTCGACGCGCCCGAGCGGTTCGGAAGTCCAGTCGTTCCAGTCGCCGACCACAGCGACCGCTCGAGCGTTTGGCGCCCACACCGAGAAGCGAGTGCCCCACACGCCGTCAGGCGCCCGTCCGACGGACTGCGGACCCAGCAGTTCCCACAACCGACGGTGGGTTCCCTCGGCGAAGAGGTGCAGGTCCAGTTCACCGATGAGCTGATCATGCGTCGGCATCACCGCCCACCGTAACGGTTACGGTGCGAGTCGTGCGCGTGCTCATGCTGACCTGGGACTTTCCGCCGCGCGAATCCGGCGGGACCGGAGCGCACGTCTACGGGCTGAGCCACGCGCTCGCCGACGCCGGCCACGACGTGGTCGTGTTGACGATCGCCGATCGTGGTGCCGACGTGACCGCCGAAGGATCCAATGGGGTGCGGGTGATGCGCGCCGCCGTCGACCTTCCCCACATTCCCGCCGAGCGCTATCTCGCACTCACTGCGTCGGCCGATCACGCTCTCGTTCAGTTGGCGCTCGACGCCGACTCCCCGCTGGCCGGATGGCGGCCTGACATCGTGCACGGTCATGACTGGAAGGTCGGCTGGGCTGCAGACACCCTCGCCCGCCACCACGGTGTGCCGTTCGTGTTGACAATGCACGGCACCGAGCGGGTACGCCACGGCGGCAACCTGCCCATCGGCGAGCCGACCGACGTCAACTCGATCGAGTGGTGGCTGGCGTTCCGCGCCGATCGACTCATCGCATCCACGCGATTCATGGTCGACCAGTTGGTGACCGGGTTCGAACTCTCACCCGACCAGGTCATCCGCATCCCGAACGGGATCGACCCGCAGCTGTGGGACGGGCACGATCGACCGGCCGACCGGGGGCCGCTGATCGTTTCATGGGGGCGAGTTCAGTACGAGAAGGGGTTCCAGGTCCTGGCCCGGGCCATGACGACGCTGCGGGCACGGATCCCGAACGTGTCGTGTGTGATCGCCGGCCGAGGCAGCTACCTCCCCGAGCTGCAGACGCAAATCGACGTCGAAGGCGTCAGCGATCTGATCGAGCTGCCCGGTTTCCTCGGTGACGACGAGCTGCGATCCCTCGTCCACCGGGCCGGGTGCGTCGTGATTCCCTCGCTCTACGAGCCATTCGGCGTCGTGGCGCTCGAGGCACTCGCAGCAGGCGCCCCACTTGTCGTGGCCCGAACGGGTGGGCTCGCCGAGCTGATCGTCGACACCAACGCCGGGCTCACCTTCGAACCCGGCAACCCCGAAGATCTGGCGCGCATCGTGGAGATCGTCCTCCGCGACTCGGAACTCGCCCAAGAACTCACGAAGAATGCCCGCAGCCTCATCGAGAGGAAGTACGCCTGGAACGCGGTCGCGACTTCGGTCGTCCACGTCTACGAGACGGCGATCGACTACCGGCGAGTGGCGACATAGATCGTGCTGTTCGTCTCGCCGCCGGTCAAGACGTTGGCAAACGTGACGACTTCGGCGGCGACCGTGTCGAACGCGCTGTCGAGCACGGCGACAAAGGCGTCGTCGGGCGGATCGTTCGACCACAACGAGAACACGCCGCCCGGCCGGAGGGCGCCGGCCAGGCGTTCCATCCCGTCGGGCTCGTAGAACGGCGCATTCGCCGGATCGAGCAGGTGCCGGGGTGAGTGATCGATGTCGAGGAGCACGGCATCAGCGTCGAATCCCTCGAGAGCCAGGTCGAAGAAGTTGCCATGCACGAACTCGCATCGGGGATCGCCGGCCAGCGAGGCTCCGAGCGGGACGAGATGCCGGCGATGCCAGTCGATCACCGGAGCCAGCGCATCGACGACGCGCAGCGACCGGACTCGCGGGTCGTCGAGCGCGGCCTGCGCTGTGTAGCCGAGGCCGAGCCCGCCGACCACGACGTCGAGCGGCGCGTTTGATGTCGCCGCGAGGCCGAGCGTCGACACCGCCTCCTCGCCATCGGTGATCAGGCTCGACATCAGTCCGTCCTCACCGATTTTCACCTCGAACACGTCGATCAGGAGTGTCGGCTCGAGTCGACGACGCAGGCTGATCTCACCGATGGCCGTCATCTGCCGATCGAGTTCTTCGAAACGTCGACTCACCGAGAGATCACGACCACCGGGTGATCGTACGTGCCGTTACGCTCCGACGACGATGCGTTCGATCCACCAATTCACGGTCACCAGCGAAATTCCTGCGTCGTTGTCGACCCTGCCGCGGCTCGCCGCCAACCTGCACTGGGCCTGGGACCGCGAGCTCGCCGCTGTCTTCGACCGCATCGACGGCCGAGACCACGACCAGACCTGGCGGCGCACGGGACAGCATCCGACCGACCTCATCCGACGGACCGAACCGGCCCGCTGGGTCGAGCTCGCCGACGACGCCGACTTCGTCGACCAGGTTGCCGCAGCCAACCGCCGCCTCGACGAGGTGCTCGCTGGTACGGCCTGGTTCCAGGATCGCGAGGCGCACGGTGGGTCGCCGCTTCGGAGCATCGCCTACTTCTCCCCCGAGTTCGGGATCACCGAAGCGCTGCCGCAGTACTCCGGAGGTCTCGGAATTCTCGCCGGCGATCACCTCAAGGCATCGTCCGACCTCGGCGTCCCGCTGATCGGTGTTGGACTGCTCTACGCCGAGGGATACTTCCGCCAACGCCTCAACGCAGATGGGTGGCAGGAGGAGCGGAACGAGACGATCAACCCGCACGCGCTCGGCATCGTGAAGACCGACGTGGTCATCGAGGTCGATCTCGCCGGTGTCACGGCGCTGGTTCAGGTCTGGCGGGTCGACGTCGGTCGCGTCCCGCTGTACTTGCTCGACACGAACGTGCCCGGCAACCCGCCCGACGTCGTCGCTGTCACCAACCGCCTCTACGGCGGTGACGAGCAACATCGGCTCCGCCAGGAAATCATCCTCGGCATCGGAGGTATTCGAGCCCTGCGTGCGCTCGATCTGCATCCGCAGGTGTTCCACATGAACGAGGGCCACGCGGGCTTTCTCGGGCTCGAACGTGTCCGCGAGTGGACCGACCGCGGGCTCACGTTCATGGAGGCGATCGAGGCAGTTCGCGCCGGTGGGGTGTTCACCACGCACACGCCGGTCCCCGCAGGTATCGACCGCTTTCCGCGTGATCTGTTCGAGCGCTACTTCGCCGACTTCGCCGATGCGCTCGACGTGCCGTTCGACGAGCTCTACGCACTCGGCGAACGCGCCGACGAGCCCGACGGCAAGTTCAACATGGCGGTGATGGGCATGCGCCTGGCCTCACGACGAAACGGCGTCGCCGCGCTCCACGGCGCGGTCGCCCGCGAGATGTTCAGCGGGATGTGGCCGGAGCTCCCCGTCCAGGAGACACCGATCGGCCACATCACCAACGGCGTGCACGCCCGAACCTGGGTGAGCGACCGCATCGATCAACTGCTGTCCGACGTCGTCGGCGACGACTGGCACCTCGCGAGTCAGGAAGCGTTCGAACGGGTGCGCCACGTCGACCATCACGAGATCTGGCAGGTCCGGCGCCAGGGCCGCCAGGAACTCGTCGAGCTCGTGCGCGACCGCCTCGGGAGCGACCTGCTCGATCCGGACGTCCTGACGATCGGATTCGCCCGCAGGTTCGCCACCTACAAGCGAGCGAACCTGCTGCTCGGCCAACTCGATCGGCTGAAGCAGTTGGTGCTCGATGCCGATCGCCCTGTCCAGTTCGTGTTCGCCGGCAAAGCCCACCCGGCCGACCAACCCGGCAAGTCGATGATGCAGCAGATCAACAAGATCACGCGCGACGCCGACGTCCGCCACCGCTTCGTCTTCATCCCCGACTACGACATCGGCATTGCACGCACGATGTACCACGGCTGCGACGTGTGGCTGAACACACCGCGTCGGCCGATGGAAGCCTGCGGGACGAGCGGCATGAAGGCAGCGCTCAATGGCGTGCTCAACTGCTCGATCCTCGACGGTTGGTGGGACGAGATGTCCGACGGCACGAACGGGTTCGACATCCCGTCGTACGACGACGACCACGACGACGCCCGTCGCGATCGGCGCGAGGCGACCGCCACATTCGAAGTCCTCGAACAGGATTTGGTGCCGCTGTACTACGACAACGGCGACGACGGCGTTCCCCACGGCTGGATCGATCGGATCACGAACAACTGGGCAACCCTCGGTTGGAACGTGATCGCAGGCCGCATGGTGCGCGACTACACGACCGAGCTGTACGAGCCCGCAGCGGCCGCCGCCGACGCGGCGGTCGACAATGACGCTGCGGGCGCCCGTGAGCTCGCTGCATGGCGCGCTGGGATCACCTCCGTGTGGGACTCGGTCACGGTGAGCGTCGACCCGTCGTCCGAAATCAGCGACGGTGTCGCCGGAGTGAGCCGCCGCGTCCAGGCGACGGTCGACCCCGGTCGGTTGCGATTGGACGAACTGCTGGTCGAAGTCGTACATGGCCCGCTCGATGCTTCGGGGGCACTCGACGGCGCCCGCATGTGCCGCGTGCCGATGACCGGCGACGGCGCGGGCGGGTTCGTGTGCGAATTCACACCGACCGGTGCCGGACCGTGGGGTGTGACGGTACGAGCGCTTCCGACTCACCCGGCGTTGAGCTCGGAGCTGGAACCGGGGTTGGTGGCACTCGGCTGATCAGCGGGACTGCGCCCGCTCGCGAGCGCCTTCGAGGTCGGCGCCGGCGCGGGTCAAGGCGCCGCGTAGGCTGCACTCGGCGATCTCGACGGGAGGCGCGACGTCGTCGACGATGAGCTCGGCCAATTCTCGGTACACCACAGCCGCAGCACTGTCAGGCTGGTCGAGCGCAACGGGCAGACCCGAGTCACCACCGGCTGCTACCGCAGCGTCGAGTGGGATCGACCCGAGCAGCGGGACACCGATGCTGTCAGCGAGCTGCAGTCCGCCACCGGAACCGAACATCGCCGTGATGGTGCCATCCGGTGCGGTCGACGGCCCCATGTTCTCGATCACTCCGGCCACCCGGAGGAAACCCTTCCGGGCCATGTCGGCAGCACGGGCAGCAACCTGTTGGGCGGCGGTCGCCGGCGTTGTCACGATCACGACGTCGGTGCGGGGCAGCATCCGCGCCAGCCCCATCTGAATATCGGACGTGCCCGGAGGCATGTCGATGAGCAGATAGTCGAGGTCGCCCCACTGCACGTCTTCGAGGAAGTGCTGAACCGCACGGTTCAGCATCATCCCTCGCCACATGATCGCCTCGGTCTCGTTCGAGCCGGAGATCGACCCCATCGACACGACGTGGAGTACGCCGTCGCCGACCGGCCGCACCACCGGCTTCATCACCGTCTTGCCCTCGCCCGCACGCTCGCCTTCGATCTCGCCGTCGATGCCGAGCAGTTGGGGCATCGAGAAGCCGCCTACATCCGCGTCGAGTACGCCGACGGTATAGCCCCGATCTGCGAGCAGGACGGCGAGGTTGGCCGTGACCGATGATTTCCCCACGCCTCCCTTGCCCGACGAGATCGCCAGGATGCGGGCGGTAGCGGGGATGTCGGTGTCGAGCGCGTTGTCTCGCGCCTTCCAGCGAGCCTGCGTCATGACGTTTTTTCGCTCGTCGGCGGTCATCTCGCCGAAGTGGATCTTCACCACGTCGATGTTCGGCAGTGAGCCGACGCGTGCCTTCGCGTCTCGCATGAGCTGCGCGCGCAGGGGGCAGCCCGCTGTCGTCAGCGCGATCGTGACGTGCATCGCCTCGTCGGCGCCGCGTTCGAGCCGCTTGACCATGCCGAGGTCGACGACGTTGTCGCCGAGTTCGGGGTCGATCACGCCGCGCAGCGCATTCATGATCGCTCCCTGGTCGACGCCGTCACCGACCACGTCGGGGGGCACCACCTCGGGCCGCTCAGGTGCGGGCGCGTCGGTGTCGGTCACATCATCCCCAGTTCGAGACGGGCGACGTCAGAGAGGCGCGACACGTCCCACGGTGGGTCGAAGACGAGCTTCACATCGACGGTCTCCACGCCGGAAATGGCGGCCACCGCGTCGTAGAGGTCCTGACGCAAGATGTCGCCCATCCCGCAGAACGGGGCGGTGACCGACATGTCGATGTCGACGTGCCATCCGCCGCTCGGCAACTCGTCGGCGTCGACGCGGTACACGAGGCCGAGTTCGACGATGTCGACCGGGATCTCGGGGTCGTAGACGGTCGTTGCCGCCTCCCAGACCCGATCGGTGCTGAACGGCTCGCCGGTCGGCACGGCCCGTTCGGGCGGTGCATCGATGAAGCCGAAATCGATGGAGTCGGCCGGGGTGAGGCGCGCCATCTCGCCATCGCTCGTGGTCACCGTGGCGGTGCCACCGAGTGCCTGGAGCAAAGTGACCCGATCACCCTCGGCGAGGATCACGCGATGTCCGGCGGGCACGATCGTGACCTCACAGTCACGTGGGAGGGTGAAGCCCTTGGTGGGCCCGACGCTGACGGATTGATCAGGCATTGTCGTGTCCGAGTCGGTGAGTGATCCACGCCCGCACCGTCTCGATGCCGACATCGTCGACCGCTTGGTCGGCGAATCCGTTGATCAGGAGTCGTCGCGCCTCGTCGGCGGGAATGCCGCGGGAACGCATGTAGTAGAGCGCCGTCTCGTCCAACTGGCCGACCGTGGCGCCGTGCTTGCAGGCCACCTCGTCGGCGAGGATCTCGAGCCGGGGTTGCGTGTTGATCTCCGCCCGGTCGGAGAGCAGCAGATTGTCATTCGACTGCTCGGCGTCGGTTCCATCGGCACCCGGGCGGACGTCGATCCCGCCGTTGAA
>Ga0316197_10000903_pt1 | contig 21073 bp, 14 predicted proteins | sample OudBiesiAoxic_MG_FD_204939 | JGI IMG/M metagenome (GOLD analysis project Ga0316197, IMG submission 204939) | Coastal sediment microbial communities from Oude Bieten Haven, Netherlands - site A oxic | ecosystem: Environmental > Aquatic > Marine > Coastal > Sediment | place: Netherlands... | reverse complement strand
TCGTCGGCGACCTTATTGATGAGGATCTGCCTGGTCATCCAAATATTCTGCAGCGCCGGCGTCCCCCGGTGGTTCTGGTGTTGGTCTGGAGGGTGTCCCTCACTAGCCAAGGCGAATTCCCACAAGCCTCTCGTTCAACTCAACCGCATGGAGATGGCAGATTTCAGGGTGTCTTTGAGGTTGTTGAATCCCTGCTTGATATGTCCCGGGCACCCGTCACGATAGGTGGGGAAAAATTGCTCTGAACCCGCTGCCAACTGCTCTCGACAACCGCCATGCTCCACTCCCAAAAGAACTCCGAAGACTCCCCCGGAAGCGACTTCTTACCTGTCTACGGGCGGAACGCCATGGAGCATCCCGTGCCCAAGTTCGAATTGCCAGGTCGCGGCATGGAAGCGGACACGGCATACAGCCTGATCCACGACGAGCTGATGCTCGACGGCAACGCCCGCCTCAACCTCGCCACCTTCGTCACCACCTGGATGGATCCACAGGCCGAGAAGCTGATGGCCGAAACATTCGACAAGAACCTGATCGACAAAGATGAGTACCCGTTCACGGCCGCGCTAGAGGAACGCTGCGTCAACATCGTGTCGAAACTTTTCAATGCTCCCCACACTGGGGTCGGCGCCTCCGCCATCGGTTCATCCGAGGCCGTGATGCTCGCCGGGATGGCCTTCAAATGGCGCTGGCGCAAGCGGATGGAGGCGCAGGGAAAATCCGCTGACAAGCCGAACATCGTCATGGGCAACAACGTGCAAGTCGTCTGGGAAAAGTTTGCCCGCTACTGGGAGGTCGAGCCGCGCTACATCGAGATGGAGGCGGGCCAATACGAGATCACGCCGGAGAAGGTTCTCGAATTGGTCGATGAGAACACCATCTGCGTCGTCCCGATCCTCGGCGTCACCTACACCGGTGCCTTCGAACCGGTCGAAGCAATCCACGACGCACTGGTAGACTACAATGCCCGCACCGGCAACGAGATCCCGATCCATGTGGATGCGGCAAGTGGGGGATTCGTCGCCCCCTTCCTCCACCCGGACTTGAAGTGGGATTTCCGGCTCCCGCTTGTCAAATCGATCAACGTCTCCGGTCACAAGTATGGTCTTGTCTACCCGGGCGTCGGCTGGGTGATCTGGCGCTCGCAAGAGGAACTGCCGGAGGAGCTCGTCTTCCACGTCAACTACCTCGGGGGCGACATGCCGACCTTCACGCTCAACTTCTCCCGGCCAGGCAATCAGATCGTCGGCCAGTACTACAATTTCCTCCGTCTCGGGAGAGAGGGCTACACGCAGGTGATGGCGGCGATGCGTGACACCGCCGTCTACCTCTCCTGCGAGATCGAGAAACTAGGCCCCTTCGAGTTGCTCAGCCGCGGCGACACGATCCCGGTCTTCGCCTTCGCGCTGAAAAGTTCTGACCAATACACCGTGTTCGATCTCTCTGACAAGTTGCGCGAGCACGGCTGGCAGGTCCCGGCATACACCATGCCACCGAAGGTCGAAGATCTCGCCGTGATGCGGGTCTGCGTGCGCGAGGGCTTCAGCCGCGACCTCGCCGACATGCTGCTCGCCGATCTCAAGGCTGCGGTCGAGCACTTCGAGAAGATGGTAGGCTTCAGGTCGCCACACAGCGACCACAAGGGCAAGACAACCAAGACCTGCTAGTCAGGATTTCGTGAAGGACTCGCCAACGGGTGCAGGCAGCCGGGACCTCCTGGAATGCATCGAGGAGCAGGGGCCTTGGCCATTCGTCACCCGGCGGGTCTATCTGGTGGGCGAGCAGGCCGAGCAGGTCTGGGAGTCGCGCCGTCATCGCAAGGGGCTTGGCAAAGTGGCAGCGGGGAACCTTGGTGGTTGGCTCTGGGCTCCAGGGGATCTGAACTGGTGGATCGGCAGTGTCTTCGCCATCGGTTCCAGCCTATTCGCCCTCGGCAGCATCCTGCTGCTCGCGCCCAGTCTGGCAAGGGCGTGGTCGATCTCTGCGGGCGGTATCAACCTGATCTATTTCCTAGGCTCCATCCCTTTTACCTGTGCCGCCTACCTCCAACTCTATCAATCGGCCAACGCGCCAGAGCCTCCCGATGTCGTAGCGCGACGCCGCCGCTCATGGTTCGGCTGGCGTCCACGCGACATCGGCTGGCTCAGCTGTGCCCTGCAGTTTGCCGGCACGCTCTTCTTCAATCTCAACACCCTCGACGCCATGAACGCCTCCCTCACGTGGTTCCAGCAAGACCTGGCGGTCTGGGTTCCGGATATCCTAGGCTCCATCCTCTTTCTCGCCTCGGGCTACCTCGCCTTCGTCGAGACTTGCCATGCCCACGGCGCCTGGAAATCAAGAAGCCTCGCGTGGTGGATTACCGCCATCAACCTGCTCGGTTGCATCAGCTTCATGCTCGCCGCCAATTTCGCGATCATCCTCCCTGGCCCAGCCCACCCTGAGATGGCGCTCCTCGCCACCGCTTTCACCCTCCTCGGGGCCCTCTGCTTTCTCCTCGGTTCTTTGTTAATGCTCCCTGAGACCTCGATCGAGGCCACACCTTGAGCTAGAATCTCCTCCTGAGATGGCCGTGCTAACGGCGGCGGCGGATCAGCGCGAGGCCACCCAAGGCCAACAGGCCGAAGGCTGATGGCTCGGGGATCGCTGCAAAAACGTCGATCTCTGCGTAGCCAGTATAACCGTTCTCAACGGCGAGGAAGTCGAACCGGAGCGCGGCAACATCAGCGGCCAGGATGGGCGAAGCGTCATCGAAAAGCGCGGTCATCGTTGCCTGTGGGAAGGCACCAGGATTCGGCGGATTAAAATCGACGCTCCCCAACAAGTTGAACGTGCCTGGGTCGGCCGATGTTGAGAAGAACACCGAATAGTTCTGCTGGTCGCGTCCGCCGTCCTGCCAGCCACCGTAGACCTCGATTCGACCGATGTCGCTGGCGCCAACAAGAGAATAGGTCACGCTCGTACCTCCGCTATTGCCAGCTGTCGCGAAACCGGCCTTGTCGAACGCCGGATCAGGGGCACGCGTAATCGGGGAAGGGTATGCCCCATCATTGAGCGTCAAAAGGCCGCCAGCAGTCTCCCTTGTCCACTCTGCAGCCGTCGGGTCTGACGGGCTTGCGGTCGTAGGCGCCAGACCGTTGATCAAATCCGATCCGCTGGGCGTGTATGTATGATTGAGAGTCGTCGTGCCATTGGTCTGAAAATCCGTAGTCGACATGACCGCAGACTGCGCTGCACTGCTGAATCCGAAACCAGCCAAAGCGGCGAGTAGGGTTGTTTTCACTTTCATTACGTCTGTTAATTCTCTGTTCTGAGGCACCCTCCGTCCCGTCGTCGTCCTGCAAAAGCCGAAACAGAAATGCTGGATGATTCTTCCGATAGCCTTCGACTTTGCTCCCCCCAATCGCGAAAGCCAAGGAAAAGTTGGAGTTTTGGCAGAATTGTAGAACTCAGGCCTATCCCTTCGGGCGTTGGCGCGGCGGTGGTGGAGACAGCCGTCTGCGCCACGACGACGATTTTAAGCTTGATTGTTCCTAGCGCGCCGGGTCAAATCCGCTCATCCACTGGATGAATAGGAAGCATTAAAATTATGGCGATATCGGAACCATCAAAATCCCTGAGGAATCTTGTGTTGGCAGCGTTGACAGGGCTAAGTTTCACGGCAGCGCCGCTATCGGCGGCGGTTATCTACTCCGATGATTTCAGCGGCAGCCCGGACGATCTCAATGGGTCAGCACCCGACATCGGGCCGGGGACCTGGATCGCCTCGAACGTTTTCAATCAGGATGGATCGATCGATCCCAATCCGGGGAGTGCGACCCTGGCGTTCACGCCGGCCGACGGGACCGTCTACCATCTCGATGCGTCACTCAGTGGGGTGAGCGGAAATGGCAACTGGTTTGCGCTCGGGTTCGGCAGCGGCCAGTCCGACGTCATCGGCACCAACAACCGCTTCATCAACGGTCTCCTCATCGGCAAGGCGTGGATGCTTTTCCGCGGGAATACCGACGGGCACCAGGCATTTCGCGGCAGCGACACCTCCGGGACTGCCAACGGGGTAGGGTGGTCGGCCCTGGCCACCGAGACCGGAGAGATCGACATGCGCATCGAGCTCGACACGACCGGCGGCGCAGGCGCATGGGCGGCAACCTGGTTCGCCAGAAATCCCGGTGACAGCAGCTACACGGTGGTGCGTGCGACCGAGACGCTGCTGGACGAATCGATCAACTCGGTCGGCCTGGCCCTCGCTAACACTGGTATCGATGGGACGGTCGAATCGTTCAGCTTGACCGCTATTCCTGAACCATCGGCTGCTGCCCTGCTAGCTTTGAGCGGACTCGCGCTGATGCGCCGCCGCCGCAAGTAGCCGCCGCACGTAGGCGGGCTGGCCCGATCCGCAGCTTTCGATGGCGACTCCCGGCGCTACGGGTTCCCAACACGCACAGTCCCATGAAAAATCCCACGCCCCGTAGTTTCCCCTCCCTCTATCACCTCGCCCTGGCTCTCGGCCTGATGTCCGCAGCCGTCTGTGCGCGGGCAGATGTCATCTACCAGGAGGACTTCAGTGGGAGCTCTGACGATCTCAATGGCGCTGCGCCGGGCCTCCGTCCCGGGGACGAGACATGGGTCGCCACACCGATCTTTAATCAGGATGGCTCGCTCGACCCAGATGCGGGCAGTGCGACGCTGGCATTCGCGCCTAGCGACGGCAATGTCTACCAACTTGATCTTTCCTTGACCGGGGTGAGCGGCGACCAGAATTGGATCGCCCTCGGGTTCGGTAGCGGCCAGTCCGACGTCATCGGCACCAACAACCGCTTCATCAACGGTCTCCTCATCGGCAAGGTCTGGATGCTGTTCCGGGGGAATACCGACGGGCACCAGGCATTCCTCGGCAGCGCCACCTCCGGGACCGAAGACGGGGCTCAGTGGGTGGATCTGGTCACCGAGACCGGAGAGGTCGACATGCGCATCGAGCTCGACACGACCGGCGGCGCAGGGGCATGGGCGGCGACCTGGTTTGCCAAGAAGCCCGCCGACGCCAGCTACACCGAGGTCCGTGCCAGGGCGACGCTGTTGGACGAGTCGATCGACTCGGTCGGCATGGCCCTTGCGAGAGGGCTGGTCGATGGCACGATCGAATCCTTCAGCTTGTCTACCTGTCCCGCGTCTTCCGTGCCCTTCGCGATCACCGAGATCGATTACTCGTCCGCCGACGACAGGGTCACCCTGACTTGGAACTCGCGCGAAGGTGAGATCTACTCGGTCAAGTATTCACGTGATATGACCAACTGGGACTCCGACCTCGACGACGGCGTCGAGGCCGATCCTGGTGAAATGACCACGATGTCGTTTGATATCGCCGGCCTAGAAAGAAGCGAGCGCGTCTACTTCCGGGTAGAGAAACAGTAAGCTGCGGTCCCAGATGTGCGGGCGCCGGCTGCGATTCGTAGGCCGATCGGTGGATCGTTTCCGTTTTTCACGCACTCCTTCAAACCATGGTGGAGAACTTCATCGGCATGCACCACGCGCATGGCCTGATGATGAATGACTACACGGAGCCTGGCCTGGGTCGCAGCTTGCGTTAAAGCTCAGAGATGCGGTCGAGCAGATCGCTGACAACATCCGGCAGCGATGCGGCAGCGTTCTGCTTGCCGTCCGGATCGGTCTGGTAGTCGAACAGGTCGATCTGCGTCGGGCTGGCCGGGTTGTTGCCCCAGCGGACCAGCCGGTAGCGGTCGGTGCGGATCGAGTAGCCGTCGGTGCTGCTCTTCCTCCACAGGCCGAGCGCAAAATCTTTTGGCCGAGCGGCTGGATCGAGCAGCGCCGGGACGAAGCTTTGCCCCTCAACCGAATCAGGGGCCGGGACGTCACACAGCTCACACAGCGTCGGGTAGAGGTCGATGCTCTCCGCGAAACAGTCGGTCGCGACGCCGCGCCGGGCCTGGTAGGGGGTGCGGACGATCAGCGTGCTGCGCAGCGATTCCTCCAGTGTCGTGTGCTTGCCCCAGGCGGTGTGCTCGCCGAGGTGCCAGCCGTGATCTCCCCACAGCACGACGATGGTTTCCTCGCTGAGCCCGAGCGCGTCGAGTTCATCTAACACTTTTCCAATCTGGGCGTCGACGAAGCTGACGCAAGCATAGTAGCCATGGATCGAGAGTTTGGCCTCGGCCTCGTCGATCGTGTTGGTGCCGCCGTAGTTGCCGATGAATTCGCCGTTGCCAGAGAGTGTCAGGCTCGTGTTGACGCCGGATGGCACGGTCTGGGGTGGGACGGTGATGGCATCGCGGTCGTAGAGGTCCCAGTATTTCTTTGGCGCGCTGAAGGGCAGGTGAGGTTTGAAGAATCCGAGCCCGAAGAAAAACGTCTCCCCGTTGGTCTTGAACTCGCGCAAGCGCCGGATCGCTTCGTCTGCCATCAGCCCGTCCGGGTAGTCGCTGTCCTCGAGGCTGGTCGTGCCGTCGGCAGCGACGCCGATCTCGGTGCGCAGTGAGACGCCGCGCTCGCGCGTGACGCCGTCGGCGTAGGCGAAGAAGGCGTTGTTCGGGCTACCCCAGATGCCGGAGGTCATGTAGGCCTCGTCCCACGCGCCCGGCATCTCCGAGGAGCCGCCGTCGGGCTGGTGGCTGAGCTTGCCCAAGCCGACTGTCTTGTAGCCGGCGAAGCGGAATGCCTGCGGGAGCGAGTTCGGGTTCTGGGGGTCGTTGGTGTTCTGGAACAGGCTGCCGAAGGCACCGTTGGAAGTCGCAGCGGAGCTGCGCGGGCGGCGCGAGGTCATCATCGAGTAGCGCGACGCGCCACAGGTCGGGCACTGCACGTAGTGGCGGTTGAAAAGCCTGCCCTCGGCTGCGAGCCGATCCATGTTGGGTGTGATCATGCCGTCCGCGCCGTAGGCCTTGAGTTGCGGGCGCAGATCGTCGACGGCGATGAACAGCACGTTCGGACGATGATCGCTCGGCTGGGCCTTGAGTCGAAAGAACTGCCGGGGATCGACGTCGCTGGCCGCGCCCACCGTAATCTCCTCCCTGCCATCGGCGAGGGTGCTTTGTGCGATCACCTCGACCTCGCCCTCGCTCCACAGTCGCAGGTCGCGCGAGCTCTGCACGCTTAGCGAAGCATCTTCAGCCGCGGGGTTGCTGGTGTAGCTCAGGTTCCGAGTACTGCCAGTGATGGCGCGTGATCTCGCGTCGAGAGGGTCCGAACCAGCGGCGTACTCGACGTAGTCAGGGTCACCATCGCCGTCGCTGTCGGCTCCCTCGCTATCGTCGCTGATGCCGAAGGATGCCAGCCAGCTAGCGAAGTCACTGCTGTCGTCTCCGCCGGGACTGCCTCCGGCGAGGGAACTCGAACGCCAGTTGCTCGGGTCGCTGCTGTCGGTGTTCGGATCTCCTGCATCGACCAGCGTGAGCGAGCGGCCCGGGGTCGATGGCCACTGTGGCGAGCCGCCGTATTCGATCTCGTCGATCACCCGCTGGTAGCGGTCCTCGAGCCGCAAGATTTCTGCAGCGGCGAGATCCCCTTGAAACTCGCCCGCAGTGAGCGCGATCCTCTCGCCAGCGGCGAGCACGCCCGAGGTGATCGTCAAGACGATGCCGCGGGTGAAGCGCAGGCCGCTGAGGTCGATTTCGCTGTCGCTGGTATTGATCAATTCGACAAATGGCATGGCGCCATCGTAGAAAATTTCGCTGATGCGGATGCCCACGGGTTCTGGCAATGGTTCGCCGCCGCTGCTGTGCTCGATTTCGAGCCCGCTCAGCACGAGGCTGTTGATCCCACCATTTTGCGGAGTGTTGAGGATGTGGGCCGAGTCGAAGTCGGTGGCGGGGATGACAGAAGTGGAGCTGCTGAGTGACTGCCCGTTGTAGCTACTGCTCACGGTGATCTGACCCGCGGAGCTGCGCTCGATCTTCAACTCGGCGGCATAGTCGGTGCCGGTCGAGGTCGCGCCGGAACCGAGTGCGGCACTGGTGAGGGTCGTGCTGCCGCTGGTGGACAGCGGGTTGTTGCGATCTGCGGCGCGCGCGTGCAGCCCGGAGGTGCCGCTGGCGGACGCTGACCACATCGCGCCGTAGCCGCGCGAGGGCTCGAAGGCAGCGTCGGTGTTGGCGTTGGGAAGATCTGCTTCCAATTTCGAGCCGTTCGATTGGTAGAGACCGAAGCGGAGTCCGTTGGCGCCCGCTGCGGTCGCGCCGAAGTCGTTGTAGTTCGTGCTGAAGCGCAGCGTGAGCGAATCGCCAACGGCGAGCGATTGTTCCGGAAAGTAACTCCACGCCATCCCGCGCAAGGCCGAACTACCGCCGGACTCCACACCGGAGCCCCAGGTGAAACTATCGCTATTCCGGTCCGAGAGGCTGGGCACGCCAGCGGTGCCGCCGGCCGATCCGGTGTACCACGGGCCATCGAGCGCCATCGTCGTAACGACTGGCTCCCCCCCATCGCTGACCCCATCGCGCAAATCGATCAGGGTATCCGCCATGCGCTCGCCCATGCTGAGTTGTCCGGCCGCGTCGAAGTGCAATCCATCGAAGAGGTTGAGGTCCCCGGTCGGGACGAAGCGCGCACCACCATCGATTTCGCCCACCGCCAGCTGCGCGGGACTGATTTCAGGTTTGCTGGAAACCTCCCCGATGGCGACCTTGAGGTTTTCAAAGTTGGCGCCCGGAAAGGCCTCGTGCAGATCCTGGCGGACATTGGCAAGAAATGCGTGCAGGTCAGCTTGATACTGGGCGGTCGTTCTACCGGCGACGCTGTCGCGCTCGCCCTGGTGCCAGGCGAGGCCGAGTAGCTTGAAGGTGTCGCCGCGCGCAATAATTAAATTCAGCGCCGCGCTGCAGTCGGCGATGAAAGGATCATACATCGAGCCTCCTGGTGCCCAATCCTCGAATAGGTTGGTGGCGCCGCGGGCACGTTTGATGATCGCGAGATCGGTCACCGAATGTTCGCTTTTGAACCTGCGCACCAGTCCGAACTCCGGGCCGAAGCGGCCGTCAACGCTTGCCAGCGGCACAAAAGCACCGCCGGAACTGAACTCGACTCCCGCGCTCGACGTGACGTGGTAAAAGTGCTCGACGCCGGTATCGGCTGCATCCGGAGGCAACTGCGCGGCGTCGCCTCGTCCAGCGGCATTGGACTGCCCGGCGACCAGAATGACCTGGATTTCAGCAGCTGGCAGCAGGCCGGCCATGAGCAAGCAGGCGAGGATAGACTTTAGAGGCATCGAGCGCATTGGGTTGGGTGGTGTGATGGGAAATCGATTGCCCACCGCCTGACTAGTATATAGGATCAACGACTTCCGAGATGAAATTTTTTGTTTTTCTGAGCGCGATTGGCTTCGCCTGTATCTGCGGAGTCCCCGTGCTATTGGCTGCGCCGATCGCCAACTGGAAGGAGTTAAATCCCAACGAGTTGATCGTCCCGATCGCTGATGCTGGTAGCAATTCTCCAACCTTCGGTGACGGGGTCACGCCCAACAGTGCCCAGATGGCGTGGGTCGCGGGCATGTTTGGAACGGTCGAGGCCCCGGCATCGGTGACGCTCGGCGTCGGTGAGACGCTCACGGTTTCGGGCTCGGTCGTCCTCACAGGTGGGACAAACAACAACAACCAGTTCCGCTTCGGCGTCTTCAACGACGCTGGGAACTTCGCGCTGGATGATGGCGGCAACTGGACTGGCGGATGGCTACATTCGATCGGCGCGGTGGCCACCTCCGACCTATGGCTCGGGCGCACAGACGGGCCGTTCATCAGCACGGCGGGCAATGCGGTCGACCTCGATTCTATCAAAACCCGCACCGGAACGTTCGACGGTGATTCGCTGGCCGCGTTCACTTTTTCGATGTCGATCACGCGCGACTCCGCGAACACCGTAGACATCGTCTCGCTCCTCACTGGCGGCGATGGCGAGCTCAGCGAAGAGTTTGTCAGAGAAGATGTCGAGACTTCGCTGTTCACCTACACTTCGCTGGGCTGGTTGTTGGGCGGATCGTCAGGCGTCGAGCAGGTCGCCTACTCGGAGGTCGAGTATTCTGTCACCGGAGCCGGCGAGGCTCGCATCCTCGCGATCCGCTCGGATGGCGCGATCTCCGCGATCGACTACGAGGGCGTCGAGGGGAAGTTCTACTTTCTCGAATCGAGCTTGGACATGAGCGACTGGGGCACCGAGCTGGAGGATTCGATCTCGGGAACCGGCACCTTCACCGACACTCTCAGCTCCCGCTTCGATGTGCCGCTGCCAGCGCGGGTGTTCTACCGCCTGCGCGAGAAACCTTCAGAATAGAATAGCTTTTAACCCTATGCCTTTTTGATGGCAAAACCGACTCTCCTTATGAAAAAACTTTCGCTTTTCCTCCTATTATCTCCTGCCTTGGCAAGTGTCGCTGGAGCCGCGACCATCGCTAACTGGAAAGAGCTGAACCCGAATCCGGCGGTGGTGCCGATTACTGGTGCGGACACGGATTCGCCAGTTTTTGGCGACGGCACGCCCAACAGCGCGCAGGCAGCATGGATTGCGGGGCAGTTCGGAACGACGGCTTCAGCCGAATCTGTGACCCTCTCGGTCGGGCAGACCCTGACCGTTTCCGGAGGGCTGCTTCTGACGGGTGGCACGAACAATGACAACCAGTTTCGCTTTGGAGTCTTCAACGACGGTGGCCAGTTCGCAGCGGGCGACGGTTCCAACTGGGCAGGTGGTTGGCTGCACTCGATCGGTGCGGCTGCCAGTTCCGACCTGTGGCAGGCGCGCACGAATGGAGCCTTCATCTCCACCGCCGTAAACGCCGTGGATCTGGGTGCGGTCAAGACCCGCACCGGCAGCTTCGATGGAGACTCGGTGACGCCCTTCACCTTCAGCCTGGCGATTACCCGCGATAGCGCGACCACCGTCGATGTGATCTCGGTGATCACTGGGGGCGATGGCAACCTCAGTGAGCAGTACGTCAAAGATGATATCGCCACGGAAATCTTTACCTACAATGCCGTTGGTTTGCTGTTCGGTGGAAGCTCAGGGGTCGAGCAGGCGACCTTCTCCGGCGTCGAGTATGTGCTCAACCCGGTGCCAGAGCCCTCCGTGGCTTTGCTCGGTCTCGCAGGTCTAGCTTTGGTCTTCTCACGCCGGAGCCGCTAGGGTTCTGACGGGCTAGGCGAATGCCTCTTGGGCGCGGCCGCCGGCTGCGATTCGTAGTCCGGTGGAATCTGATAACATTCCGCAATCTGCGGTGATGATGCCCTCCTTGGAGAAGTGCTCGGCGACTGTGCTGAGGTTCTATTCCTTCACTGCTAGCAGGTAGGCGTCGCTGGGGAAACTGGTGAGCCATTTCAACCAGCTGGTGCCAACGGGTCTCGGCAAGCGGTCGAGATCGAGTTCTGCGCCGACCTTGGAACAGTGGCAGAGCACGAGGAGGGTACCAATGATCCCATCATTGGAAATGTCTTCCGCGGCGCGACCGACCACTGAAACAGCGAGTTGCACCTGTCCGTCTGACTGCGTTGCGTGGCCGCCGACGATGGGGATGTTGTAGGCTGCCGAGGCCTTGCGCCGCCGCCGCTAGAGAGGCTCCGCGGACCGCTCACCTTTTTCCGCAGAGAGGCTCTTTAACACCTGGGGCTACTCCTTTTTCTCCAGCGCAGTTTTCTCCAATCGAGGCGGAGCCGGCAGCGCCGCCCACAGCTGTTGGCTGAGCTGCTTCAGCCGCTCTTTTTGGTGCGGTTCACCGGCGATGTTGGTGTTCTCGCCCGGGTCGTTCTCCTGATCGTAGAGTTCGTGCCCGACCGCCTGCTGCGTCCGTCGGTCGATCCACTCGATGTATCGATAGCGATCGGTGCGCATCGCGTACCCCATCAGGTCGCGTTTGCCGTCGCGGCGTCGGAACTGGCTGAATGCCGCGTCCTTCACCGACTTTGATGGATCATTTAGCAGCGGGACGATGCTGTCGCCCTCCGCGTGTTCGGCAATCGGGATCCCGGCGAGTTCACAGAGCGTCGGATAGAGGTCGACAAGTTCGGCAAGTGAACGTGTCGCGCCGCCGTTCCCCATGGCTCCGGGTACGCGAATAATCAGTGGCACGCGGGCGTCGATCTCGTAGTTGCTCTGTTTGCACCAGCTGTTGTGTTCGCCCAGCTTCCACCCGTGGTCGCCCCACAACACGACGATGGTGTCATCGGCGAGGTCTAGCCTCTCCAGCTCGTCGAGCAGCCGCCCGACCTGGGCGTCGATCAGGCTGACCGATGCATAGTACCCATGCTTGAGTTCCCGTTGCTGCGCTTCCGTGAGCGAACCGGCGCGCGGGCCCGGCGTCCCGAGATAGTCCATGTAGTCGCGCAGTTCGTACATGGTATTCATCGCGTAACCCGGGGCTCCCGTAGGCAAAATCCCGTTCGTCGCGAGGGCGATCTTCCCGCGATCATAGAGCTCCCAGTACTTGCGCGGCACCACGAACGGCAGGTGCGGCCGGACGAAGCCGGCGGCGAGGAAGAACGGCTGTCCGCCCTTCGCCAGGCGGCGCATTGCCTCTAGCGCCTGGTCGGCAATCGCGCCATCGATGTGCTCACTGTCGGGAATGTCGACGATCTCCGTCGCCTGTGCCCGGACCCGCTTGATCGCGGCCTCGCTCTTGCCGTCCGCGCGCATCTGCTCGCGGAACTCCGCGTGGCGCTGCTTCGCCGCCTTCGACCAGAGTTTCGACTTCTTCGGCCAAGCGTGTGCTTCGCTCCACGAGGCATTGTCCGGCCACGGGTCGTGGAAGATCTTGCCGAACGAGGCGGCGTAGTAGCCGTGCTGCTTGAAGTGCTGCGGCAGAGTGACCGTCTCTGGCACCGTATGGCGGAAGCGCACATCGAGCGTCCACACTTTCGCCGAGTCCGGTCGCAAGCCGGTCAATAGGCTAACCCGCGAGGGATTGCAGACCGCCAGCTGGCAGTAGGCACGCTCGAATAGGACGCCCGACTTCGCAAGCCGGTCGATGTTTGGCGACTGGATCGCATCGACGCCGTAGCATCCGAGTTCCGGTCGGAGATCGTCCACCGCGATGAAGAGGACGTTCGGCGGTTTCGCCTCGAGTGTCGAGATGGCGAACCCCAGTAGCGCCGATAGAATTTTCACAAGCGTTTTCATTGTTTAGGAATCACCGCACGGATCCCGCCGTCATCGGCCACAAGATCGCTGAGCGCCTGCCCGCCTTTGACTCCGGCCTGCCTGACAAGGCCCGGGCTCGTCTTCGGCTGCCTTGGCCTCTGTCGGCCGAGAGAACTCTACTCTGCGCGCCCGTATCGGCAAGCAGGTAGAGGAGCTGGTCATTGGTTCAGATCAGAATGGTATTACGCATTGTTAGATTTCCCTCAATCGCTGTCAGGATCTGTGTGCTGGCCACTTGCATCAAGGCCACAAGAAACGTCCAGTTTCCTCCGCAAATGAGAACTAGACGGACCAGAAACAAAGTGGAACATGACAGATAGCACGACTGCCGAAGCACTATGAGATCTCCCATCGTCCCGATCCTCCTCCTCGCCCTCATGGCCACCTCTCCTCTGGGTGCGGAAGTCGCACCCCGGCCGAACATCCTCTATTTCTTCGTCGACGACATGGGATGGGGATCGATCGGCGCCAATGGTCAGGCGGCGCGTCAGGCCAAAGGTTTACCCTACGTCCGCACGCCGAACCTCGATCGGCTTGCCGCGCAGGGGGTCAACTTCACCCGCGGCTACGCTTGTCACGTCTGCTCGCCATCGCGCTCTTCGCAGCAGTCTGGATTTCACCAGGGCCACACCTTTGCTGATAGCAACGATCCCAACAATGCCAGAAAAGCCATGCGGGCTGATGACCGTCTCATGGGTGATGTGCTCTCCGCTGCGGGTTATGCCACTGGCTATTGGGGCAAGTGGGGATACGGCGGTTCGAAAGATCAGGTCAATCCAAGTATCGATAACATTCAGTCGCTGCCCACCTCGCACGGGTACACTCACGTGCTCGCCGAACTGCACCATGTCCGTGCCCACACCTTCTTCCAACCGACGCTGTGGAGCGCCCCCGCTGCGGCCGGCGCCATCGGAGGTATCGAACTCATTCCCAACTCCATCGCAAAATATGCAGGGGAACCTGCTTACCCGGACTCACCCGCAAATCAGAATCATCCTGACTACCCGAGCATCGCCTATTGCGACGACGCGTATGCCTTCGCCGCGCTCGATTTCGTCCGGACGAACGCGCAGAACTACAAGAGGACTGGCAGACCATTTTTCGGATTGCTCGCAGTTCAGATACCCCACGCCCCGTTCGGAGAGATCAGCACACTCCCCGGGTGGGATCGAGCCTACGAAGACGAGCCCAGATTTTCGGATCTCCCCGCCCAGGCCCAACAGTGGGCGGCGATGGTGACGCGTATCGATTCCCACTTTGGCAATATCCTCTCCGCCCTCGACGACCCCAACCACGATGGGGATACATCGGATTCGGTCGCCGACAACACGCTCGTGATTTTCCAGTCCGACAACGGTGGCCCAGGAGGGGCGAGCAATACCGTGTTCGATTCCAATGGCGGTCTGCGGGGAACCAAGGGCAAGATCCAGGAAGGCGGTATCCGGGTCCCGCTCGTGATGCGCTGGCCGATGATGATCAACTCAGAGTCAAAGCTTGGAGCAGGCACCCAGAGTGCGAGAATTGTCGATGTTACCGATCTCCTGCCGACCTTCTGCGATCTCGCAGGTGTCCCCACCCCGCTCAGCGTCGACGGGGTTTCCATCGCTCCTACGCTGCGCGGCACGGGCCGCCAGCGCCAACGTGAATTCATCATCCATGAAGCGAGCAATGGTCAATCGATCATTCGCGGGAAACACAAGCTCGTCCGGACGCGTATCAAGCAGAGCAGGAAGGCGCCGCTCGAGCTATTCGATCTTGAGGCGGATCACGGCGAAGAGAACAATATTGCCGCCGCTCACCCAGAACTCGTCAAGGAGCTTGAGGTGCTCCTCCTTGGCGAACGGGTGACCGAAGCAAAGGGCTTCGCCAACACCTACCACCACTGGACCGGCGGCGACGGTGCGCAGGCATCTGATCCTGCGAACTGGTCTGATTACGCTTACTCGAATGCCGGGATCACCTACCTGAGCGACAATGGGCCCCCACGCTTGTCATGGACCGCGCGGATCGAGAACAAGGGCAGCGCGCCCGCCACGGCTCGCATCGACGCCGATCTGGAATTCCTCGGCCTCGAGATACGCGGCGCCTCCGCCACGGCTGCCCAGACCCTTGAAATCGGCAATGGGGTCCGTCTCACTGGCCGCAACGAGATCCGCCTCTCGAACAACGCCACACTCGCCATCGACGGCGGCACCGTCTCCTCCCTCCGGTGGATCGACGTCCACCCTGGAGCCGAGCTGCGTGGCAATGGATTGATCGACGCGGTTCTCTACAACAACGGAGCCGTCTGCGTATCCGACAAAGCTCCCCTCACAGTGAGTTCTGACTACCACGAGACCTCGGATGCCAAGCTCGTGCTCCCGCTCACTGGCAAAGCCACAACAAGCGGGCTGCATGTCAATGGCGGGGCGACTCTGGCCGGCACCCTCGCCATCACCGCAAGTGGCCTCGATCCAGAAGCGAAGACGATCCACAAGATTCTGACTGCCAAGCAAATCGAGGGGACCTTCCAGAATGCCGATCAAGAGGTGGTCGACGGCGACGGCAAGCGCTTCTCAATTAGCTACACGGACACCGAGGTGCTACTTACCCTTGTTGAATGATTCCTGCTTGACGTCGGGGGGGAGGATTTCGCTGGCAGCGGGGATGTGTGTAACATCAGCTCTGCATCGGGGGCAGGATCGGCCCGTGACTTGGATCGCTCCGGTGGCTGGAGAACTGCACGTAACCATTCCCATCCAGAATGGTCAGATCATGTTTCTCCATCTGGGTGATTTACTCGAGGCGACGAATCTGCCAGGCTCATCCCATGTGGAAATTTTCATCGAGAGCACTCGCAAGCGTTTTCGTCGGGCTCCTATGCCTCTGTGTGGGTGATCTGCGCGCGGACGATGCGGAAATCAAAGCAGCGCTCACCTTGCACGCATCATTCGACAACGGCACGGATGCCGATTTTGCCAAAGGGGACAAGAGACTCTACACCTGGATCGATCGGAAAAAGAACATCGCCAAAGCCGGCCTGCATACGGACGGCAAGAGCGTGGTCGCCAAGGGGGCTGGCAAATTTGGCAACGCGTTGGAGTTCAAGGCGGGCGACGCACCGTGGATTTTCTACCAGTCCAAGGAGAATCTCGCCTACCGAAACAAGGACTGGGGCGGCAGCGTTTCGCTCTGGTTGAAATGCGATCCGGTCGATGGGCTCGCGGATGGCTACTGCGATCCGGTCCAACTCACCCCGCGCGCGTGGAACGACGCCGCCTTCTTTCTCGACTTTAACAAAGAGGGCTCGCCACGCGACTTCCGGCTCGGTGCGTTTGCAGATCTCAATGTGTGGAATCCGGAAAAGGCCGATGTTCCAGAATCGAAACGCCCGCTGCTGACTGCTAAGAAGCCGGGATTCAGCAAGGACAGGTGGACGCACATCGTTTTCACCTGGGAAGGATTCAACAGCGGCAGCAAGAAAGCGACCGCCAAGCTCTACATCGACGGGAAGCACAACGGGACGCTGAGCGGTTGGAACCAGCAGTTTACCTGGAGCGATTCGGAAACTTCGCGGCTGCTGCTCGGTCTCCTCTATGTCGGATGGCTCGACGAATTCTCGTGTTTTGATCGGGCGCTCACGCCGGACGAGGTGAAATCGATCCACGGACGGGAGGGCGGGGTCGGGGCACTTCTGCAGTGACCCCCGCATGTAACTTTCAGTTTTTTCTGAAAAGATAGGAATAAATGAATTGCGATTGATCACGCCTTGTGCGATCATGCGAGGATGAACCCACCGAGAGAGAGATCGAAGCGGATCGTGATCGCAGGCGGGAGTGGGTTCCTTGGTATTTCATTCGCTGACCACCTGGCTGAGTTGGGGAAATCGGTGGTCATTTTGTCACGTCATTGCCCGAAGGTTCACGGTCAGTGGGATCATGTCGAGTGGGACGCCCGCTCCCTTGGTGACTGGGTTGGCGCTCTCGACGGAGCGGACGCGGTGGTCAATTTCACCGGCCGCAGCGTCGACTGTATTAAGACACCGGATCACCGTGACGAGATCCTGCGTTCGCGCGTCGAGGCGACTCGCATTCTCGGCAAGGCAATGCGTTCGATTGCTTCGCCGCCGCCCGTCTGGGTGCAGATGAGCACGGCTCACATCTACGGAGATCCACCGAGTGTGGTCTGCACCGAAGATTCGCCATCTGGCATCGGCCTAGCGCCCGAGATTGGCATCGCCTGGGAGAGGGAGTTCGATTCTGCGATCATTGCTGGGCAGCGCGGGGTCGTGTTGCGAACGAGCTTTGTCATCGGGCGCGATCGTGGCGCTGGCAAGGGGGCGATGGGTAAATTGGGAATTCTGGCTCGTCTCGGTCTGGGTGGGACGGTTGCCGGCGGCAGCCAAGGGATGAGTTGGATTCACGAGCATGATATGAACCGGATTGTCGAGCGGGCGATCTCGGAGCCATCGATGGAGGGCGTCTACATTGCGTCGGCACCAAATCCAGAATCGCAAGAGGCATTCATGCGGAAGCTCCGCCGATCGATCCGGATGCCAATCGGCCTACCGGCGAGCGAGTGGATGGTTCGATTGGGGGCGCGCTTTCTGTTGCGAACCGACCCGGAACTCGCGATCTACGGTCGGTATGTCAGGCCGCAACGCTTGCTCGATGAGGGGTTCCGCTTCAGGTTCGCCGAGCTGGGAGACGCTCTAGAGGAATTGCGCTGCGATCAGCCGCCGCTCCATGGATATGGGACTTTGCTCGGGGCCAACTAGAGCTTTCCATCTCAAGGCGAGATGGTAAAACCGAGCGGATGAAGACATTGCGCAACTCGATCATCCTGTGGGTGGCCAGCCTTTCCACGGCGCTCTCCACCGCGCTCGCTGCGGACAAGCCGAACATCATCTACATCGTCTCCGACGATCTCGGCTATGGTGATCTCGGTTGCTACGGGCAGATGCAGGTCAGGACGCCGCGCCTTGACCAGATGGCAAAAGAGGGGCTGCGGTTCACTGACCACTACGCTGGCCACACCGTCTGCCGGCCGTCGCGGTTGGTCTTCCTCACCGGTAAGCACACCGCGCACACCGCGATCGCCGGCAACAACAAGCACATCCTGCCAGCAGGGTCAGTGACCGTGACTTCGCTCTTGAAGCAAGCGGGCTACAGGACTGGCGGCGTCGGCAAGTGGGCGCTGGGAGACAATGGTTCGACCGGCCACCCGAACCGCCAAGGGTTCGATTTTTTCTATGGCTGGCTCGACCAGGGTGCCGCGCACGATTACTACCCGGAGGTGCTGTTCCGGAATGACAAGGCGGAGCGCCTCCCTGGAAACATCAACAGCGGAAAGAAGAATGTCTCGTCGAAGAAGACCACCTATGCGCACACGCGCTGCACCGAGGAGGCGCTGGCATTCATCGAACGCAATCGGGGCGGACGTTTCTATCTGAATCTGACCTGGACGATCCCACACACCAACAATGAGGCGGGGCGCTTGGAAAAGAACGGTCAGGAGGTGCCCGACTACGGGATCTACAAGGACCGAGACTGGCCGGATCCGGAGAAGGGGTTCGCGGCGATGGTCACGCTGATGGATCACGACACCGGCCTGATCCTCGACCACCTCAAGAAGCTCGGCATCGAGAAGAATACCCTGGTCGTGTTCACATCGGACAACGGGCCGCACCAGGAGGGCGGGCACAAGGTCGACTTCTTCAATTCGAACGGACCCCTCAAAGGCTTCAAGCGCTCGCTGCACGACGGCGGGATCCGCGTGCCGATGATCGCGTGGTGGCCCGGGACAGTGAAACCGGGCGTGAGCGATCACCCATCAGCATTCTGGGATTGGTTGCCAACCGCCTGTGAGCTCGCGGGTGTCGAACCGCCGGAAGGCATCGATGGGATCTCGTTCGCGCCGACCTTGCTCGGCGAGACGGCGGCACAGCGGGAGCACGACTACCTCTTCTGGCGCTGGAGCCGCTTCCGCGCCATCCGTATGGGCAATTGGAAAGGCGTGGCCACCGACGGAGTGCTCGCTCTCTTCGATCTGGAGACCGACATCGGAGAGGCGAAAGACGTCGCCCAAGATCACCCGGAGCTCGCCGCGGAGATGGCGAAGATCATTGCGGAGCTGGAATAGCGGGCTTTGCTTCTAGCTGATGAGATCGATTTCGATCACGACGCTCGTGCTAATGCTTTCCGTCCAACTCGCGGCGGCGGCTGAGAAGCCGCTCGTCTTCGAAACGGACATCCGACCGATCCTCAAGGCTGCCTGCTTCCACTGCCATGGCGAGGATGAGGTGAAGGAGGGTGAACTCGATGTGCGACTGGTGCGCCTGATGGTCGAGGGGGGCGAGTCAGGGGCTGCGCTAGCGCCCGGAGATCACAATGCCAGCCTGCTGTGGGAGAAGATCGCCAGCGACGAGATGCCAAAGGGCGAGAAGAAATTGGCGGCAGCGGAAAAGGACAGGATCCGCGAGTGGATCGCGCAGGGAGCAAAAACAGCCCGCCCCGAGCCGGAGAACGTTGAGGACGCACGCTTTACCTTGGAGGAACTCGAGCACTGGGCGTTTCAGCCGGTGGCAGCTCACACCCCACCTGAGGGTGAAGCCAACCCCATCGACGCATTCATCCGGGCGCGCTTGGACGCGGAAGGGCTAAGTTTTTCCGAGCCGGCCGATCGTCGCACACTGATCCGGCGCGTCAGCATCGACGTGACCGGTCTGCCGCCAAGTCCTGAAGAAGTCGAAGCATTCATCAATGACCCCTCGACTGAAGCCTACGACAAGCTCATCGATCGCCTCCTCGGCTCGTCGCAGTTTGGAGTTCGCTGGGCACGGCACTGGCTCGATGCGGCAGGCTATGCCGAGTCCGACGGGCTCGAGCTCAGCGCCCGCAAACGCGATCACGCCTGGCGCTACCGAGACTACGTGATCGATTCCTTCAACCGCAACAAACCAATCGACCAGTTCATCACCGAACAACTCGCCGGCGACGAACTGATCGAGGGCGAACTCGATATCAACAACCCGCTCCACCTCGAGCTCCTCACGGCGACCGGCTTCCTGCGCATGGCGCCCGATGCGACCCAGACGAGCAACACGCTGAGCGATCGCAACACCGCCATGGCCGCGGCGATGCAAGTGGTGAGCAGTAGCCTGCTGGGCGTCACTGTCGCATGTGCGCAGTGTCATGATCACAAATACGATCCAATCGGCATCGATGATTACTACAGCTTCCGCGCGATTTTCGACCCCGCTTTTCCGCTGCAGAACTGGCAGCAACCGGGCAATCGCCTAGTGAACATGACGACCGCAGAGGTGAGCGCTGAACGAGATCGCATCGAGGCGGAGGCGAAGAAGGTCGACGATGACATCCAGGCGCGGCGGCTCGCCCATTGTGCTGAGATCCAGAAGAAAAAATTGGCCGACGTCCCGGACGATGTCCGCGAGGCGACACGGGTCGCAGTCCTGACAAAGGCGGACGGGCGCGATGAGAATCAGAAGCAACTACTCGATCTCTACCCGATGGTGAAGCCGGTCGATTTCATCAGCGGGCTGCTGGTCGAATACGACGGTGCTGCCCACCGGAAGTTCGAGGAGGAGAAAAAGAAATCGGCAGCGATCCGTGCGGAGAAGCCGCCGCTGCGCCTGGTGATGGCCACGTCCGAGCCAGCGGGCGCGCCGCCGGTCAGCAAGGTATTCTTTCGCGGCAATCCGGAGAGCCCAAAAGAGGCGGTGGAACCTGCCGGACTCATGGTGCTACGACGCCACCGGGCCGACGCCGAGCTCCCGAACAACGCAGCCGATCGCAAGACGACCGGCCGCCGGCTCGCCTATGCGCGACAGTTGACTGACGGTGCCCACCCGCTGACGGCGCGCGTCTTCGTGAACCGCGTGTGGATGCACCACTTCGGGCGCGGCCTGGTGGCGACACCGGGCGACTTCGGAATCGCGGGAGAGATGCCG